>OGXX01001302.1_pt1 | contig 25460 bp, 20 predicted proteins | sample 1576301 | NCBI WGS metagenome assembly OGXX01 (sample SAMEA3541469, study PRJEB24748) | human gut metagenome | biome: human gut; feature: human-associated habitat; material: faeces | place: China | collected 2012
ATCTTCTTCTCCAATATACTGCATCTACGATAGCACACAAAAAAATATCACGCAACCATACAAACATGGTGCGTGATATTCATATATCTCTTAGTCTTCTACTAATTTATTCAACTGCTTATTCGCCGCAAACAGCAATGCAGTAAACGCCATCATGATCACGAAGATTCCAACGAATACCGGGAATACATCGAATTTCTCAATGAATGCCTGTACATATGGGCTCAGTTTATTTGCCACAAATGTAGATACTGCGATAACTCCCATCAGCAGTGACAGGTATTTCTTCGGTGCATATTTACTTACGAATGCATTACGCAGTGGCGAGAAGCACATCTCTCCGATGGTAATTACAGCAGAGAACAGGATCGGCCAGAGTACACTTGCCTTAACAGATGCATCTGCACCAACACCACGGAATAATTCGCATAATACCATTACACCGAATGCCAGTCCTACAAACAGAAATCCCAGACCGACTTTCTTGAACATATTCATGTCACCCTGCGGACGCTCTGCAAGCTTCTTCCAGATCGCAGCCATAACGCCACCAAGTACTACACACAGCAGACCGTTCCATGTAGTTGTGATCCATGACGGTGCAATTTCGAACGAGCCAAGGCTCATCTTCACATAGTCTGTCATGTAGATTACCAGTGCCAGATCCTGCTGATAGTAGAACAGCCAGAAGATAACGGACAGTGCGGATACCAGAATGATCGCTCCCATTCGTTCCTTCTCTTTCTTTGACAATGGTTCTTTCTTGCCTGCGCCCTCGTCAGCAGTATGTGTAGATCCGATGATCTCACCCTTTTCATCCGTCAGGTACTTGAATGGCTTAATGCCCTGTCCCTGGAGATTGCCCCAGTTCAGTACAAACCATACCAGACCTACGATACACCACAGTGCTGCCATGAGGAAACACTGACGGAATCCAAGTACATCTCCCTTTTTAAACACATGCAGATACAAGAAGCCTGTCAGCAATGACCCCACAAATGCTCCCACATTTACATAGGAATACTGAATGGAAAATGCCGCATCCAATAATTCCTTGTTATGATACTGTCTTCCGATCAATGCGTTCAGATTGCCTTTAAATAAACCTGTTCCGATAGACACCAGAATGATCATTGCATTAATCATAGCCGGACTATCTGCCCGCCATCCTACAATGTATCCTAATGCCATAATAATGTAACCAAACGAGATGGCATATCTTGCCCCAAGCCATCTGTCTGAAATCACGCCTCCGATCAGCGGTGCCATATAAGTGTACGCTGTCAGATTCGCAGCCATGATCGCCGCATCTGTCCTCTCAATTCCCAGACCACCTTCTGCCACAGCAGTAATCAGGAATAAGAGCAGCAACGGCTTTGCCCCATAGAATGCCAGACGTTCAAACATGAACGTGATACAGCACGCATAGAAGCCCTTTGGGTGTTTCTCTTTTGTCTTTGTTGCTCCCATTTTTGTTCTCCTTCTATACTTTGATGATCGCTGTCACTTCCCCAAATAACAGCAGACAATCCGTACTATACCATATTCTAGAACACGGTTCAATTAAAATAGTATAAACTCCACATTTTCCCTGTATTTTAAATGTTTATTCTGCAATCTGTCTTACAATATCTTTCACGATTTTAACTCCGAGATCCATTCCCTCTACCGTAATGTGCTCGAACACACCATGAAATGCGTGACCGCCCGTTCCAAGATTCGGGCATGGAAGTCCCATGAAGCTGAGTCTTGCTCCGTCTGTGCCTCCACGGATCGGTTCTACGACCGGTTCCAGTCCCACATTCTTAATCGCAGCAAGTGCCATATCTACCAGCTCCATACACGGTTCGATCTTCTCCCTCATATTACGATAAGACTCCGTCACCTTCACTTCTACGCTGCCTTCTCCGTATTTCTGATTAAGTACTTCAGCAATCTCCTGCATCTTTTCTGCGCGCTTATCAAAATTCTCCTTATCAAAATCACGGATGAGATACTTCATATTCGTAGTAGTTACATTACCACTCATTGCATTCAGATGATAGAAGCCTTCGTATCCTTCGGTCGTCTCCGGACGTTCATCTGTCGGAAGCATCTGGTGGAATTCCGTTGCAATCGTCTGCGAATTCACCATAATATCCTTTGCAGATCCCGTATGTACACTGACGCCGTGACATGTTACAAAGCCTGTAGACGCATTAAAATTCTCATACTGGATCTCACCCTCTGCGTCACCATCCAATGTGTAAGCGTAATCTGCCCCAAATCCTTCTACATCAAAATGATCCGAACCTCTTCCGATCTCCTCATCCGGTGTGAATCCGATGCAGATCTTACCATGTGGAAGTCCTTCCTTTATAATCTCATCTACAGCAGTCAGAATTTCAGCTATACCAGCTTTGTCATCAGCGCCAAGAAGTGTTGTTCCGTCTGTTGTGATCAGAGTTCGTCCTTTCAGACCTGCCAGATGTGGAAATTCTGCTGCTGATAATACATTGCCGCTTGTTCCAAGCACCACATCACCGCCATCATAGTTCTTGATAAGCTGTGGCTTGATATCTTTACCGGACGCATCCATCGCTGTATCCATATGCGCAATCAGTCCCAGAGCTGCTTTGTCCTCGCATCCCGGTGTAGCAGGAACAGAACCATATACATAGCCCTTGCCATCCACTCTCGCATCCTCGATGCCAAGTCCTTTCATCTCCTCTACCAGAATCTTGGCAAGATCCAGTTCTCTCGCCGCAGAAGGAACCGTATCGCTGTTCTCATCACTTGTTGTCCATACTGCAACATACTCCAAAAATCTTTCGTACGCTTTCATTATTGTTGTCTCCTCTCAATCATTAATCTATGTTCTATTCTATCCCATTTGTATACAATCTTCTACACATTTTTGCAAAATCTATTGACATCCTCTTCCATTAGCTGTATTATACCATTAATTTCACACTTTAAACAGTTAAAATTTTACAGTGTGAATATTTTACAGTATAAACGTCAGGGTTGCAAGTCATAAACCGCAATGTGCTTGCACATATCAAACAACAACTGTCAGGGAGGATTTACATTATGATTTTAGTATTAAAACCACATACCAGTGCCGAAGATAACACCCGTGTCGAATCACTGGTTAAGAACAAAGGATTGACACCTCACATGGTAGTCGGCAACGAAATGACCATCATCGGCTGTGTCGGTGACACATCTAAGGTAGATCCAAGACTTTTTGAAGTAGATCCTTCAGTAGAACGAGTTATGCATGTGCAGGAACCTTATAAACTTGCCAACCGCGCATTCCATCCGGAGAATTCCATCATCGATGTATCAGGCGTTAAGATCGGCGGCGATCACCTTGGGCTGATTGCAGGTCCTTGTTCCGTTGAGACTTACGAACAAGTACTTGGCATCGCAAAGGCTGCTAAAGCATCCGGCGCCAATCTGTTAAGAGGCGGCGCATTCAAGCCTCGTACTAGTCCATATTCATTCCAGGGACTTGGCCTTGAAGGTCTGGAAATCTTATGTGCAGCAAGAGAAGAGACAGGGCTTCCGATCGTAACAGAACTGATGTCACCGGAATATCTGGAAATCTTCGATGAAAAGGTAGACCTGATCCAGATCGGTGCACGTAACATGCAGAACTATGACCTGTTAAAACAGCTCGGACAGACGAAGAGACCGATCCTTTTAAAGAGAGGACTTAATGCAACTTACGAAGAATGGATGATGTCAGCAGAATACATTATGGCATCCGGAAATCCAAATGTTATCCTCTGCGAAAGAGGAATCCGTACCTTCGAGACTTATACCAGAAATACACTGGATCTTCAGTCTATTCCGGTAGTGAGAAAGCTCAGCCATCTTCCGGTAGTTGTAGATCCGAGCCATGCAGGAGGAAAATGGTGGTTGGTTGATCCGATGGCAAAGGCATCAATTGCAGCAGGAGCGGACGGACTGATTATCGAAGTACATAACAGTCCGGAAACGGCACTTTGTGACGGAGCACAGTCGCTGAAACCGGAAAAATATGATACACTGTTAAAAGAGATTACCGGAATCGCAAAAGCAGTCGGTAAAGAAATGTAAAAAACAGCAGCCTGGGAGGAACAAAACGATGAAAATGACGGTAGATTTAAAGGAACACAGCTATCCGATTTATATTGAAAGAGGAATTTTGAAAGAAGCAGCAGAAAGAATAGCAGAAGTATATCGGGGATCAAAGATCATGATCATTTCCGATGACAGAGTTTATTCTTATTACGGAGAAGCGCTTAAGAAAAATCTTTCTGAAAAATATGAGTGTACGGAAACCGTGATTCCACATGGAGAACCGTCAAAAGCATTCGAAACCCTTCCGGGTGTATACAGCTCTCTTCTGGAAGCAAAGATTTCCAGAACAGACTTGATCGTTGCACTTGGCGGTGGAGTGGTAGGAGACCTTGCCGGATTTGTGGCAGCGACCTTTCTTAGAGGAATCAAGTTCGTACAGATTCCAACTTCCATTCTTGCACAGGTAGATTCTTCTGTTGGTGGAAAAGTTGCAGTCGATCTTCCGCAGGGGAAGAACCTGGTAGGTGCCTTTTACCAGCCGAAGATGGTACTGATCGATCCGGATGTACTGGAAACCCTGCCAGAGCGTTACGTGATGGACGGCATGGGGGAAGTTATCAAATACGGATGCATCAAGGATCGCAAGCTCTTTGAGCTTCTGGAGAAATGCGGATCCTATGAGAATCTGAAAGAGCATTTAACCGATGTGATCGCAACTTGTGTCGATATCAAACGCCGTGTTGTAGAAGAAGACGAGTTTGATACCGGAGAGAGGATTCTCCTGAACTTCGGACATACCCTTGCCCATACCATTGAGCAGCACTTCCACTATGAAAGAGAAAGCCACGGTGAAGCCGTAGCCATCGGAATGTACCAGATCACAAAGATTGCTGAAGAGAAAGGACTCACCAAAAAAGGCGAAGCCGAGCACATCCGAAAAGTCCTGGAAGCTTATAAACTTCCGGTAAAAGCCGATGTCCCACTCCCACAGCTTACCGAAGCAATCAAGCTGGATAAAAAAACACTGAATAATAAATTAAAAGTCGTCCTTCTCCATGAAATCGGAGATTCCTATACATACCCGACCGGACAGGAATTCTTTGATGGGGACAGGATGGTATAAGTAAATACGATAAATAAGAATGCCGTAAGACCATGAAAGATATTGGTTTTACGGCATTTGAGTTAATTTCTGCGCATATGCAATAATTCTTTTTGTTATGTCATCATTTTTATTGATTTCTACCAGAAGATCGTATATAACCAATGGTTATTATATAACAAAAATAGAAAAGCGATAAGAGAAGAAAAGCAGGAAGCTGTCCTGTTTTATGGTTCTTTTGCGGCGTTTGTTCGCTAATATATCCTTACTTTCCCGCCAACAAATTTTATCTCATATTTCTCTTCGCAAGTAAATCATGAATCTTATCCGTCGGATTCATAACCGCACTAATAGATGTAGAATGATTCATTGAATCAATGATCAGTGCAAGGAACTTACTCATATCCGCTTTAATGAAATACGGTTTATCATGAAGCTGAGGAGGCAGATAGGTCAGATTAGTTGTGATCAGTCTGTCCAGATAGCCCTTTTCATAATATTCATCGAACTTGTCAAGACCTTCTGTGAAGAGACCAAAAGTAGTACATACAAATACACGCTCAGCTCCGCGGTCTTTTAACTGCCTGGTAACATCCAGCATACTTTCACCGGAAGAAATCATGTCATCGATGATGATAACGGTCTTTCCATGTACATCGTCACCTAAGAATTCATGTGCAACGATCGGATTTTTACCATTTACGATGGTAGAATAATCACGGCGTTTGTAGAACATACCCATATCAACACCGAGTACGTTGGAGAAGTATACGGCTCTTTGCATTGCACCTTCATCCGGGCTGATGATCATCAGATGGTCTTTGTCTGCTTTCAGATCCGGTTCTGCTTTAAACAGAGCTTTGATGAACTGGTACAGAGGGTTGAAGCTGTCGAAACCATTGAGTGGGATCGCATTCTGTACACGCGGATCGTGTGCGTCAAATGTCAGAATGTTAGATACACCCATTGCGGTTAATTCTTCCAGAGCCATTGCACAATCCAGAGATTCGCGTTTGGTTCTCTTGTGCTGGCGGCTTTCGTAAAGGAATGGCATAATTACATTTACACGGTGTGCCTTTCCTGTAGAAGCGGAGATGATACGCTTCAGATCCTGATAGTGATCATCCGGTGACATATGATTGATATGTCCGTTTACTGTGTATGTCAGGCTGTAGTTGCAGACATCCACCATAATAAAGAGATCTTTTCCGCGGATACTTTCGCCAAACATTCCCTTTGCTTCCCCCGAACCAAAACGTGGGCAACTGTTCTTTGCAAGATAAGAATCTGCTTCATAAGATGAATAGATTGCAGGATCCAGAAAATCATGCAGAGAATTTTTGCGGAACGATACGATGTACTGATCCACTTTTTCTGCCAGATCCTTGCAACTTTCCAGGGCAGCAATTTTAAGTGGTGCTGTCGGAAGAGCTTTTTCCATAAGTTCGATATTTGTCATGAGTGCCTCCTTATAATAAGCGTTTTAAGTGCTTTTTATCTAATCTTACTTATCTTTTATACCATTATTTAAAAGCAATGACAAGAAAGAGGCGTTAAAAAATTGCATTTTTTGAAGAAATCTAGTATGATATAGAAGCAGAATTCCGAATAAATATCAGGAGGAAGAAAATATGAGTAAACCAGTTGTTGCCATTGTAGGGCGGCCGAACGTTGGAAAGTCGACGCTTTTTAATGCACTGGCAGGAGAAAAGATAGCAATCGTTAAAGATACGCCGGGTGTTACCCGCGACAGAATTTATGCAGAAGTGAATTGGCTCGATAAAGAATTTACGTTGATCGATACCGGTGGAATCGAGCCGGACAGCCGTGATGTGATCCTCTCCCAGATGAGAGAGCAGGCACAGATCGCCATTGACACTGCAGATGTGATCCTGTTTATGACAGATGTAAAGCAGGGACTTGTAGATTCCGATTCAAAAGTGGCAGATATGCTCCGCCGCTCCCACAAGCCAGTCATCCTTGTTGTCAATAAAGTGGACAATTTTAACAAGATGATGCCGGATGTGTATGAATTTTATAATCTGGGAATCGGAGATCCGGTTCCGATCTCAGCATCGGAACGAATTGGAATCGGAGATATGCTGGATAAGGTTCTGGCATATTTTCCGGAAGGGGCAGGCCAGGAAGAGGAAGATGACCGTCCGAGAGTTGCAATCGTTGGGAAACCGAACGTTGGGAAGTCTTCGATTATCAACCGTCTGATCGGAAAAGACCGTGTGATCGTATCCGATATTGCCGGAACTACAAGAGATGCCATTGACACGGAAGTAATGCACAATGGAAAAGAGTATGTATTCATTGATACAGCAGGACTTCGCCGTAAGAATAAGATCAAAGAGGAATTGGAGCGCTACAGTATTATCCGTACAGTTACGGCAGTAGAAAGAGCGGATGTGGTCCTGGTTGTGATCGATGCGGCAGAAGGAGTAACCGAGCAGGATGCCAAGATTGCAGGAATCGCACATGAGCGTGGAAAAGGTGTCATCATCGTTGTAAATAAATGGGATGCCATTGAAAAGAACGATAAGACCACGAGGGAATATGAGCATCAGATCCGGATGGTGCTGTCTTTCCTGCCTTACGCAGAGATCATGTATGTGTCTGCACTGACAGGCCAGAGACTTCCGAAGCTCTTTGACATGATCGACACCGTTATTGAGAACCAGACGCTCCGTGTGGCTACGGGTGTCCTTAACGAGATCATGACCGAAGCTGTTGCAATGCAGCAGCCGCCGTCAGATAAGGGAAAACGGCTGAAACTTTACTATATTACCCAGGTAGCGGTCAAACCGCCGACATTTGTCATCTTTGTAAATGATAAAGAACTGATGCATTTCTCTTATACGAGATATCTGGAGAATAAGATCCGTGAAGCGTTTGGCTTCCGTGGAACGTCTCTTAAATTCTTTATCAGGGAGAGAAAGGAGAAGGACAAATAAGATGGAACGTCTTGTATGTTTGCTGATCGGCTATATATTTGGTCTGTTTCAGACCGGCTATTTCTATGGAAAAACTCAGGGGGTAGATATCCGCAAGATGGGAAGCGGAAATGCAGGTTCTACCAATGCACTTCGCACCATGGGAATCAAAGCCGGAATGATCACCCTGCTAGGTGACTGCTTCAAATGCGTGATTGCAGTTCTGGTGGTCCGCGGAATTTACGGACAGTCTCACGCAGATATTTTACCGCTCCTTTCGCTGTATACAGGTTTTGGGGCAGTGCTCGGACATAATTTTCCATTCTATCTGAAGTTCAAGGGCGGAAAGGGAATTGCAGTTACGGCAGGTATGATCTTATCTACAGATATTCGGATTGCGGCAGTATGTTTGATCGTGTTTATCGTAATTGTTGCTGTGACACGTTATGTATCACTGGGATCGTTGGTGATTTCCGTACTGTTCCTTGTCGGACTCGTCGTTGACGGACAGATGGGAATGTTTGGAATGGCGCAGAAGTATCTGTTTGAAATGTATGGAATCGGAGCACTTTTTGTTCTCTCTGCATTTATCCGTCACCGTGCGAATATCGGACGTCTGAGGAATGGTACAGAGAGCAAGATCAGTTTTTCAAAAAAGAAAAATAAGAGGTAATAATTTATGGCAGAAATCGGAGTTATCGGTTCAGGAAGCTGGGGAACGGCTCTGGCCCTGGTACTGAATAAAAACGGACATCATGTAACCATCTGGTCTTATTTAAAAGAAGAAGCAGATGAGATTAGAGAAAAGCGGGAAAATCCAAGTAAGCTTCCGGGCGTTCATATCCCGGAGGAGATCGAGATCACAACAGATCTGCCGGGAAGTGTGGAAGGAAAAGATGTGGTCGTTCTTGCAGTTCCGTCTATGGCAACCAGAGCTACGGCGAAGAAAATGTGCCCGTATGTAAAGGAAGAGCAAATTTTGGTCAATGTGGCAAAAGGAATTGAAGAGGGTACTTTAAAGACACTTTCTGAGCAGATTGAAGAAGAGATTCCGCAGGCAAATGTAGCTGTTCTTTCTGGTCCAAGTCACGCAGAAGAAGTAAGCCGTGAACTTCCGACAACGGTTGTAGTCGGAGCAGAGACAGAAGAAACCGCCATTTATCTGCAGAAAATTTTCATGAATGATGTGTTCCGTGTCTACACAAGCCCGGATATTAAAGGAATTGAGCTTGGCGGTTCCCTGAAAAATGTAATCGCACTTGCAGCCGGAGTTGCAGATGGACTAGGATACGGGGATAACACCAAAGCTGCACTGATCACCAGAGGAATTGCGGAGATCACAAGACTTGGTGTAAAGATGGGCGGAAAGCTGGAATCCTTTACCGGACTTACCGGAATCGGTGATCTGATCGTCACCTGTGCAAGTAAGCACAGTCGTAACCGTAAGGCAGGTGTTCTGATCGGTGAGGGAATGACGATGGAAGAAGCGATGGCTGAGGTCAAGATGGTAGTTGAGGGTGTGTATTCAGCAAAAGCGGCAAGAGAGCTGGCTGAAAAATATGAGGTATCCATGCCGATCGTGGAAAAGGTCAATCAGGTACTTTTTGAAGGCAAACCCGCAAAGGATGCGGTAAGTGAACTGATGATGCGTGACGGGCGCAGCGAATACAGTAACCTTCCGTGGGATTAAAGTTTCAAAGAAATTTCATAAAGTCTTAATGGAAAATCCTTCCGTATAGGCGTATAATGACGTGTATACAGGAGGATTTTTTGTATGAAATTCGGAAAAAAAGAAAAAGAAACACAAGAGGAAGAAGTCGTTCGCGGCGAGATCCAGCGTGTGGTTCCAGACTACCGGGTAGGTCTTAATCCCGAGCAGATTCGGATAAGGGAAGAGAATGGCTGGACCAATGATGAGGTTGCTCCACCGGGACTTACGACAAAAGAGATTGTTCATAATAATATATTTACCTATTTCAACCTGATCTTTCTGATTCTGGCGATTCTGCTGTGCCTGGTAGGTTCTTTTCGAAATCTGACATTCCTGCCGGTCATCATCTGCAATACACTGATCGGGATCATTCAGGAGATCCGTTCCAAGAAAGTACTGGATAGGCTGACCATGCTGAATGCACCGCACGCGGAAGTAATCCGTGGAGGGGTATCGCTGAATCTGGAGGCGGATCAGCTGGTTGTGGACGACATTGTTGTATTTCGTGCAGGGAACCAGATCTGTGCAGATGCGGTTGTTGAGGCTGGCGAGGTTCAGGTCAATGAATCTTTACTTACCGGTGAATCTGATGAGATCACGAAAAAGCGTGGAGACCGTCTGATGTCAGGTAGTTTTGTGGTATCAGGAAGCTGTCATGCACGCCTGGACAAGGTTGGAGCGGATTCCTATATTTCACAGCTGACTCTGGAAGCAAAAGCCATGCAGCAGGGGGAACAGTCGGAGATGATCCGTTCCCTGGACAAGCTGGTAAAAATGGTCGGAATCGCACTGATCCCGATAGGAATCATTTTGTTTGTGCAGAGTTATTTCTATAATCACGACAGCTTCCGGCAGAGTATTATCTCCATGGTTGCTGCAGTGATCGGCATGATCCCGGAAGGATTATATCTTCTTGCAAGCGTGGCACTTGCGGTAAGTGCAATGCGTCTTGCATCGAAAAAGGTATTGCTCCATGATATGAAGAGTATCGAGACTCTGGCGCGGGTAAATGTGCTTTGTGTTGACAAGACAGGTACGATCACAGAAGACAGTATGTGTGTCAGTGAAGTGGTGAAAGCCAAGGCCTATGACGAAGAAAAGATGCCGGATCTGAACCGGATGATCGGCGATTTTGTCAAAGGAATGGACGCGGATAACAGCACGATGCATGCGATGCAAGAACATTTTACAGAGCATTCAGATAAAGTGCCGGAAAAAGTGATTCCTTTTTCTTCCACGGTCAAATACAGCGGAGTAATTTTCAAAGATCAGGCATATGTGCTTGGTGCACCGGAATTTGTCCTGCGTGAGGATTATACAAAGTATCAGGGAAGAATAGAACAGTATACGTCCAGGGGGTTCCGTGTACTGGTATTTGGAAGCTATGATGGAGAGCCGGATGGTAAGCCGCTGACTGGAACGGTAACGCCGCTTGGTTATGTCCTCCTTCTCAATAAAGTCAGGGAAGAAGCGCCTGCGACTTTCAAATATTTTGCGGACCAGGGTGTTGCGATAAAAATTATTTCGGGTGATAATCCGATCACCGTATCGGAGACTGCGAAGCAGGCCGGAATTGAAGGCGCAGAGAATTACGTGGATGCGGGAACATTAAAGACCGAAGAAGATATTGCCCTTGCGGTGAGCAAATATACGGTCTTCGGAAGGGTAATCCCGGAACAGAAAAGACAGTTTGTGCAGGCACTGAAAAAGCAGGGAATGACGGTCGCTATGACCGGTGATGGTGTTAATGATGTACTTGCCCTGAAGGATGCAGACTGTTCGGTGGCGATGGCATCAGGAAGCGATGCGGCGGTCCAGGCGTCCCAGGTGGTACTTCTGGAATCCGATTTTTCAAGGATGCCGGAGGTTGTTCTGGAAGGAAGAAGAGTTGTCAATAACATTCAGCGTTCAGCAAGTCTGTTCCTGGTGAAGAATATTTTTTCCTTCCTGCTTGCAATTTTCTCGGCAGTCTTTATGATTACCTATCCGCTGGAGCCATCTCAGGTATCGCTGATCAGCATGTATACGATCGGTATTCCAGCATTCTTCCTGGCACTGCAGCCGAACCGGGATATCATTAAGGGACACTTCCTGACCAATGTGTTCTTAAAGGCACTTCCGGCAGGACTTACGGATGTATTTGCGGTTGGTGCGCTGGTTGTATTTGGACAGACGTTCGGAGTTGCATCCAAAGATATTTCTACGGCGGCGACGATGCTGCTTGCAATTGTCGGATTCATGATCCTTTACCGGATCTGCCAGCCGATGAATGCACTGCGTATGATCGTCTGGATCGGATGCGTGATCGGACTGTTAGGATGCAGTATCTTCCTGCCACAGTTATTTGCGATTACGGGAATGTCCAGAAAATGCATTATGCTTTTTGTAGTATTCTCTATCGCGACCGAGCCGGTACTTCGGTATCTGACGAAGCTGATCGAATGGCTGAGAAAGCAGTACATAAAATTTATCAAGAATCCAATCAAAGAATTTAAAGGAAAAGCTGCCGATTAAGGCAGCTTTTCTTGGAAAATGAGTATTTTTAAAGAATAAAGATCAGATAATTCAGTCTGCAAATTATGCATTCGGATCCACTTCTTCCGACTGGTTTACGATATGATTGGTCAATGCCTCATCATCCGTGGTAAACACAATATCCGGCAGAAGTTCAAAATAAAAATCCGTATATTTTTTCGCAAGAGCCTGGATACAGAAATTCTGTACGATCTTAAACCGGGTAATGGAAACCAGATCTTTGTCAAAGGTGATGTAAACACTGATCCAGAGCTTTCTTCCGGTACGGAGAATGTCATAGTAGAGTTTTTTGTAACCATAGGCATTTAGGACAGGTTCGATCGTTTCTTTAATTTCATCAACAGTCTCTTCCTCCGGTGGGATCAGGAACAGATCCCGAAGTCCGGTTATTACCGTCTTTATCGGCGTCGGCAGCATAAAGATGGACAGGGTGACGGTAATGATCTGGTCAAGATAAGGTGTTATGGGTCTGAACCATGGAAAAGGCAGCAGAACCGGAAGAAAGAAGGCAATTGCCATACCGAAAGAGGCAATACTGTCGATCTCCCAGCCTTCCATTTCCATTGTGATCAGTGGGGAATCCATCAGACGATTCTTATATTTGAGATAAATGGATACGGTAATTCCCAGAAAAAATGCAAATAATTCAAACCAGGCAATGGTATCAAAAGCGACTTTTCTGCCACCATGAATCATGATTTCGATATTGTTCAGGATCAGCCCGACGGTAACGCCAGTCATGGTAATGCCCTTGACAACGACAAACATAGATTCAATCTGCATATAACCGAACGGGTGCTTTTCATTGGATGGCTTGTAAAGTAGCGGAATCAGAAAAAGCGACGGCAGGAGCATGCAGAACTCGACTCCGTCATAGATTGCGTCCAGAAGAACTGCCTGGGAACTGGTGTAGATTGCCATGACGATCTCAACGATAACGAAAAACAGATTCCCGTACAGGGAGACAGACATGGCTTTTTTTTCTCTTTTCTGTGCTTTTCTTCCTACGTGCATAGGATACCTCCTTTTTTGACTGTAAGAAAATCCCGATAGGATTTTCTGATAAATGAAAGGCATTACGTGCCTGTAATACGCTTTTTGTTACCATTTATCATACCCGATTTTGAAATTGATGGCAAGAAAGTAAAAGTGAACTGGCAGTATAGTTGTTCTAAACCGGGGAAAGCCCGCATACACTGTATCAGCAATCAAAGGGGGACAGTGTATGGATACATTTGATTTATACAAGGATATACAGTGCCGGACGAATGGAGAGATCTATCTGGGTGTGGTAGGACCGGTACGGAGTGGCAAATCAACCTTTATCAAGCGTTTTATGGATGTGCTGGTGCTGCCGAAAATGACCGATGAGCATGCAAAAGAGCGGACGGTGGATGAGCTTCCGCAGTCTGCGTCAGGGAAGAGCATCATGACAACGGAGCCGAAATTTGTGCCAAAAGAAGCTGCCGAAATCCAGCTCGCAAAGGATGTGAGTGTGCTGGTGCGTCTGATCGATTGTGTGGGCTATATGGTGGAGGGAGCCGCCGGTCACATGGAAAATGGAGCAGAACGTCTGGTGAAAACGCCGTGGAACGAAAAAGAAATTCCGTTTACAAAGGCGGCAGAAATCGGGACGAAAAAGGTAATCCATGACCACTCCACGATCGGGATTGTTGTGACGACAGACGGAAGTATCGGAGAGCTTCCCAGAAACAGCTACCGGGCGGCAGAAAAGAAAACGATCCAGGAGCTGAAAAGCATTGGCAAGCCGTTCGTGGTCTTGGTCAATACCCGGAAACCATACAGCGCAGAGGCAAAAAACGTGGCAGAAGAAATCCAGAAAGAATATCAGGTAACGGCACTTCCGGTCAACTGTGAACAGCTCCGGGAAGAAGATATCCACCGGATCATGGAAAATGTGCTCTTTGCATTTCCGGTCACAGAAGTAAAATTTTTCCTTCCAAAATGGGTGGAAATACTTACAGCAGATCACAAGGTCCGGGAAGAGCTGGTATCTTATGCAAGAGAAGTCATGGGCAGAATCGGAGAAATCCGGGATGCGATGGAGATCCGGAAGCCGGAGCAGAGTACCTACATAAATGCAGTAAATGTAACAGGTGTGTCCATGGATACCGGTGAGATCTCGGTTGAAATCAAGGTGGAAGATAGCTGTTATTATGAAATGTTAAGTGATCTGACCGGAACGCAGATCAGCGGGGAATATGATCTGATCCATACAGTGCGTAATCTTGCCATGCTCCAGAAAGAATATGAAAGTGTCAAAGATGCACTTGCTTCGGTTAAAATGAAAGGCTACGGTGTAGTCAGCGCGACAAGAGAAGAAATCCGGCTGGACGATCCAGTGGTAATCCGGCAGGGCAATAAATACGGAGTAAAGATCCGTTCGGAAGCACCTTCTATCCATATGATCCGAGCTAACATTGAGACCGAGATCGCACCGATCGTGGGGAGTGAGCAGCAGGCAAAGGATCTGGTAAATTATATCAACGAGGCGGCAAAGAGCCCGGATGGAGTCTGGGGAACCAATATTTTCGGAAAATCGATCGAAGAGCTGGTGATGGATGGCGTGCGAAACAAGATCGCCATGATCGGAGATGAAAGTCAGGCAAAACTGCAGGACACCATGCAGAAGATCGTCAATGACAGCAACGGAGGTATGGTTTGCATCATTATCTAAAATTTTTCTTAAATCAATTCGATTGGCGGCAGGAAACTTGCATGGCAATCCGAGAGTATGTTATACTAAAGTCTATACGTTAGGGGATACATTTTCATGGAATGAATGGTCATATAAGATACCATGAAATCTATACGTGAGGAGAAAAGAAAAGAGGGACATCTATGAAAGTAGCAATTGTATCAGCAGACACCATGATATACAGAAAACAGAAGGATGATACGTGTTCGCCAATCGTGCGAAGAGTGCTCGATCAGGTCAGCTTCAAGACAGAGCTTGTACAGCCGGTACCAAATGACAGGGAGGTTATCCGCAAGATCCTTGCGAAGATCGCGGATGCACAGATGGCAGATCTGATCCTTACGATCGGTGGGATCGGATGCAGAGAAGAGGACTGTGTTCCGGAAGCGACAAAGGCAGTGGTCGATAAGGAGATTCCGGGGATCGGAGAGTCGATGCGTCTTTTTATGACACGGACCAGAAAAAGGGCAATGCTGACGAGAGGAACAGCAGGTATCCGGGGTAAATCCCTGATCGTCAATCTTCCGGGAAGTCCGAAGATCATTAAAGAGTGTCTGGAATATGTTCTTCCGGAGATTGTTTATGCGACAGAGACGGCAGTCGGTGAACATGATGATGTTGAGGAGTAGGCAGACAGATGAGGGTGACGTATATCGGACACAGCGGATTTTCGGTGGAACTGGAATCCCATATTCTATTATTTGACTATTATGAAGGAACGATGCCGGAGTTTGATCCAGCGAAGAAGCTGTTGGTGTTTGCCAGCCATTCCCATCCGGATCATTTTAACAGAGAGATCCTGAAGCTTGCGGATGTGTATCCGGATGTGGAATATATTTTCCCGAAGGATATCAGAATTGCGAAAAAGGAGCAGCGTGAATCGGAACATTTCATGCGAAAAAGGGATGAGATTACTGTCGGGGATACAAAGGTAAAAAGTCTGCGCTCAACCGATGAAGGGGTTGCCTTTCTGGTAAGATGCGAAGACAGGATCATTTATCATGCAGGGGATCTGAACTGGTGGCACTGGGAAGAGGAAGATGATGCGTATAACCGGATGATGCGCGGCGATTATCAAAAGGAGATTGAAACGCTGGTCGGTGAGAAGATCGATCTTGCATTTGTCGTGCTTGACCCGAGACAGGAAGAGCAGTTTTACTGGGGCTTTGACTGGTATATGCGGCATACGGATACGAAGATTGTATTTCCGATGCATATGTGGAAGCAGTACGAGGTGCAGGACCGGCTTATCGGAATGGAAGTATCAGAGCCATACCGGGAGAAGATCATGCGGGTCCGGGAAAAGGGACAGGTATTTGAACTATAAGGAGACAATTTATGAAAGTCAGTATTTATACAGATGGAGCGGCAAGAGGTAATCCGGACGGACCGGGCGGTTATGGAGTCGTTCTGGAATATGTAGACCCGAAGGGAGAACTTCACGTCAAAGAGCTTTCTGGCGGCTATGTGCGGACAACCAATAACCGGATGGAGCTGATGGCTGTCATCCGGGGGCTGGAAGCGCTCAACAGACCTTGCGAGGTAGAGCTTTATTCTGATTCCCAATATGTGGTCAATGCATTCAATCAGCACTGGATTGAGGGATGGATAAAAAAGGGCTGGAAGCGTGGGAAGAATGAGCCGGTCAAGAATACCGACCTGTGGAAGCGTCTTCTGGAAGCGAAAAAGCCGCACCAGGTGAACTTCAATTGGGTAAAAGGGCATGATGGACACCCGCAGAATGAACGTTGTGATACTCTTGCGACAACGGCAGCAGACGGAAATGAGCTGCAGGTTGATCTGGGAGTGTAGAAGAAATCCTTTACACTGATAAAAAAATGTGATAAAGTATCTAAGGCAAGTAAGACAGACGTTCGCGGATGCAGGTGCCGAAAGGCCGCAGACGAGGAAAGTCCGGGCTTCACAGGGCAGGATGCCGGATAACGTCCGGTAGAGGTGACTCTAAGGATAGTGCAACAGAAATATACCGCCTGCAGATGCAGGTAAGGTTGGAAGGGCAGTGTAAGAGACTACCGCCTGGGTGGTAACACACAGGGCATATGTAAACCCCATCCGAAGCAAGACCGAAAAGAAGTGGTATGGCGGCCCGTCATGCTTCAGGTTGGTCGCTTGAGTCTGCTGGCAACAGCAGAACTGGATAGATGAACGTCCACGACATAACCCGGCTTATCGTTTTGCTTGCTTTTTTATTTTTAATTGAGAAATTTTGAAAAGAATCTGTACTCATATTCATGAAGGATATAGATTCTTTTTTTGTTGCGGTGCCCTTTAAAAAGCTTTAATTTTTATGATATCGTAGTATTGTGTGAATGATTTTTTGAGTGGAATGAAAAATAAAAAAACGTGATAATCCGTTTGACAATCGTTTGAAAAATATGGTAGTTTTAGGAGGATTAAAGTTATGTAGGAGTGTCAAATGAGGAATGATCGTTTTCAAAGTCGGGAAAGAGGAAATGTAGCATCTTACCATCTTCCGGGCTTGTTTGAATTTTATGAACTGTACAGACTTTTTTTGCCGCTGTTTTATACACACAGGGAGTATTTCTATGACTGGTGTGAGATTGGTTCCATTTATGGAGCCCCGGAAGACTGCCTGTGGGGCGGAGGACGTGTGGAAGCAGGAGAAGCTGAGCCGGAAGAAGTGCTTGCACTTATACAGAAGTACGGGATTTCTGCCCGTCTGACCTTTAGTAATTCTCTGCTCAGGAAAGAGCACCTTGCGGATCAGAGATGCAATATACTTTGTCAGTTATTTGAGAAAAGCACAGGTGTGAAAAACGGTGTGATCGTGCACTCAGAGCTGCTGGTGGATTATCTGAAAAAGAAGTATCCGGGGTTCTATCTGGTCTCATCTACCACGAAAGTGTTGACCGAATTTCAGGAGTGTCTGCGGGAAATCCAGAGAGAAGATTTTCAATATGTCGTGCCGGATTTCCGTCTGAATAAGATGTTGGATAAATGGAATACATTATCAGAAGGTCAGAAGGATAAAGTTGAATTCCTGTGTAATGAGTGTTGTTGGTTCGGCTGCAGGGACCGGAAAGCCTGTTATGAGGATGTGAGCCGGAAGAATCTCGGAGAAGATGGAGAGGAACACCGGTGTACTGCGCCAAATGCAAAGGAAGGCTATCGTTTTTCAAAAGCAATGACAAATCCGGGATTTATCAGCGTAGACGATATCAAAAATATCTATTTGCCGATGGGATTTACAAATTTTAAGATCGAAGGCAGGGGACTTGGAAGTGCGCTGATCCTGGAATTTCTACTGTATTATATGACAAAGCCGGAATATCAGCTGTATGTAAGAGAGGAATTGTATCTGGATAATATGCTGGATTTGTTTTAAAATCAAGGGAAAGATTTTTATGGACAAATACCAGAAATTTCGAAGACATATTCGCTTTTGTTTTTGTGCGTCTATAGGAGGTATTTTTTATGTTATTAAGTATTGCGCTGATCCTGCTTGTTGGAATGTGTATGAGTTGGATCTGTCAGAAGATCAAATTGCCAGGTTTGCTTGGGATGTTGGCGACCGGTGTGGTTCTCGGACCGTATGTTTTGAATCTGCTGGACAGCAGTATTCTTGGAATTTCATCCGAACTCCGGAAAATTGCCCTGATTATCATTTTGACAAGAGCAGGGCTTGGGCTGGATCTGTCAGGACTGAAGAAAATAGGAAGATCCGCAGTGATGATGTGCTTTGTCCCTGCAAGCTTTGAACTCCTGGGAATGCTTTTGATTGCACCGAAACTGATGGGAATCACCTTGCTGGAAGCTGCAATTATGGGAGCAGTGCTTGCGGCCGTTTCACCGGCGGTTGTGGTGCCGAGAATGGTAAAGCTGATGGAGGAAGGATATGGAGTAAAGGAAGGAATCCCACAGCTTATCCTTGCCGGAGCATCGGTAGATGATGTCTATGTGATTGTATTATTTTCTACCTTTGTTGGAATGATGCAGGGAGAAGGTGCTTCCGTGCTTAAGTTTGTAAATATTCCGATTTCCATATTTTTAGGAATCGCGATTGGATTAGTCCTTGGAGTTTTGTTAGCACATTATTTCAAAAAGGTGCATATCCGTGATACGTCAAAGCTGTTGATTATTTTGAGTATCTCATTTTTACTTGTAGTGCTTGAGGATAAATTGACAACCGCTATTACATTTTCCTCACTGATCGCAATTATGTTTATTGGAATTGGACTGCAGAAAAAACGGGAGGTTGTTACAAAAAGAATCTCTGTAAAATACGGGAAACTCTGGGTTGGAGCAGAGGTGTTCCTGTTTGTACTGGTGGGGGCAACGGTCAATATCGGGTATCTGGGAAAGGTTGGAATCAAGGCGGTGCTTTTGATCGCAGGCGCATTGGTGTTCCGGATGCTGGGTGTATTTGTATGTCTGCTTGGAACCAGTCTTCGAGGAAAAGAAAAAGCCTTTGTGATGATGGCGTATACACCGAAAGCAACCGTGCAGGCAGCAATCGGAGGAATTCCGCTTTCGCTGGGATTTGCCTGTGGGGATATGGTACTTACGGTGGCAGTACTTGCAATTGTGCTGACAGCGCCACTTGGAGCGTTTGTGATTGATCTTTCTTATAAAAAGCTATTGGATAAAAGATAAGGATGGACGGAAAATCTATGACTGCATTCTGTCAATATTCACTGTATGCTGTGCCGGACAAACATACTGCAGAAAACAGGGCGAGCAATACCAAGATCTTCTTTCTTACTGTACGAAGGAGATAAAAAATAAAGGACGCATGAAAAAATTTTCTTTTTTCATGCGTCCTTTGCGTGGCATCTGTCCGCCTAGTCTAACAAGCCGACGCTAGCCCCGCTTTCTGTTGTATTTCTCTTCACAGTATTTACATCTATACACTTCGTTCTCCGGATCAGTCAGTACAAACACGTGATCCAGTCCCTGTTCAATCGAAGTAATACATCTCGGATTGTGGCATCTGATCACATTCTTGATTTCAGATGGTAATTTCAGTTCTTTTTTCTCAACAATCTTGGAATCTTCGATAATATTTACCGTGATATTATGATCGACAAAACCAAGGATATCCAGATCAATGATATCGATCGGGCATTCAATCTTGATGATATCCTTTTTACCCATCTTGTTACTTTTGGCATTCTTGATGATGGCTACGCAGCAGTCAAGCTGATCAAGTTTCAGATATTTGTAGATATCCATGCTTTTTCCTGCTTTGATGTGATCCAGTACGAAGCCCTCTGAAATTTTCCCAATGTTCAGTGTATTTTCAACCATGTCTTTCGCCTCCCTTAATCTACATGAATATCCAAAAGTGTCAGGATCAGTGCCATACGGATATAGACACCATACTGTACCTGTTTGAAATAAACAGCTCTTGGATCATCATCAACTTCAACAGAAATTTCGTTGACACGCGGAAGTGGATGGAGAACCAGCATATCTTTTGGCGCAAGTTCCATTTTCCCTTTGTCCAGGATGTAGAAATCTTTCATACGGACATAATCTTCCTCGTTGAAGAAACGTTCCTTCTGAACACGTGTCATATAAAGGATATCGAGATCCGGAAGGGCATCCTCCAGGCGCTCTACTTCTGTATATGGGATATTTTTCTTATCCAGTACGTCTTTGCGTACATAACCTGGCAGACGGAGTTCCTCCGGTGAAATAAGTACAAACTCGATGTTCTCATAACGCACCAGAGCATTGATCAGAGAATGTACGGTACGACCGAATTTGAGGTCTCCACAGAGTCCGATCTTCAGATTATTCAGACGTCCTTTTAGAGAACGGATGGTTAAAAGGTCAGTCAGTGTCTGTGTAGGATGCTGATGTCCGCCATCACCTGCGTTGATCACCGGGATTGAAGAGTGCTGCGCTGCAACCATCGGTGCACCTTCTTTTGGATGTCTGATCGCACAGATATCTGCATAGCAGGAAACCATACGGATCGTATCTGCTACGCTTTCCCCTTTGGTAGCGGAGCTGGAAGCTGCCGAAGAAAAGCCAAGTACATTACCACCGAGATTCATCATTGCTGCTTCATGACTCAGTCGGGTACGGGTACTTGGCTCATAGAATAAAGTGGCAAGCTTTTTGCCTGCGCAAGCATGTGCATATTTTTCCGGATGAGCTTCGATATCACCTGCAAGATCCATAAGCTTATCGAGCTCTTCCACAGAAAAATCTAAAGGACTCATTAAATGTCTCATAAGAAACCTCCTTAAAAATAACCGCAGAAAATGTGCGGCTTCATATATTCTTTATCTATAATATAACAAAAACATGGTCATTTCAACAAAGTTTTACATGTTTTTTCTGATCGGGTTTGCGAAGAAATGTAGATTTTACAGAAAAAATATATTATAATGAAAAATTAGTAACGTCAGCGTAAAAAGACATAAGGATAAAACGATAAGGAGTGGGACAATGCAGAGTCTGGAAGAGATGAGAAAAGAGCTGGATGTGATCGATGACCAGATCACCACGCTTTATGAGAGACGTATGAAGGTCTGCGAAGGAGTTGCAGAATATAAGATAAAGAACGGACGAAAAGTATTTGATAAGACAAGAGAGAATGAGAAACTGGCAGCCGTAGCGGAAAAGGTGTCCACAGATTTTAACAAAAAAGGGATCCGGGAGCTTTTTGAACAGCTGATGAGCATGAGCAGAAAGCTGCAGTATCAGCGTCTTTCTGAGGAAGGAGTTCTGGGAAGACTTCCCTTTATCGGACTGGATCAGCTGGATCTTGATGGTGCACGTGTGGTTTTCCAGGGAGTGGAAGGAGCCAACAACCAGGCAGCTATGTTAAAATATTTTGGGAAAAATGTGAAAAACTTCCATGTACCGTCATTCCGTGATGCAATGGAAGCAATTGAAGAGGGAAGCGCAGATTATGCAGTCCTTCCAATTGAAAATTCTTCCGCAGGTCCGGTGACACAGGTGTATGACCTTCTGGTGGAATTTGAAAATTACATTGTAGGAGAGACGGTCCTTCCGATTAAGCATATGCTTGCCGGAGTGAAAGGAACTACACTTTCCAGCATTGAAAGAGTGTATTCACATCCACAGGGACTGATGCAGACATCCCATTTTCTGGATGAACACGGAACCTGGCAGCAGATCAGTGTTGCCAATACTTCTATGGCGGCCAAAAAGATGATGGAAGACCAGGATACCACGCAGGCAGCTGTCTGCAACGAATATGCAGCAGAGCTTTACGGACTGGATATTCTGGCAGGAGAGATCAATGACGAATCTGACAACAGTACAAGATTTATCATTGTCACGAACCAGAAGGTATTCCTGAAAAATGCATCCAAGATCAGTATTTGCTTTGAAATACCGCATGAGAGTGGATCGTTGTACCATCTGCTTTCCCATTTTATTTACAATGACCTGAACATGACAAAGATTGAATCCCGACCGGTAGAAGGAAAAAGCTGGGAATATCGTTTCTTTGTGGACTTTGAAGGAAATCTGGCAGATGCGGCAGTGAAAAATGCGATCCGTGGACTCAGGGAAGAAGCACTGAACCTGAAAATCCTTGGAAATTATTAGACTGAAAAAGAGAGGACACGGCTATGAGAACAAATGAACTGATATTATATCGTTATATGGAACATGAAGATCTGCTTCGGGACATGACATTTCTGATCGACAATGCAGATAATGATTATTATAATAAAGAGGATTTGAAGAGCCTTCTTTTCGAAAATTTAAATGAGCTGATCGAACTGGCTGCAAACTATGGATTCGAGGGGGACCTCTGGCATACCTTCCTGACCTTCCTGTTTGCCAACAGTGAGAATGCTTACAGCACAGCCTGTGAAGTGGTAGGAGAGGTAGAGGGAAGCGTCAATAAAGCAGCCCTTCATGATTTTCAGATTTTCAAAGAACTGTTCGAATATGATTTGAAAGAGATGGGTGAAAAGCTCGGTACAGACAGTCTGGAACTGATTGAGGACTATCATCCGGTCAATGCCAAGGGACATGTATTTAACAAGAGGATTCGCGACCGGATCTGCGACTTAAGCAAAGCTCTTGCGCAGACAGATGATGCAGAAGAATTTAAGACAACTGTAACCCAGTTCTACAAAGAATTCGGAGTGGGAACTTTCGGACTTCACAAGGCATTCCGTATTGAGCATACGGAAGAAGGAGCACAGATCGTGCCGATCACCAAGATCGCACACGTCCATCTGGATGATCTGGTGGGCTATGACATTGCCAAGAAGAAACTGATCGATAATACGGAGGCATTTGTAAAGGGTAAAAAAGCTAATAACTGTCTGCTTTTTGGTGATGCCGGAACTGGTAAATCTTCTTCGATCAAGGCAATCCTGAACCAGTATTATGACCAGGGACTTCGTATGATCGAAGTGTACAAGCATCAGTTCCAAGACCTGAATGATGTGATCGCACAGATCAAGAACCGGAATTACAAATTTATTATTTATATGGATGATCTTTCTTTTGAAGAATTCGAGATTGAATATAAATATCTGAAAGCTGTGATCGAAGGCGGACTTGAAAAGAAGCCTGATAATGTATTGATCTATGCAACTTCAAACAGAAGACATCTGATCCGCGAGACATTCAAAGATAAAGAAGACAGAGATGAAGAACTTCATACAAATGATACCGTTCAGGAAAAACTGTCTCTGGTGGCAAGATTCGGTGTTACTATATACTTTGGAAAGCCGGATAAGAAACAGTTCCAGGAGATTGTGCGTGAACTGGCAAAGAAAAACGGAATTGACATGTCAGACGATGAATTATTCCTGGAAGCAAATAAATGGGAATTAAGTCACGGTGGATTATCCGGAAGAACTGCCCAGCAGTTTATCGATTATCTGGCCGGAACCAGATAAAATGTAATGTATTGTAAAAAAATGTGCAGAAATTAATCCTGCACATTTTTTATATTTGAAATATCGGAGTCAATGACCAGAGAATAGTTTGTATAGTAAACAACGAATCCCGGCTTTGCCCCGTTCGGCTTCTTGACATGTTTTTTCTGGATATAGTCGATCTCCACTTTGTCTGCTCCACGGTTTTTAGAGTAGTAAGCGGCCAGACGACCTGCTTCTTCAAAGGTACGGTCCGGAAGTTCATCCCCGCCGCTTTTGACGATAACGTGAGATCCCGGAGCACCTTTTGCATGGAACCACCAGTCATTGCCGGTTGCAAACTGGAAGGTCAGTTCATCGTTCTGGAAATTGTTTTTGCCAACATAAATATGGAAGCCGTCCGGATTGACATAGTGAAGCGGATGGCTCTTGAAGCGGGCTTTTTTCGCATTCCCTTTCCGACGGATATAACCGCTTTCCATCATTTCTTCCTTGATCTGCTGTAAGTCAGCTTCTGTCTCTGCAATATCCAATGCAGTAGCAATAGAATCCAGATGATCAATTTCAAGCTGTGTATCCTCAATCAAATCTGTCAACGCCTCATACGTGCGTTTCAGTTTTGCATACCGGTCAAAATACTTTTTCGCATTGTCAAGTGGTGAAATCGTAGCATCCAACGGAATATGAATCGTCTCATTCGTATAATAATTCAACGCATCAAATCCTTTGCATCCTTCCTCTAACTGATATCCATACGTATGGATCAGTTCGCCGTATACTTTGTATTTTTCCCGTTTTTCTGTATCTTTTAACTGCTTTTTCTGCAGGTCGTATTTCTTACGGTTACGCTCCAGCAGTGTTGTGATTACATGACGCAGATCCGCGGATTTCTGCCGCATACGGGTATAGAGACTACGCTGTGCGTAATAGTTTTCCAGCACTTCCGAAATAGAATCATAGGAAACTACGGTATCCGATGCGTAGGAAGTCAACGGAATTGCCGCATATTCCACCGGTTCGTCCTGATGCATGATGATATTTGGATAAAAACGACCTTCCCGGATATCGATCATCGCTGCCAGAAAGACCTCTGCCAGTTTTTCTTTCTGAGCTTCATTCAGAGAAGCACATGGCGCATCACCATCTACATCTGCCCGATAACAGAATTCATTCGCAGCTAACGGACTGATACCAGTATAAGAAGTATAGATTGCTTTAGCAACTCCGCATGGCTTGGAAAGCGCATGCTCTGTAAAATGTTCTGCCGTTTCTTCTAATGGATTCATCTTGTCCTGTTGCGCCGGAATAAAATAGGTGCGCCCCGGAAGTACTTCACGGACAGAACTTACCTGTGCGGAAATATGTTTGATACTGTCAAGGATCATGTCATTTTCATCACAAAAGATGATGTTACTGTGTTTTCCCATCAACTCAATGATCAGTTTTTTATGCCGGAGATCACCAAGATCATCCAGATGTTCGATCTCAAACACAATGATTCGTTCCATTCCCGGTTGCGTGATCGCAGTGATCCGTCCAT
>OGXX01001303.1_pt1 | contig 25436 bp, 23 predicted proteins | sample 1576301 | NCBI WGS metagenome assembly OGXX01 (sample SAMEA3541469, study PRJEB24748) | human gut metagenome | biome: human gut; feature: human-associated habitat; material: faeces | place: China | collected 2012
TTTTTTGAGCGGCGCTTGTGCGCCGCGGTCCACCACCATCATTCTTTATTCATTATTACTTATTCTTTAATTCGTAAGATATACGTCAGAGCAAAAGGAGCAGAAATCTATGGGAATGACCATGACACAGAAGATCCTCGCTGCGCATTGCGGCGAAGCTTCGGTAACGGCCGGGCAGCTCATCAATGCCAAGTTGGACATTGTGCTTGGCAACGATATTACCACCCCGGTTGCCATCAATGAGTTCGAGAAAGCCGGGTTCAACTCGGTGTTTGATAAAACCCGCGTGAACATTGTGCTGGACCACTTTGTGCCCAACAAGGATATCAAGAGTGCCCAGCAGTCCAAGCAGTGCCGTGAGTTTGCCAACAAATACGATATCCTCAACTTTTATGATGTCGGCCAGATGGGTGTTGAACATGCCCTGCTGCCCGAAAAGGGCATTGTGACCGCCGGTGACTGCATCATTGGTGCCGACAGCCACACCTGCACGTACGGTGCGGTGGGCGCGTTTTCCACCGGCGTTGGCTCCACCGATATGGCCGCCGGTATGGCAACTGGCATGGCATGGTTCAAGGTGCCTGCCGCCATCAAGGTTGAGCTGAAAGGTGCCATCCACGCCCCTGTGTGCGGCAAGGACGTGATCCTGCACCTGATCGGCGAGATCGGCGTTTCCGGCGCGCTGTACAAGAGCCTGGAATTTGTGGGCGAGGGCGTTAAGAGCCTGACCATGGAGGACCGCCTGTGCATCTGCAACATGGCCATTGAAGCCGGTGCCAAAAACGGCATCTTCCCGGTGGACGAAGCCTGCGAAGCATACCTGAAGGGCCGCAGCCAGCGTCCCTGGACCAAATACGAAGCCGACCCCGATGCCGAATATGAGCGCACCGTGGTGATCGATTTGGATACCCTGGAGCCTACCGTCAGCTACCCCCACCTGCCGGAGAACACCCACCTTGCCAAGGAGGGTGCCGACATCAAGATTGACCAAGTAGTGATCGGTTCCTGCACCAACGGCCGCATTGAGGATATGGAAGCCGCTTACAACGTGCTGAAAGACAAGCACATTGCCAAGGGTGTGCGCGGCATCATCATTCCCGCCACGATGGCTGTTTACAAAGAGTGCATCCTGCGCGGCTACACCGAAGCGTTTATTGATGCAGGCTGCATTGTTTCCACCCCCACCTGCGGCCCCTGCCTGGGCGGCTACATGGGTATTCTGGCCGAGTACGAGCGCTGCGTTTCCACCACCAACCGCAACTTTGTCGGCCGCATGGGGCACGTTACCTCTGAAATTTATCTGGCAAGCCCCGCCACCGCCGCCGCCAGCGCACTGACCGGCCACATCACTGACCCCAGGGAGGTAGAAGCATGAACGCAAAAGGACCTGTTTTTAAGTACGGTGATAACATTGACACCGATGTGATCATTCCCGCCCGTTACCTGAACACGCAGAGCCCCGCCGAGCTGGCCGCCCACTGCATGGAGGACATTGACAAGACCTTTGTGACCCGCGTAAAGGCCGGTGACATTATGGTTGGCGGCGAAAACTTCGGCTGCGGTTCTTCCCGCGAGCATGCCCCCGTTGCCATCAAGGCCGCCGGCATTGACTGCGTGATTGCCAAGAGCTTTGCCCGTATCTTCTACCGCAACGCCATCAACATCGGCCTGCCCATTCTGGAATGCCCCGCCGCCAGCGAGGCCATCAACGAGGGCGATGTGGTTGCCATCAACTTTGACACCGGCGTGATCACTGATGAAACCACCGGCCAGACCTTCCAGGCTGCGCCGTTCCCGCCGTTTATCCAGAAGATCATCAAGGCCGGCGGCCTGATGAAAAGCATCCAGGAGGGAAAGTAAGATGCAGAAAAACATTGCCCTGATTTATGGCGATTGCTCCAGCCCGGAGATCGTGACCCAGGCAGTGCGCGTGCTGGACAAAGTTGCTGAAAAGTTTGGCCACACCTTTACCTACACCCGCGCTTACATGGGCGGCGAAGCCATTGACAAGTTTGGCGATCCCCTGCCCAAGAGCGAGCTGGACAAGTGCCTGGCCTCGGATTCCGTTCTGCTTGGCGCCGTCGGCGGCCCCAAGTGGGAGGGCATGGCCGGTGACAAGCGCCCGGAAAAAGGCCTGCTGCGCCTGCGCGCCGGTATGGGCCTGTACGCCAACAACCGCCCGGCCAGGATCTGGCCCCAGCTGGCGGATGCTTCCCCGCTGAAGAAAGAGATCGTGGACAAAGGCATCGACTTTATTGTGGTGCGTGAGCTGATTGGCGGCGTGTATTTTGGCGAGCACAAAACCATTGAGCAGAACGGCGAAAAAGTTGCGATTGACAGCATGCCCTACTCGGAGCACGAGATCGAGCGCATTGGCCGCATAGGCTTTGAAACTGCCATGAAGCGCCGCAAAAAGCTGACCTGTGTGGATAAAGCCAACGTGCTGGATACCAGCCGCCTGTGGCGTGCTGTGATGCATCGCCTGCAGGCCGAGTACCCCGAAGTGGAGTACAGCGAGATGTTTGTGGACAACTGCGCCATGCAGATCTGCAAGAACCCCAGCCAGTTTGACGTGATTGTGACCGAGAACATGTTTGGCGATATTCTGAGCGACGAAGCCAGCGAGATCACCGGCAGCATTGGCATGGTGCCGTCCTCTTCCCTGGGTGCCACCACCTGCGGTCTGTACGAGCCCATCCATGGTTCTGCCCCGGACATTGCCGGGCAGGATGTGGTCAACCCGATTGCCTGCATCCTTTCCGCCGCCATGATGCTGCGCTACAGCTTTGGCATGGCCGCTGAGGCTGACGCCATTGAAAGCGCCGTGAACGCCGTGCTGGATGCCGGCCTGCGCACCGCCGACATGATGGCCGACGGCTGCACCAAGGTTGGCTGCACCGCCATGGGTGACGCCATTTTGGAGCGCATCTGATTGGTTTTACGGAGGTTGTTTTATTCCTTCTTTGAAAAGAAGGAACTTTAATCATATTGACTTCATTTTAGATAGTATAACAAAGAAAGTCCGGTACAAGTTTTTTGGCTTGTACCGGGCTTTTGGTTTTGGGGAGATATTAGTGTGAAGGCAAGCTGTAGGGCGGCCAGCCTCCTGGCCGCCGGGGGATGGGCTTGGGATTTTGGTATCCACCTTAGTCTCCCCCATTCTGTAGGGCGTGGTCACCCGACCACGCCGGACCTGCACCTTACCACACTCTACAAATTCATAATGCTCTTTCCATAACTTGTAGGGGACGGCGTCCTCGACGTCCCGGACGGATCTATATATTTATCGGGGAACCGCAGGCAATTATGCCGCATATCGGGATTTGCTATAAAATTTCTTTACGCCATATATGGTTAGGCCACGGAACGGTCACTGCGCCCGCAGGCGCGTTTCGGAGGCCAACCGGGGGCAACGCCCCAGCTCTTAGACCGGAGATAAACCTTTCCCTACCGAATATTTTATAGCGGGGAATCATTATTTAACGCATATCCCACCCGTAGGGGCACACATTGTGCGCCCACACTCCTAACTCCTAACTCTTCTTCGCCTTCATCGTTTCCTTCATATGCCGGACGGCCAGCACGGGGTGGACAAACAGCATGTGGGGGCCGCTCCAGCGCATAACGGTGCGGATCTGCTCACGCATTTCGGGCTTGTAGCAGTGTACTTTGCAGGCGGAGCAAAAGGTTTTGGTTTCCATAAAGGGGCAGCGTTCAATGCGCTGTAAGGCGTAATCATGCAGGGCCTGGCACTGCGGGCACAGGCTGCCTTTCGCCGTATGGTGGTTTTTGCGGCAGTACAGGGCGATCATCTCGCTGACCAGCAGCTTTTCGCCGTCCCGCTTTTCTGCAACCGTCTGTTTTGCCATCAGCTCACCCTCCCGCTCTCAACAGAATATACGGTATTGGCCACCGCCATGGTGGAAGCACGGTGGCTGACCAGCAGCACGGTTTTATCCCTGCATTCTTCTTTTACGGCCTTCAGGATCACACCCTCGTTCAGGCTGTCCAGGTTGGAGGTCGGTTCGTCCATCAGCACAAAGGGAGCATCGTGCAAAAAGGCACGGGCCACGCCAATGCGCTGGCGCTCGCCGCCGGAAAGCGCACCGCCCAGTTCCCCCACCTGGGTACCATACCCCTGGGGCAGGCTGGTAATAAAATCATGCAGCGATGCCTTTTGGCAGGCTTCCACCACCTGCTCATGGGTGGCATTACGGTTGGCAATGCGCACGTTGTTTTCAATCGTATCAGCAAACAGCTCGGTATCCTGGGTAACAAAACTCTCCTGGCTGCGCAGGGCTGCTGTGTTCACGCTGCGGATGTCTGCTCCGCCAAAGGTGATTTTGCCGCTGCCTGCATCCCAAAAGCGCATGAAAAGCCGCAGCAGGGTGGATTTTCCGCTGCCGCTTTTTCCGGTAATGCCCACGATCTGCCCCTTGGGCACCGTGAGGGAAAGGTCGTTCAGGATGGTTTCCTGCCCATAGGCAAAGGTCACATGGTCAGCAGCGGCGCCGGTAAAGGCGGTGTTGCCGCCGTTGGTCACTTCGGGGGTAATGGGGGTTTCTTCCAGCAGGTCCAGCACGCGGTCCGCGCTGGCAAACACCTGCACCAGGTTGGCGGCCAGGTTGGCCAGCGCCACCACCGGGCCAAAGGACCCCAGCGCCGACAGCGTGCAGATCAGCACGGCTTCCCCGCCGACTGCACCGTTCCGGCACAGCACAAGCGTGGTGCCCAGCACAGTCAGGGCGGTAAGCAGGATGACGGTGTTGGTCACGGCCGTGGTCAGGCCCTCGCGGCACTTCATGGCCGTCTGCTTTTCGCCCAGGGTTTCGCTGTGGGCGGCAATCCCGGCGGCGCGGGCGGCGGTATCGTTATACTGGATGGTCTCCCGCAGGCCGCGCAGGCTTTCCAGCACATAACTGTTGGTATCGGCCAGGGCGGCGCGGTATTCGCGGCCCGCGGCTTCGCCCTTGCGCTGCGCCCAAACGGGGATGCCAACGCCCACAGCCAGGTAGCCCGCCAGCAGCACAAGGGCCGGCAGCGGATGGTACCACGCCACAAAGCCCACCATACCGGCGCTGCACAGCACCGCAATACACACGGGGGAAATGGTGTGGGCATAAAATACTTCCAGCTGTTCAATGTCTGCCGTAATCAGCGAGATCAGATCACCACGGTCGCGGCCTTCCAGCTTGGCGGGGGTCAGGCGGCGCAGAGCACCAAACACCTCATCCCGGATCAGGGCCAGCAGCTTGAAGGCGATAAAATGGTTGGATGCCTGCTCTGCATAGCGCAGCACACCGCGCAGCAGGGCAAACACCAACATGCAGGCAAACGCGGTGCCTGCCGTGGCAACGGGGGTAGGCAGCCCTGCCGCGCCCAAAATGGCAAACCCTCCAAAGATGGTGATAAAGGTGGCGCAGAAATGCCCCGCCACGCCCATTAAAATAGCGCAGAACATGATGGGCAGCATGGGCCGCACCAGGGTAATCAGGCTGGCCACAATGGCCGCCTTGCTGCGTTTGGTTGTTTTATTCATTGTGGTCACTCCCCTTTCTGGCCATACTGTTCCAATGCGCGCTGGGCGTTGTACAGGCGGCTGTACTCGCCGCCCGCGGCCAGCAGCTGGGCATGGCTGCCCTGCTCCACCACATGCCCGGCGGCAAAAGTATAAATGGTATCACAGTCCATCACATTGGCCAGGCGGTGCGAAATCAGAATCACGGTGCGCTTGCCGCGCATGGCACGGATGGCGGACATGATATCGTCCTCGCTCTCGGCATCAATGTTGGAGGTTGCTTCATCAAACAGGTACACCGGCGAATTGTGCAGCAGCGCGCGGGCCAGGCCCAGGCGCTGGCGCTGCCCGCCGGAAAGGTTGGCCCCGTTTTCCGTCACCGGGGTTTGCAGGCCCTGCTGCTCACGGCAGAAGGCCGCCAGGTTCACCTCTTCCAGCGCAGCCCACAGTTCGGGCTCGCTGGCGTTGGGGGCGGCCATGCGCATGTTGGTTTCCACGGTGCCCTTAAACAGCTTGGCATCGTGGGGCACCAGCGTCATGGCCTGCATGCGGGCAGCACGGGTCAGCTGCGTTACCGGCATACCGTTGGCCGTCACGCGGCCGCTGCCCGGCGTAAGGCTGCCAGCCAGAATGCCCGCCACAGTGCTTTTGCCGCAGCCGCTCTCCCCCACCAAGGCAGTAAAGCTGCCCGCGGGGAAGTTCAGGTTCACATCCTGCAAAATCGGGCGCTCCGGCTGGTAGGCAAAGTTCAGGTGCTCCACCTGCAGGGCAACGCCCTCAGCCTGGGGCTGGTTCCGGGTGCCGTCCGGCTGTTCAGGGGCGGCCAGCAGCTTAAAGATTTTTTCTGCCGATGCCGCGCCGTTCATGGCAATATGGAAGTAGGAGCCCAGCAGCCGCAGCGGCAAAAAGAAATCTGCCGCCAGCAGCACAATGGCCAGGCACCCGGCCAGCCCCAGCTGCCCGGCAGCAAAGGCCGCCACCGCGCTGATGATGCCCAGCGCCGCACCGCCGTATGCCAGCAGATCCATCAGGGTAACAGAGTTCAGCTGCATGGTCAGCACGCGCATGGTAATTTTGCGGAACCGCTCGGCGTGCTCATTCATCTGTTCGTGCTTCCAGCCGTCCGCACCGTAAATTTTCAGGGTGGTCAGGCCCTGGATGTTCTCCAAAAAGTCATCGCCCAGGCTGGTGTACTCGCCCCAATATTTATCCAGCAGCTTTTTGGCAAACTTCTGTACGGCCACAATGGACATGGGGATCAGCGGCACGCAGACCAGCAGCACCAGCGCCGAGCGCAGATGCACCGGGGCCAGCAGCACAAACAGGGTCAGCGGGGCCAGCAGGCTGTAAAACAGCTGCGGCAGATACCGCGCAAAATAGGTATCGATCTGTTCCACCCCCTCGGACGCCAGCATAACGGCTTCGGAGGTTGCCACCGTCTCGCTGTAGTTGGTGCCAAGGGCCAGCATTTTCTGGTAGATTTTAGCCCGCAGTGTGCGCTTGACACCCGCGGAAGCTTTATCGCTCATCGCGGAAGCCCGCGTGGTGCAGACGATGCGCAGCGGAATGCTGATCATGCAGACGGCAAACGCCGCGGGCCATGCGCCAGCAGCCAGCCCGGCCCCCAGCGCGCCGCCCACAATCCCGGCCAGCGCCCACACAAAGGCCACATTGCACAGCAGGCTGAGCCATTGGCAGAGCACGCACCGCCACACATACCGCATGGCGGCGGGGTCAAATGAAAGCAGTTTTTTGTTGATCATGGTATTATCCTTTAATTATATCGTTCTGTTCTGGGGTGGATTGCTTCAGCGCTGTGTCACGCGCGTTTTGTCCGGCACAGCGCGGGCATAGCACAGCGGGGCCAGGGTATCCCCCAGCAGGGCATGTTCCTGCACGGCAAAGCCGCCCGCCTGCAAAAATGCCAGGTATTGCGGCACCATCCAGCTGTTATAGATTTGCAGCCCCGCGCACCGCATGGCAAGCATGCGCAGCCGGGTGCGGGGTACCTCGCCATGCACAAAGGTTGGGGCAAACAGCTGGCCGCCGGGCTTGAGCACCCGGTAAATTTCTGCCAGAGCCTTTTCCGGCCGGGGCATAATGTGCAGGGCGTTGGCGATCAGCACCGCATCAAAGGTTTCGTCCGCATAGGGCAGGCTGGTGGCATCCTGCACCGAAAAGTGCAGCCCCGCCCCGCGGGGTTTCAGCTTTGCCTGGGCGATCATTTTGGGCGAAAAATCCGTAGCCTCCCAGTCCCGCACCAGGCGGGAAAGCCGGAAGCTGAGCTGGCCGGACCCGCAGGCCAGTTCCAGCACGTTCATTTCCGGCGTCAGGTGCGGCTGCATCTGCTGCGCAATGGCAGCATACAGCGGCTCGCTGCTTTGCATCAGCGGGCCATAGCAGCTGGCCCACCGCTGCCAGAATTGCTTGTTATCAGTTTGTTTTGACATTGAGCTTTTTTGCACTTCCTTGGTCAGCAAATGTTAGATTTGACTAACATTTAATTCATAAAAACGGCGGTGCGTTGCCGAACCGTCGCCATTTTTTCTGGGGAACACCTTGTTTGTTTTGATCAGGCTCCATTAGTTTATCATGGCTAACCCAAAAAGTCAAATGCTCTGCCGGGATCCCGGTGCTGCGGCACCGTTATTGCTCCGGCAGAGCGTTCCGATTGTTCAAACCAGGCCGCTGTTCCCTGCCAGCCACACCCCAGCGGCCAGCTGTGCGGCCAGTATCAGCGGCATACCCACCACAAAATACCAGTGCTTGGTTTTGTGGTGGAACAGATACATGCCCGCCCATGCCCCGGCGCTGCCGCCCAGCAGGGCTGCGCCAAACAGTGCGGCTTCCGGCACGCGCCACTGGTGCCGCTTGGCTCGGCGTTTGTCCTCCGCCATCATCAGCAGCGCCGCCGCGTTGATAATAACCAGGTACCCCGCCAACATTGTAATGGCCATGGTCTTTCCTCTCTCTTTCTCATGGTTCAAGCCTTGAGCGGCTCTTACCGGTGTGCCTGCTCCCAGGTTTGCATGGCATCTAGCTGAGCCGGGGTGTGGAACCAATGCTCGCCCGGTTCGTATACCGTCAGTTCCGCATGGTGTTTTTGGGCGAACGTTGTCACCGTGTCCCGGCTTGTCATGGTGTCCTGCCCGGCGTACAGGATTGCTGTGGGGATCTGCCAGCCATCCAGCGGGTGTTGGCGCACCCAACACAGGTACCGCCACGAAAGGGTCTGCCCAAATTCTGTGGTGATCTCACCTTTTTCGCAAAGCTGCTCCGGCGTTACTTTTGCCCACTGCATCATATCACAGATCAGCCGCTCCATATCCACAATCGGCGAAACAAACAGCGCTTTTTCAATCGTTGCCCCGGCAAAAGCCAGCATGGAGAAATAGGCCCCGATGCTGTTGGCCCGCAGCCGAATCCCCTGCCAGTGCTGCTGCAGATAGGCCAGCACCGTTTGCAGCTCCGGCACCACCTGCCAGGGAGTAAAGTCAGTTTCCCCCGTGCGGTCTCCATGTTCCGGCAGGTCAATGCCCAGCACCTGCCAGCCGGTTGGGGCGGCAAGCGCCGCAAATGCTGCGGCTTCCGTTTTATTACCGCCCTGGCCATGCACGAACAACCAGATGTTGGGGGCCGGTTTGCCGTACAGTACAGCCGGAATTGTGCCAATTTTTAATTCTTGAGTGCACATTTGTGGTTTTCCTCTTTATGTGTTGGACAACACTGTAAAAAACGTTTAAAAAATGGGCTGATGAGCTCGTCATTTTTTAGCGATACAACAAAAAAAGCTGTGGCACATTTTTGCCACAGCTTTTTGGTGGGAGCTGGTGGATTCGAACCACCGAAGCATTAAGCAGCAGATTTACAGTCTGTCCCCATTGGCCACTCGGGAAAGCTCCCATATTCATTTGTGCCTCTGCCTTAACAGCGCTTGATTATTATAGCAGGATAAGATGAAAAAAGCAAGCCCTATTTCAAAAATATTTTTGTAAACGGCGGAACGGGAAACGGACGGCTGCGGTGGCAAGTGCCTTGCAATCCGCCCAAAACAATGCTACACTGAAAGAAATCAGCCTGGGGTACAAGGAGATTACCGCCCAAAGCATTCAGCGCATCCAGCCGTTTGCCTGTGAGACGCTGGACGCCGCGGGCAGCCGTGCCCTTGCCAACGCCCACAAGAAGCTGCTGCTGGAAGCCCGAAAGGTTCCGCTTGGGATAGAAAAGGCCCGCTGTTATGGGCTGGATATGCAGCCCGTGAGCGGATATTTTACCGGCGAGCAGGAAGGAGGCGTTCACATCCCGAATTTCAGCACGCCTCACATTGCAATACACAACCATCCAAGTGGGATGACCTTTTCGCCCGAGGATATTCTTGGCTTTGCGTGCCGGAATTCGATGCGGATGCTGACGATTGTCGGCAATGACGGCAGTGTGTATGCACTGGAAAAGACTGCCGCAACCGATTCTGTATTGTTCAAAAAGGATTCATTGGCGTTGCACGACGCTATAAAGGAACCTTCTTTGACGTCACAGTCTAAAATAAATCTTGTTTCTAATTTTCTTGAGGAGATTGCGCAATATGGAGTCAACTATTACGCCGAAAGAGATTGAACAAATGAAGGCGTTCCTGAAAGAGCACCCTGTTGACCCACAGTATGACGGGCTATTGGATGGGGACATCCCGACAGAACAGGCACATGCCCAAATCTACACCTCTATCCTGAAAGATTTGGGCGAATTACCCGAATAACCCACTAACACTTCAACCACGATGCACACGCACCGTGGTTTTTTCATGCCCATTTTTAGGAGAACGCAATGAAGAAGCTGCTTGTTTTGATGCTGGCCGTGCTGATTGCAGTGACCAGCCCGGAACAGTTCAAGGTGAATTACATCTGCCCGCATCAGTACCGGCTGTGTTTTTACACAGACGTTTTACACGGCGTGGAGATTGTGCCGTAAAGGCCGCGCCAACAATTTGTTGAAACCACGATGCACACGCACCGTGTTTTTTTATGCCTGCCCTGTATGAGGGGCAGGCGGGCTGTTCGCAAGGCATTCAAACACCGGGCAAACCACTGGTATAATGAGAGTGATTCCACCGAGGATGACGAACGCACGGCATCCGCGTTCCGCATCGGCCATCGGGCTGGTACTGCGGTACTGCCACTCTGTTCGCCTCCTCAGCAGCTCACGGAGCACCAAAACAAAAACACCCGCCGGGGTACGGCGGGTGCTTTTATTTTGGTGGAGCTGACGGGAGTCGAACCCGTGTCCGAAAAGAAAGCGGTTAGAGTATCTCCGGGCGCAGTGCATTTATTAAGATTCCCGCAGTGCGAGCGAGTGCACACGCTTGACACATTGGTAGCTTCATAAATTCATGACGGGCGGCAAAGCTTAGGCCCGTGCACGTTCAGTACCTAATCGACGCCCTGACCCTGTGCGGTACTAAAACAGGCAGGACGGTCGTGCCTAATTAGGCAGCGACGGCAACAGTATAATCGTTGTCAGTTAATTTTGTTTGGCGCTTTTATCGTGGTGCACCGCCACGGCCCGCTGCTCACGCCTCTCTCTCCCCGTCGAAACCATTACAGCCCCGCATATTCGGTGGGGTGTCCCCCACCGGGAAAGTGAAGTGAAAACAACCTTATCGCTGCGTTTTCATAGCGCGGTCAATATCGCGCTTGGCATCGCGCGCCGCAGCAGACGCACGCTTGTCATACAGCTTTTTGCCCTTACACAGGCCCAGTTCCAGCTTGACGCGACCTTTTTTGAAATAGAGCGACAGCGGAACCAGCGTGTATCCCTGCAGCTTGATTTGCTGGCACAGACGGCGGATCTCTGCCTTGTGTGCCAGCAAACGCCGCGGGCGGCGCGGATCTTTATTGAAGATGTTTCCCTGCTCGTAAGGGCTGATGTGAATGCCCTTTGCAATCAGCTCTCCATCGTCAATATCGGCCCAGGAATCCTTCAGGTTTACCCCGCCGGCGCGCAGACTTTTGACCTCGGTGCCGACCAGCTCGATACCGGTCTCCAACGCCTCGATCACAAAGTACTCATGGCGTACCTCGCGGTTGACGGCAATCATTTTCTTTCCGCTTTTGTCCTCAGCCATGGGTACACCTCCTTTGCACTGGCAGGATAGTCATTGTAGCGCACCTGCGCTTAAAAGTCAAGAAAAATTGTGTCACAGCTCGCCGCGGCCTGCCATGGCGCGGTAAAGGGTGGTTTCATCGGCATATTCCAGACTGGAGCCGACAGGCAGGCCGTAGGCAAGGCGTGTCGTTTTGACGCCAAGCGGCTTGATAAGCTTGGCGATATACATGGCGGTGGCTTCCCCCTCGACCGTGGGACTGGTGGCCATAATGACCTCCTTGACGGTGTCATTCAGGCGGGCCAGCAGCTCCTTGATGCAGAGCTGATCCGCACCGATACCGTCCATGGGCGAGATTGCGCCGTGCAGTACATGGTACAGACCATTATACTCATGAGTACGCTCGATTGCCTTGATGTCGCGGGGGGATTCCACCACGCAGATCACGCTGCGGTCCCGCTTTTGGGACGCACAGATCTTGCAGACATCACCTGTGGTGAAGTCCTGACAGATGCGGCAGCGGTGCAGATCCTTTTTGGCGTGCTCGATAGCCTGAGCCAGCTCCATCGCCTGTTCCGCAGGCATGGACATGACCTGATAAGCCATCCGCACGGCGCTTTTGCGGCCGATACCGGGAAACCGGGCGAACTGGTCAACCAGATTTTCCAGCGGCTCCGTTTTTTGAAACATGGTGTGCCTCTCAGCCCAGGCCGGGGATGTTCAGACCGCCGGTCATCTTGGACATTTCCTCCTCGGAGTCCTTGTCAACCGCGGAAGAAGCGCTGTTGACAGCAGCTGCGATGAGGTCCTCCAGCATCTCGATATCGTCCGGATCAACAGCCTCAGGCTTGATCTTGACGGCGGTGATCTCGTGCTTGCCGTTCATCGTGACAGTGACCATCTCACCGCTGGCGGTGCCGGTATATTCCTTGGCCTCCAGCTCTTCCTGTTTGGCACGGATATCATCCTGCATCTTCTGGACCTGACGCATCATGGCGTTGGGATCGGGACGGCCGTAGCCTTTGGGCAGTCTTGCTTTCATAGGTTTTTCCTCCAAATAAATTTACTTGTCAATGATTTTCAGGTCAACGCCCAGCGCCTGCATGGTGTGCAAGGTTTCATCCAGGCTGACAGCGGGGCTGCTGTTTTCGGCGGCTTTCGGCTCTTCATAAGGGCCAATGCTGTACTTGGTTTTGGAAACGCGGTAAATCGCTTCCTTCAGCCGCTTGCTGACCTCGCGGTTGCTGCGGATATAATCCCGGAAGGCATCGCTGCATTCAAACAGCACACGCTTTCCGTCACAGTAGGCTTTTGTGCCCCGCAGAAAAGAAATCAGCATGGCATCATTCTCTTCAAGGTCGGACAGCACAGCCGGCCAGAAGCCGAACGGCTCCAGCGGGCCGGCAGAACGCGCCGGCTCCGCTTTGCGCGGTGTAGGCTTAGGGACGGCGGGCTGTGCGGCCGGCACGGTCTGTTGGGGCGCGGGTTTTAACTCGGGCTGCAGGAACGGCGGGTCGTCATCAATGGGCGGCGGCAGATCATCCGGATCAGCCGAAGCAGCAGGCACAGCGCTTGACTGCGCAACCGGGGGCACGATGGTAGCGGCCGGCTGCACAGGCGGTGCGGATGCAAAGGCCTGCGGTGCTGCGGGGGCCGCGACCTGCTGTACCACAACAGGGGCGGCGGCAGTGATCTCCGGCTGCGTCAGCGAAAAGACAGCCAGCTCCAGTTCGATGCGCTGGTCGGTGCCGCGGCTCATCTTCTCAAGTGCGGAGCCGAAGGCGTTGATGGCGCGGATGGCATCGCCCTGCGGGAAATCCTGGCGCTGATTGTAGGCAGCCTCCTCCTCGGGAGAGATACCGGCCAGCAGTGCCGTGCCGCCCGGCAGGGCGCTGAGCATCAGGTTTCGGTAATGACCGGCAAGCTCTATGCAGAGGCGCCGCATGTCAACACTCTGCTGGCGCAGGGCGGCAATCTTTTCAAGCGCGGCAACCGAATCCCCGGCTGCGATCGCATCACTGATCTCAAACAGGTATCCCCTGTCTGTGACGCCTGCCATACGGCGTACCAGCGCTTCATCTACCTTATTATCCACACCGGCGCAGGTGTCGAGTATAGACAGTGCATCACGCATGGCACCATCGGCCAGGCGGCCAATCAGCTGTGCGGCGTTTTCGTCCAGATCGATTTTTTCCTGTCCGGCTACATAAAGCAGGCGTTTGGCAATGTCATCTGCCGTGATACGGGTGAAATCGTACCGCTGACAGCGGCTCAGGATCGTGACAGGGACCTTCTGAACCTCGGTCGTTGCCAGAATGAAGATGACATGCTCGGGCGGCTCCTCCATCGTTTTCAGCAGTGCATTGAAGGCTGCCGTGGAGAGCATGTGAACCTCGTCAATGATATAGACCTTGTACTTGCAGACCGAGGGCAGATACGCCACCTCGTCCCGCAGGTCGCGGATATCGTCAACGCCGTTGTTGGAGGCAGCGTCCATCTCGATGATGTCCATGACAGCGCCGGAGTCGATACCCTTGCAGATCTCACATTCGCCGCAGGGGTCAGGGCTGGAGGTATCCAGACAGTTGACCGCCTTGGCGAAGATCTTGGCGCAGGTCGTTTTGCCGGTGCCGCGGGTGCCGGTGAACAGATACGCATGGCCGATGCGGCCCGCTGCGATCTGGTTTTGCAGGGCTGTGACGATGGCTGTCTGGCCGACAACATCTGCAAAGCGCTGGGGGCGCCATTTGCGGTATAAGGCGCGGTACATCTGCCCACCTCCCGTTAAGATACAAATAAAGCGGGCAGAGCACGCGGCTGCGCTGCTTTGCGTACAGATGCAGGCTTGACCGCGGCACTGTGCAAGCACCGCTTAATGCTGCTCGGTTCCCCGCCTGACATGGTTCACAGGCTGCCCACGCGCGGGACCTGCATCTGTACGCGAAACAGCGCAATTCAGCCCTGTCCGCTTTTAGTATTATACAATAAGTCCCGGATAAATGCAAGCGTTTTCCGTCAATCTTCCTGCAGGCGCTCCACCATCTTGTAAAGGGACTCAGCACTGTTGAAGTTCTGCGGCATGATCTCAGAGGCGGGGATAGAGATGTCATACGCTTCATTCAGTGCGGAGATAATCTGCAGGATGTCGAAGGAATCGAGAATGCCGTCATCGATCAGCGTGGTGCAGGTCGTGAAATCTACATCCTCCTTGATCTCGCTCAGGATTTCCAGTAATTGTTCCATAATAATGCTCCTTTTTGGTTTACATATCCCCCAACGGGGTGTTGAGGGGGTGAGTTGGTGTGAGGGCGCGGACAAGCTGCGGCGCGCCGTTTTGCCACAGAACGATCTGCGGCAGGTCGCGGCTGAGGAAAAGCCCCAGTCCCTCTGTGACAGAGTAGGCACCGGCGTTTTCAAAGACGAGCAGGTCGCCGGGCTGCAGCCCGGTCAGGGAGATGCTGCGCACCAGAACATCATTGGTCGTACACAGGCTGCCGCAGAGTGTCCAGTCCTGCTGCGTCCCCTGCTGCGCGGCAAAATGGCGCAGGTGCGGGCGCTTCATTCCCATAATCTGTCCCAGATAGTTCAGGTGATTCATGCCACCGTCCACAATGCAGTAGTGCTGGCCGTCATGATCCTTACAATCCATGGCGGTTGTCAGGTAAAAGCCGCATTCGGCGGTGTAAAAGCGGCCCATCTCAACAGTCAGGTGTGCCCACCCTGCAGCCTGCTGCAGTGCAGGGGCGAGGGCTCTGGCAGGGGCAAGGGGGTCGGTGAAGTCATCGCCGTCAAAGTACGGCACAGGCAGGCCGGGGCCATATTCCAGTTCCGGCAGGCGCAGACCGAAGGTCTGCTCGATCTCATCATAAAGCGCCTGCAGCATGGTCAGCTCTTTTTGCTGGGAGGTCAGCTTTTTGCGCTGGGTGCCGACAAAATAGTGAATGCCGATAAAGTCAAGATCCGGTGTTTCTGCGCGGTTTTTTAAGGCGGAAAACAGATCCTGCTTCGACATGCCGAACTGACTGCCGGCGTTCAGCCGCAGCAGCACAGGCAGACGGCGGCCCGCCGCGCGGGCAGCCTCCTGCAGATAGCGGACCTGCAAAAGGGATTCTGCGGTGTAGCTTCCGGCACCGTCTGCGACGGCACGGGCAATGTCGGCAGGTGTTTTGTTGACGCCGGAATAGATGACACGCGCATCCGCTGCCTGCAGGCTCTCGCATACGGACAGCTCGCCGGGGCTGCATACCTCCAGCCGCGCAGTGACGGCGGACATGGCGGGCAGCAAAAACGGATTGGCCTTGATGGAATAGCAGAGCTTAATGTCCGGGCCGAATACCTCCTGTATAGCGCGCACACGCGCCTGCAGGGCATCCACATCAAAGGCAAAGGTCGGCGTGCCGTAGGCGGCCGCAAGCTGCTGCAAAATGGCATCTGTCATTTTCGGGCTCCTTTTTTGGTCAGTGCGGCCAGTGCCGTGCGGTCGATCTTGCCGTTTTTGTTCATCGGCAGCTCGTCCAGCTGCAGGGCCGTGTTCGGCTGCATAAAGGGCGGCAGAGTTGTTTTGAGCGCGGCCAGCAGGGCCGCTTTTTCGCAGCTGCCGGTATAGAATAGATGCAGCCGCTGCTTCTCTGCATCAAAGATGCAGCAGGCGCGCGTCACAGCATCGCAGCGCATGGCTGCGGCCTCGATCTCGCCCAGCTCTACGCGATGCCCCATGTGCTTGATCTGAAAATCCTTGCGGCCTATGTAATAGAACTCCCCCGCCGCATCGCAGCGTGCAAGGTCGCCGGTGCGATAGATGCGCTCATACCAGCGGGTGTTCAACGGATTTTGGGTGAAGGCCTGCGCCGTGCGGGCCGGGTCGGCGTAGTAGCCAAGGGCCAGCGCCGTGCCGGAGACACACAACTCCCCTGTCTGGCCGGGTTCGGTGACAAGGCGATCGTTTTCGTCCAGTAGAAACACCTTTTCATTGGGGAAGGCGTGTCCGATGGGAAGCACCTCCTCCGGGGCAAAGACACGGTCCGGCAGGATGTAGTAGGTGCAGTTGCAGGTGATCTCAGTAGGGCCGTAGAGGTTTACGAAACGGGCCTGCGGCAGGGCGACCTTCCATTTGTTGAGATGCTTTATGGGCATGACCTCGCCGCTGAACAACACCTGCCGTATTGCGGTAGGCACGCGGTAGCCGAAACCGTTCATGATCGAGACAAAACACATCGCGCTGACAGCCCAGACCAGCGTTGTGACCGCATGATCTGCCAGATAGTCCATCAGCTTGGTGGGCTGGCTGAAATAGGCACGCGGGATGATCTGCACCTTGGCACCGGTGTATAAGGCGGTGTAGAGATCCTTGACTGAAACATCAAAGTCAAACGGAGCCTGATTGCCGAGAATGTCCTGCGCTTTTATGCCAAAGATGGCGGCAAACTGTGGGATAAAGTCCAGCACCGAGCGGTGGCTGACCGTGACCCCCTTGGGAACGCCGGTGCTGCCGCTTGTAAAGTTGATGTACAGCGGGTCTACATCCACAGCCTGCGCACGGCGTGCAGCCAGCAGCGAAGGCTGTACCGCTGCTGTGAGCAGATCCTCCAGCAGGTAAACGCTGCAGGAACAGCCGAGCGCTGCGGCGGCGTCTGCATGGTCGCGGTCAGTGATGAGCAGGGAAGGCTGCAGTGTGCTCAGCACCTGCTGTGTGCGGGCGGCAGGCTGGCGGGTGTCCAGCACGGAATAGCAACAGCCCGCATAGACAGTGCCGAGCATTGCGGCGAAAACCGGCGCGGATTTTTCCAGATAGAACGCGACCGGGCAGCGCGGCGCGGTATGACCGGCCAGAAAGCTGCCGGCGCGGCGGGCGTTTTCTGCCAGCTGCGCCCAGGTGTAGTCCTGCTGCGCATCGCCGACAGCGGCGCCCTCCGGAGTATGGGCTTCGGTAGCTTCAAGCCAATCCAGAATATTGGTCTGCATATAAAATCTCTTTTCTTAGAAGTTTGCGTAAAGGAAACCGGAGGTCTCGGTCACGCAGATGAAGCTGAGGGTGACCAGAAACATTACAAGGTAGTAAAGACCCCAGCGCAGGGCAAGCGGCAGCCGCTGAACCTCTGTATACGGATCGCGGCCCAGCTCTGCAATCAGGCTGTGAACAAAGACCAGCACAGTGCTGATGGCAACGATGCCCCACGCCGGCCCCGTGACAGCGGCAAAGGCAGCGGGAGCCTCAGCAGTCAGCGCCTCGGGGCGGAAGCTCACAAGGGTATTGCGCAGATAAGCGGCTCCGAGGGAAAGCCCCACCCGATCAAAATACCAGCCGATATTAACGATGACGAAGGTCCGCAGGATGCGGAAGATATGCCATGTACGGCTCTCGGTGGGGATATGCAGGGCGGTGTTCATTTTTTTGAAGGCAGGCTCGAGCAGATCGGCAAGGGCGATGACCATACCGTTATACAGGCCCCATACAAGATAATGCGCCTGCGGACCGTGCCAGATGCCGACTACGGCGAACACCAGCAGGTTGGCAACTGCAGCCGGCAAAACACGGCCGAAGTGCTTGCCCCAGTGCCCGGTGGCCCATTTGCCAAATCGCTGCATCGGCTTGGTCAGCGCGAACGGGTAGAACAGATAATCACGCATCCATGCGCCGAGGGAGATATGCCAGCGCCGCCAGAAATCTCCCAGCGAGGTGGAAAAATACGGCTGGCGGAAGTTGGGCATCATCTCAATGCCGAACAGCTGCGCGACACCCAGCACCATGTCGATGCCGCCGGAAAAATCCGCATACTGCTGCAGCGAATAGAGCAGGATCGCCAGCAGTGCCATCGACCCGGCGAGGGTGGGATCGTTCCGGTCAAGGATCGCGGCAATCGTAGGCGCAGTCAGGTTGGCAATGGCATACTTTTTCATCGCACCGAACAGGATCACAAAGAGGGCACGCTTGGTGCGCTCCCACTCCCAAGAATGCGCGGCGGTCAGTTGGGGCTCCATTGCTCCGTACCGGTTGATGGGGCCTTGGATCAGCTGCGGGAAAAATGAAATAAACAGCAGAAAACGGGCGGGGTTCTTTTCAGCCGGGTGGCGGCCGCGGAAGCAGTCAATCAGATAACCAATCGCCTGAAAGGTGTAAAAGCTGATGCCGAGCGGCATGACCAGCCCCAGCGCCGAAGGTGCGGTGGCCGCCACCGCACCAGCCAGCAGGCGTACAAAATATGACCAATATTTAAAATAGCCCAGCACTAAGAAATTTGTGACCAGCACAAGCGCAACAACACCTTTTTTGTGGCGCTGTGTCTTGGCCTTGACAGCTTTCTTTTCGTCCTTTGTGATGCCGGGCGCTTTGCGCCGTGCGGCGCAGTCGGCGTCAAGGCGGGCAAGCCAGAGCCCGCCGCCCCAGACGGTCAGAGCGGTAAAAAACAGAAAGAAAATCCCCTGCCAACCGCTTGCCGCAAAAAAGACAAGGCTGATCGCCAGCAGGCAAAGCCACTGGCAGCGGCGCAGCACGGTGTAATACAGCACCAGCCCGACTGTGACGAGAAGGACAAATGCAAATGAGTAAATCTCCACAGTTTTCCTTTCTTTCTGTTAATAATCAACTTGCTGCTCATAGTAGCGTTCAAAAGGAACATCAGAGCCTACAACACGAGCATTAACGCGGAAGGTGTAGGTGCCGTGCTCCGTGACAGGATATTCAGCCCAAGAACGGTCTGTATAATTTGAAAAAGTGTGGTATTCTGTGTCATTAGGACCTTTGACAAGGTATTCATACTCTGCCTGTACACTGGGGCCGTGGTAGCAATTTGCAAGCAGAATAAATTTGTCACTATGCGATTCAATTAGAAAATAAACATTTGTGATATAATTTACCCGGGCTAAATATTCCTGCGGAGTTATAAATAGGGCATTGACATCCGCGCCGCTCTGACGCAACTGCAGAAACTTTGCCATCGACTGGCAGAAGGCTCGTCCGCCAGTTTTGTTCATGTGAGTATGATCGCTATAGTAGGAAAGCTCTTTATTTTTAAATAAAGAATCTTTTGCAAGATTAAAATCATAATAGGTCGCTCCGTGCGCCGCAAAAAAATCGCAGAAGGTCTGGTAGGTCTCAAAGTAATTTTCATAACTGACAATATCCAGTACCGGTTTCGGAGGACAAATTACAATCAAGTCAACATTATGTGTACGACATTGGTCGCAGATTTCAGCAAGCTCGTCATATCTTTTCTGTAAAAAGGTATGCGCAGAAAAATTCCATGTATTTTCAACACCAATGGTATCGAAATCAATCGTTTTATCTGGCGCATTCTGCCGATGGGATGCATCGATTTCGCCAACAGAAGAGGCGGCAAAATTAGACTGTAATCGTTCTTTGATGTTTGCTGTCTCTTGTATGATAGCCGCTTTCCAGTCTTTAGGCCAAGTGCCGCTTTGCCAAGGAATAAGTGCGTTAAGTGAGGTGTCCTTGAAAAAGTTTGTTTTGCCTGTCATGTAGCGCAGTAATACGGAGGGAATCTGTGCTACAGGTGCAGTCTCCAGTTTACCGTACAGAAAAGCATATTGAGCCTTTGGATAAGGGTCACTTCCCATATTGTAGTAATCCATAACCAAAATTGCGGTTTTGGGATGATGCTCCTGCAATATCGTATCGACTGCAATCTCAGTCATATCCCAGGATTGCATATTAGTTGCAAGACTACAGACGGATAGACCTGTGTTCTGGCTAAGTTCATCCTCTGGCAAGGCACAAGTAGCCAAGGACGAGCCGAAAACAGCCAAGTCGATGTCTGTTTTTTGATAATAGTTGCGCCACATGGCAAGGCTGGATCCATTGTCCGGCGGCATAAAGCAGCAGAGGATCAGATTTAAAAAGACGAAAATCGCCAGAAAAGCGGCGACCTTAGCAGCATGTTTCAAAAGAAAACTCCTGTAAACCACACAAAATAAGGAAAATATACAAAAACGCTAAACAAAACTAGTATACCGCATTTTTACAGAAACTGCAAGGTGTATGGGGGCATACCTGTATTTTTTACAACTGATTACGAAAAAGCCGCGTTTCATCAGCGAAACGCGGCGGTGGTATTATCCCAAAAGCTGTTTGGCCAGATCAGCGCTGGCCTTGGCGTCCTTGCAGTAGTAATCGGCACCGATGTTGCGGGCATAGTCCGGTGTAAGAACAGCACCGCCCACCATGACCTTACAGTCGAGTCCGGCGGCGTGCAGCGCCTCAATCGTGGCCTGCATATTGGGGACGGTGGTCGTCATCAGGGCAGACAGACCTACGAGCTTTGCACCCGTCTGGCGCACAGCCTCCACCACGCGCTCGGGGGCGACATCGCGGCCAAGGTCAAGCACATCGTACCCGTAGTTTTCCAGAATAACGCGGACGATGTTTTTGCCGATGTCGTGTACATCGCCCTTGACGGTGGCAATGACGATCTTGCCCTTGCTGCCCTGCGCCTGCCCGGAGGCGGCAATCTTCGCCTTGATGGACTCAAAGGCAGCCTGAGCGGCGGTGGCTGCCTGCAGCAGCTGCGGCAGGAAAACAGTTCCCTTTTCAAAGCCATCCCCCACGGCGTCCAACGCGGGAATCAGAGAGGTGTTTACGACATCGAGCGGCTCCCGCATCGTCAGGGCGGCGTCTGCGGCCGCGCGAGCCTCGGCCTTTAAGCCGCGCCGCACCGCCTCAAACAGTGCATCTCCGCCCGGGGCGGCCGCGCCGACCTCGGCCACGGTGGCGGCGGACTTGCTCGTCTGGGTGGTCTGGATCTGTACATCGGCGTAGGCGGCTACATAGTCGGAGCTTTGCTTGTCCTGACTTGTCAGTACCCGGTAGGCGCGCACGGCGGCCATCATCTCCGGCGTGTTGGGATTCATGATGGCAAGGTCAAGCCCCGCCGCCATGGCCATTGTCAGGAAGGTGGTGTTCAGATAGCCACGGCACGGCAGACCAAAGCTGATGTTGGAAACGCCCAGCACCGTGCGCACACCTAACTCCTTTTTGCAGCGGGTCAGCGCCTCCAGCGTCTGGACGGCACCCTCCTGCTGGGCGCTGGCGGTCAGCGTCAGGCAATCAATGTAAATATCCTCATTCGGGATACCGGCCGCGTTGGCGGCAGCGGCAATGCGTTTTGCAATGGCAAAACGCCCTTCGGCGTCAGCCGGGATGCCATGCTCGTCCAGTGCCAGGCCGACAACGGCAGCGCCGTATTTCTTGCATAGGGGTAGGATGGTGTCCAGCGTCTTCTGCTCACCGTTGACCGAGTTGACGATGGGCTTGCCGTTGTAGATGCGCAGCGCGCGGGAAAGAGCCTCCGGATTGGAGGAATCGAGCTGGAGCGGCAGATCCGTGATGGCTTGCAGGTCCTTGACAAGCTGCTCCAGCGTGGCGGCCTCGTCAATACCGGGCAGACCGGCGTTGACATCCAGCACCTGGGCACCGACCTCGGCCTGGGCTACGGCTTGGGCGCAGGGATAGGCGCTGTCACCGTCCCGCAAAGCCTGCTGCAGCCGCTTTTTGCCGGTGGGATTGATGCGCTCTCCCACAACGGTGATGCCGTCCACCTCGACAAAGCGAACCGGCGTACACAGACAACTGCGGCGGATAGGGATCTTGTCAGCAGGAACCAGCGGGGCAAAGGTCTCCCGCAGCTTGGCGATGAAGTCAGGCGTTGTGCCGCAGCAGCCGCCCACCATGGAAACGCCGATCGAGGCATAAGCTTTCATCTCTGCGGCAAATTCCGCGGCATTCAGGTTGTAGCTGCCGTCCGGGTTGGGCAGACCGGCATTGGGCTTGACAAAAACCGGTACACCGGCCGGGACGCTGCGGCAGAGCCGCTGTGCAAACGGCAGGATCTCCTTGGGACCCAGCGAGCAGTTGATGCCCACGGCATCGGCACCGAGACCGGCTGCCGTGACGGCGTAGCTTTCCACCGTACAGCCGGTAAAGGTGCGGCCGCGGCTCTCAAAGCTCATTGAGGTAAAGACCGGAAGGGCACAGTTTTCCTTGGCGGCGAGAATGGCCGCCTTCAATTCATACAGATCGGTCATCGTTTCAAGAAAGACAAGGTCCGCCCCGGCTGCCGCACCGGCACGGATGACCTGCGCAAACTCGGCGTAGGCATCCTCAAAGCGCAGGGTGCCGGCCGGGACCAGCAGCTCGCCCAGAGGGCCGATGTCCAAGGCTACCAGTGCACCGGTTTCTGCGGCGGCGCTGCGCGCACAGGCAATCGAGGCAGAAACGACCTGCTCGACCGTGCAGGGGCAACCTGCAAGCTTTTTGACGTTGGCACCAAAGGTGTTGGCCAGCAGGATGTCCGCGCCGGCGCGGGCGTAATCGGCGTGGATGGCAGTCAGAGTATCCGGCATTTCCAGAGCGGCCAACTCGGGCTTTTGCCCGGGCTGCAGGCCGCGGGTCTGCAGCTGGGTGCCCATGCCGCCGTCCAGAAGGACAAAGCGTTTACGGTCAAATACTTCACGGATCTGCATACGATTCTCCCCTATCGATCTTGTTTGAAACAGGTCGTGCCGCGCTTGCGGAACGAACAGGTATCCCGTAGATGGCAGGTCGCACAGCCTGCACGGGTGCCAGTCACGGGGTGATCGGCAATGCCTAAAATGGCGGTGGTGCTTTTGCGTGGGGTCAGCAGGTGCTGGGGGGTCACAGCCAGACCGCAGCCTCGCACACTGTCCACGGTCAGGCAAAGGGTATCGTTCAGTTCCAGCGGGCAGTCGCCGTAGCCGGGTGCATAGCGCCCCGTCATGAAAACGCCCTGCGCCTGCACAGCGGCGCGCAGCTCACTTTCCAACTCATCACAGACCTGCTCCAGCAGTACGGAGGCCAGTGCATCGGCGGCGGTTGCCAGCGCAATGTCGGATACCTCCATCCGGCGCAGCAGCTTGTCGATCTCAGACCCAAGAGTCGCAGCCAGCAGCAGCACCTCCCCACAGCCGAGCAGGTGGCGGGTAAGATCTGTGCCGCAGTCCTCAAGCGGCAGTGCTGTGCGCGGCAGGCGGCGGTATACGGCGCGCGGAGCAGCCGCTGCCAGCACCTGCTCCTCTGCCTTGTCCAACAGGGCTGCGGTAGCGGTGTCCGGCGTCCAACCGGCGGCCCCCATATAGCGCAGCGCTGTGGCGCGGTCAATGGCGGCGGGCTTGCGGCGCTCCATTACAGCAGATCCCGGATGCCGTCGTAGACCTTGGCGGCCACGGCGGCATCGTTCATGGCATACAGGTGGATACCATCGGCACCGCCCTCGATCAGATCGCGCAGCTGTTTGACAGCATAGTCGATGCCGGCATCATACAGCGAGGCCGGATCGTCCTGATAGCGGGAGATCATACGGGTAAACTCCGAGGGCAGGCTGGCCGAGGAAAGTGAAACCGTGCGCTCGATCTGGCTGCGCTTGACGATCGGCATAACACCGGCCGAAACAGGCAGCGTGATGCCGGCACGGCGCGCCAGATTGAGGAAGCGATAGAAATGCATGTTGTCAAAGAAAAGCTGGGAGACCAGGTGGGTGACGCCGGCTTCCTCTTTGATCTTCAGGTTCTGCACATCCTCCAGCAGGCTGGCCGCTTCCGGATGATGCTGGGGATAACAGGCGCCAGAGAGGCCAAAGCAGCCATAGTGTTTCTGGATATAGGCGGCCAGGTCGCTGGCGTGGAGGAAGTCCTTGTGCAGGGGCAGCTCTGGGTTGATGTCCCCCCGCAGGCACATGATGTTCCGGATGCCGGAGGCCATCAGGTGCTGGAGGTTGTCGTTCAGATCGGCCTCGCTGCTGCCCACGCAGGTGATGTGGGTCAGGGGCTCGATCTGCACCTCGTTCTTCACAAAGGCGGCCACCTGGGAGGTGGGGATGCCAGCGGTACCGCTGCCGCCGGCACTACAGGTGATGCTGATAAAGGACGGATCCATCTTCTTGGCCTCCCGCAGCAGGTGCTGGAGCTTTTCCCAGCCCGGTTCCGTCTTAGGCGGGAAGACTTCCAGGGAGAGGACACACTTTTTTTGGGCGAAAAACTGACGAATCAACATGGCAAACTACCTACGGAGCACGCCCCGTTCCTTTCTTTTTTTATTTATAGTGATAATACGGCATAGTGTTAGAGTTATTATACGAGTTTTTTCCGGCAAAGGCAAGAAGAACCACCACAAATTTTGTGGTGGTTCTTGTGATCACAGATCGTCAAAATCGTCGAGATCAGAATCATCAGGAATAGAGTGATCGGAAAATGGATCGTCCGAATGATTTGGTGTGTCCGTTTTGTCCTCCGGAAGGGGCAGCTGATCCATCATCCGGATGTGCCGTGCCGGCGGCTCCACACCACTGGCGTCCGCCTTGGGCTGGGCACGATTTTCCAGCCGAGCGTTAGGGTTGGTGCCATAATTGTCCACCAGAGCCGGATCACGGCCTTCGATAATGGCCATCATCTCCTGACCGGTGATGGTCTCCTTCTTCAGCAGATAGGCGGCGATCTTGTCCAGCAGCTCCCGGTTCTCCTCCAGCATCCGCTTGGCGTCCTCATGGCACTGGCGGATGATGGCAATGACGGCACGGTCTGCGGCGGCGTAGGTCTCCTGAGCGCAGCTCATGGAGTACGTGCCGTCCAGATACTGGTTCTGTACGCTGCCCAGCGCCATCATGTCGAACTCCTCGCACATACCGAACCGGGCCACCAGATTCCGGGCCATCTCCGTGGCCCGCTCGATGTCGTTGGCGGCGCCGGAGGTCATGGTGTTGCACACGATCTCCTCCGAGGACCGGCCTGCCAGCAGGGTCCGGATCTCCGCCAGAATGTCCTCCTTGGACATGAGGAACTTCTCCTCCTCCGGCA
>OGXX01001304.1_pt1 | contig 25418 bp, 22 predicted proteins | sample 1576301 | NCBI WGS metagenome assembly OGXX01 (sample SAMEA3541469, study PRJEB24748) | human gut metagenome | biome: human gut; feature: human-associated habitat; material: faeces | place: China | collected 2012
CATACGCTGCTCAAGCCGGAAACGACGTGGGAGCAGATTAAGGGCATCTGCGACGATGCCATGAAGTATCATACGGCGACGGTCTGCATTCCGGCGAGCTATGTCGCGCGCTGCAAGGCGTATATGCAGGACAGAGCGGACAAGGTGGGCGTATGCACGGTCATCGGCTTCCCGACGGGCTATTCCACGACGGAGGTTAAGGTCTTTGAAGCGGCGGACGCGATTAAAAACGGCGCGGACGAGGGCGATATGGTCATCAACATCGGCATGCTCAAGGACGGACGCGACGACGAGGTTCTTGCCGAAATCAACGCCATCAAAAAGGCGTGCGCGGGGCATACGCTCAAGGTCATCATCGAAACCTGCCTGCTGACGGAGGAGGAGAAGATTCGCATGTGCGATATCGTGTCCAAATCCGATGCGGATTTCATCAAGACCTCGACCGGCTTCTCGACTGCCGGCGCGACCTTTGCGGATGTTGCGCTGATGAAGGCGCACATGACAAACGGCAAGGGCATCAAGGCGGCAGGCGGCATCGCCTCGCTGGACGACGCCTACAAGTTTATTGAGCTGGGCGCGACGAGACTGGGCACGAGCCGCATTGTCAAGCTGGTCAAGAATGAAGAAGCGACGGGGTATTGAGCTTCAAGCGCCGAACAATCGGCGCTTTTTCCGTTTTCGGGGCGGATTTGGATGGCAGATTTAGAATCCAATTCTCAATTTGCCGGAAAAACAGCGGAAAGCATGCGAAAATAAAAAATTTCACTCGGGCTGTGCCGACAGCATCCGTACGGCTATGCTGCCTATCTGGAAATGGCCGGTGCCGAGCGGTTTTCCGTCCCAGGCCGTTACGTTGACCACAGCCCCTTCCTCCAAGTCATCAGGCAGGGAGGCTATGGCTCCGGAAAATACCCACGGGTGAAACCGCATGAGTGATTCCTCTTTGCCGCGTTTAAGTGTGATTACGGGGTAATCCATTATTATTGTGTACCTTTATTGTGTCAGAGAAACGCACGGACTATATCCATGCCGTTGGCATATATCAGCAGTAGCAGAAGGAATGCCATGCCTATGTATTGTATTATCTCCATTACCTTGTCGGGCAGCTGGCGCCGGGTGATCATTTCAACGAGCACAAACAGCACATGCCCTCCGTCAAGTCCCGGAATGGGTATGAGGTTCATGAACGCAAGCACTACTGACAGGAATGCTGTGATCTGCCAGAATGTATACCAGCTCCACCGCTCCGGAAACAGTGAGCCGAGCGCACCGAAGCCTCCGAGACTCTGCACCCCTTCGCGTGAGAACACATGTTTCATCGAGCTGACATAGTTGCCTAAGGTCGATGTGCCTATTTCCCATCCTTTCGGAACTGCGGACAGCAGGGTGTATTCTTTCATCACCGTGGGGTATATCTTGTTGACGGGGCGCAGCTGGAAGCCGAGTTTGCCGTATTCATTGGGCGTCACCGCTATTTTCAGTGTGTCGGCGCCGCGTTTCACACTCACTGTAGTAGGCTTCTCCTTGAAGCGTTCAAGAGCCGGGGTAAGTTCGGTGTAGGAGGGGGTGGGGAATGTGTCCACAGCTACTATGTGGTCGCCGGCCTGCAATCCGGCCTTTGCAGCCGCCTCGCCTCCTACAAGCGCGTCCACCACCACCGGCACGCGGTAGGCCCAGGGCATTTTCACATCCTTGAGCTTGAAAATGAAATCGGACGGGATAGCAATGCTCACGGTGTCAGTGTAATTGCGCAGCACCTTCACTTCCTTGGCCTCCACTATGTCGAGGTTGAACGACGGGTCGGCCACATCAAGAGGTTTGCCGTCGGCACTGATGAAAAGGTCACCGTTGCGGAACCCTGCTGCCTGAGCTTCGGGAACGAAGTCAAACCCTTCGCGTGCCACTGAAAGCGGTATATATTCCTCACCCCAACAGGCGGCAATGCCGGTATATATGACTATTGCCACAATGAAATTGAACAATACGCCGCCGAGCATAACAAGGAGCCTCTGATAGGCAGGGCGTGAGCGGAACTCCCAGGGTTTGGGGGGAGCCGCCATCTGGGCCTTGTCCATGGATTCGTCGATCATTCCGGCGATTTTCACATAGCCTCCCAGCGGAAGCCACCCTATGCCGTATTCAGTGTCACGCCATGTGGCGCGTTCCGTACCGTCGGGGTTGAGTTTAGGATTCTTGCGTTTTTTCGGTTTCCATTTCACAAGGGAGAATCCGGGATTGAAGAAGAGATAGAATTTCTCCACCTTTATGCCGAATATCCGTGCGAATATATAGTGGCCGAACTCATGCAGCACTACTAACAGCGCTAAGGCAAGCAGAAGCTGCGCGGCTTTGATAAGGAATGTCTCCATTTTATGATTCTGTTATGGAAATGCTTGATGGGTTATAGAGCGTATTTTGTTTCGGCTAATTCTGTAGCCACCCTGCGTGCTTCGTCATTCGATGCTATGAAATCCGGCATGCCGGGTTTTGAAATCATTGCCACCCGGCTCAATGTATCTTCAATCAGGTCATGTATAGCCGGGAAACTGATGCGGTCGGCAAGAAAGAATGCCACAGCTATCTCGTTGGCCGCGTTGATGACACATGCGCGGTTACCACCCTCTCTAAGGGCACGTTGTGCGAATTTCAGGCAGGGGAAGCGGTCATAGTCGGGGACTTCGAATGTGAGCCGGGAGAGATCCTCGATTGTCAGCATACGTCCCGGCAGCGCCATGCGTTCCTTGACGCCTATGGCATAGGCTATAGGCAGTCGCATGTCAGGCAGCCCGAGCTGGGCTTTGACAGCTCCGTCGCGGAATTCCACCATGGAATGCACTATCGACTGGGGATGCACCACCGGAACAATCTTTTCCGCCTCCACATCGAAGAGCCAGCGTGCCTCGATTATCTCGAATGCCTTGTTCATCATTGTGGCTGAATCCACGGTGATTTTGCGTCCCATATTCCAGTTTGGGTGACGCAGGGCGTCGGCTGCCTTCACACCGGCCATCCTGTCGGCCGGCAAATTGCGGAACGGCCCTCCCGACGCGGTGATGATAAGCCTTAATATATCCGAAGGATTTTCTCCTGTGAGACATTGGTATATGGCTGAATGCTCCGAATCCACAGGCATGATTTTCATCCGGTCATATTCAGGCATTGAGGTGATCATGCCTCCGGCCACAACCAGGGTTTCTTTGTTGGCCAATGCTATGCGTTTTCCGGCACGTATGGCCCGTACGGTAGGTATGAGGCCGCTGTAGCCCACTGTGGCGGTGACCACCGTGTCCGTGTCAGGGCGTTCCACAGCTTCCGCCATAGCTTCCGGCCCCGCAGCAACGGTTATGCCGAGTGGTGAAAGTTCTGTTTTGAGGCGGTTGTAGAGATCCTCACGTGCTATCACTGCATGTGCCGGTCTGAACTCGCGTGCCTGCGCCACAAGAAGGTCAATATTGGATCCGGCCGCGAGCACACTGATGTTGAAGCGGTCGGGATGCGAACGCACCACATCGAGGGTTTGCGTACCTATCGATCCTGTGCTGCCTAACAGGGCTATATTGTTTATCGGGGTTGACACTCTGTTTTCAGAAAAGTTTGAACTCACAAATTTAGTAAAAAAATCCGATATGCTATCCAGTATGCCTTGTTCTGTGGTTTATAGTAGTGTGGGTTATGATATGAAGCGGGAGTGCCGGAAACGGCACTCCCGCTGGATGTATTTGGCTCTCCCAACAGGGGGATGGTCTTTAGTTATCGGATCACTACCTTACGGGCCTTTTTGCCGCGGCGTTCGATGTAGATACCGTTTGTTGGATTCTCTACCTGAATGCCCTGGAGATTGTAGTAGACGGCAGGGAGGTTTTCATCTGTTCCAATTGACTGTATGAATGAAGAGTATTCGCCTATATGTCCGGTGAGGTCGTAAATGCCGTTGTTTTTAAATTCAAGGTCATCGGTCTGATTTCCGGAATTATCGGTGAATATTATCATCATTTTTTTGCCGGCGGCGTTGTCTATGGCTACGCTTGCTTTGAAATATCCGCTCACAGCGTCGAGCTCAAGTTTTTTGCCGGGCCATGCTCCGAAGTATTTTGAGTCGCTGCCGGCTTCGTTGGCATCCCATACGTAGGCATATACACTGCCCCAGTTGGCCGAATTCTTGAAATAGGCGTTCCAGCCACCTTCGATAGGATCGGGGCCCGGGTTGTTGCCGTTCTTGAATATGACTTTGGTGGTTGTGGCGCCATTGTCGTTCATCACATACTGGCTGGTATAGTCAAGATCGTCGGTTTGTCCTGATCCATCCTTGAAGATTACATTTGTCATGCCGGCAGGAAGTTTGTACACCTTATAAGTGTTGCCGTCGGATCCTTTTACCGAAGCCATTGCAGGAGCGTCATCCCATGCTATGGGGCTGTTTCCGGTTGCCCAGTAATATACATTTGATTTCGAACCGTTGTAAGCGAGATTATAGTCACCTGTAATTGTTACTGACTCCGGATTAGGATTGGGGTTGGGATCCGGGTTGGGGTCGGGATTAGGATTGGGGCCTACACCGTCCTTCATTATCACGGCTATGCCGCTTGAGCCCACGTTGCCAGAGATAGTGGTGGCGGTGACGGTGAATTTCCCACCGTTGACCATGTCAGTATATGTGCCTGCAGGGCAGTAGCCTCCGCCATTGGTCACGGACACATTTCCGCTTCCTTTCATCACTATCACAGCTCCGCCATCCTCACGGGTCACACAGAATGTGTTTCCGTTGGCTTCACACCAGTCGGCACGGCCTGTCATGGCATTGCGGAATTTGTTTACGGCAGCGATATGCTTGCCCTCGTAGGCGGTGGTGCCTTTCCCTACCTTGATGTTGCTGAACCCTTTTGTCTTGGGACGGGCGAGATAAAGGGCCGTGGCGCCGTTGCGGCATGCAAATGAAGCGTATGCACGGTCTATCACGCTCTGATCCACGTTCTGTGACCATTCGTCGTTGGAATATGTGTCGTGGCTCTCACCCCAATACACTACCTTGGTATCGGGAACAGAGTAATTCACCACCCATGCTCCGCCGTAGCCCTGGGGTATGCCGCCGTTGTCCCTGGCCGCACCGTTGCTGTAACGGTTGTCGGTCACCGACATATATTGGGCGTATTCCTTTATTATATTTTCGTTGGGACCCGGTTCGTTGAGGATCTCGCCATAGTGGTACATGCCTGAAACAGAAGTTACTGAACTCCAGAAGTTGCAGCCTTCGGAAGGAAGTCCGATATGCTTGGCGGCATCCCAGCGGATACCTTTAACGCCGAGTGATTTCAGTTTCTCCACGTAAGCTTTGCCCCGTGCGCATACTTCGGCGCTTTCGGAATTTATGTCGCCGTAGTCGCCGAGCTGGCCGTGGGTAATGGAATTGCGGTCGCCGTAGTTGATACCGCCCTCCCAGCGTACACGTCCGTTGGCGTCCCACCAGGTATCATGATAGCCTGCTGTTTTGTCAACATGGTTGGCCACTACATCGACTATGACTTTGATGCCGTAGGTAGCTGCTTCCTCGCACAGCGATTTCAGATCCTGTTCCGAGCAGAAGCTTGATGATTTGAACGCTAAGTCGTAAGGACGGTAAAGATCATGCCATGATGACCCTGTGCGGATATCGCCACGCTGTAGCGGTGACAGTTGCACGGAGCCGAAGCCGGCTGCAGCGATACTCGGTAAAGATGCTTTGACCTCTGATATGGGCCAGTTGAAGCAGTGGAGGATGTTGCCTTGCTGTATGCCGTCGGGGAGCCCATAGCTGCCGGCAGCCACACCTGTGACAGGCAATGCTAACAATGCAGTCATGAACAGACTGGCTAATTGTTTCTTCATTGGTTGAAAAGGTAATAAGATGGTTATATAATGTAAGTAAATATCAGCTTTTTTGGCAGAAGACATTGCGGGACAATGTGCTATCCGTTGCCGCAAAGTTACATAAAAATATAATTAATTCCTAATCCAGGGTGTAGTATGGATTAGGAATATGAAAAATTACGTCAGTAATCGTAGTCGAGTACAAAATCGTCCACCCACATTATCGCTCCTTCGCCGCCAGTGAAATAGTCGCCGAGGAAGCTGGCCGAGGCTGTGACTATTATGTAGCGCGGCACGCGGTTGGTGGCCTTATATTCGAACTCGACCTCAAAGGGTGTGTATTGCGGTACATCGTGGCCCACGCGCATTTGTCCGTAGGCTATCACATGCGGATCGTTGCGGTCAAATAGTTGCCGGTTCTTGGGGTTGGTCCGTATCTCCAACGGGGCGCTCCAGTCGGCAAGGGCTATCCACACGGTGCAGGTGTCCGGTTCTCCTATTAGATGCTTGAATTCACCTTCGGCACGCGATATCGGGGCAGTCTTGTATTTGAAATAACCTCTTACTTTGGTTGGGCGTTCGGTGAATGGCCGTCCCATGTCAAGGATGCCGTTGGCACCGTCGGTTTTTACAAAACGACCGGTGAATATGTTGCCTGCGGCAAGTTTTCCGAGTCCAAATACATTTGCATATTTGGTTTCAAGCATGGCGGCATGCCCTGTACCTGACGAGGTGTCAGTGGTGGGGACGGAGTTGCTGCCTCCAGCTATTGCAGCCCCTTTGTTGCCTGTGTCCCAGAACGATTCGCCCCCTTCGGCCCACGGGTTCCATACTTTATCGTCGAGCCACCAGTTGTCCATTGTGCCGTTGGGCAGCTGAGGTTCCTGGCCTGTTGTGAAACGGATCTCGTTGCCGAAATCATCGTCGCTGAATGCACGGGCCACATAATTTGTCTCGGCCTTGAGGTGTATCAGCCGTCCGGTGAATGATCCGCCATTGGATGTCACCCAGTCGTCAGGCATTGTTATCCATTCGTCGGAATCGGCCTGACGGTACTGGAAGCCGTTGTGTTTCCCGGCTTCCGCCGATCCGTAAAGCCATGCCACTTTGGTCCACGGATCCACACGGTCGGTTGTTACAGCCGCCTCAATCTGGTCGATATAGATTGTCCACGCGGTTTCCTGTCCGTGTTCGGTCACTATTACTTCAACGGGGTGGGTAAAATCAACCTTTTTGCCGTTGAGATCCGGCTCCATTACAGAGCCTTCAGGTCCGAGTTTTATGGAGGTGACCTCAATGTCCGAAAGGTTCATTACTGAGGGTACGCTTGCCACTACGCGGTGCGCCACCATGTCGATGGTCGATGCGCCTATCTGGTTGGCTACGGTAAAATAGCGTTCCACTGGCCGTTGGGCAGAGATGGTCCACACATAGTCCTGATAGAGCGACAGCGTAACATCGAGCGGCTGCTCCAGGTTCATTCCCGAAAGCAGGGCTGTGGAGTCGGCCAGTTCGCCGCACGAAAGGGTGTAGGATATCAACTCCACATTGCGCAGATCGGCTGTCTCGGGCAGATATACCGTGACGGAGCGGTTCACTGAATCTATGGCTGCGTCGCGCGACTGGTTTTCAACCACGAATGATGTGAAATTGGGCTGTATGCGCGGATATGGAATATCGTCCTTTATGCATCCCGCCAGGGTGCAGAGAGCGATTGCGACTATTGCTGCGCGATATATTTTAAATGTGTACACCTAATCCGAAATTAATGTTGAAAATATTGAATCTGAAATTGGCCCCTGAGCTGAAACGGGAGCCGTCGTTTATGCCGTCGGTGGTTTGTTTTTCATTTTTCAGATACACACCGAACACGCCGAATGACACGTTGAACGACACGGCATCCATGATAAATACCGACACACCGGGCGAAAAATTCAGTTCGGCCTTGGTGGAGGATGTGCGGGTGTCACGTACTTCACCGCCTATGGTGCGCTTGAACCGTGACGCTCCGCCCACAAACCCTAGATCCACCTCATTGAACACGCCGAAACGTTTGGCGCGGCTCAGGCCCACATAGTGTCGGTAGAGTATCGACACTCCGTAGCTCTGCGAGTAATAGCTCACATCACGGATAGAGAAGTTTATGTCATCGTCGAAGTTTATGGAGAGACTCGACAGATCGGCGTTGCCTCGGGTATAGTTGAATTTCAGGCCCACCGATGAGTTGTTGGTGAAAAAGTAGCTCAGATAAGGGCGTATGCTGTACATCTTGCCCCGGAAGTCGAAATCTTTCAGAACGCTGAGTATCTCCACGTCCTTGGAGTTGAATTCGCCGTAGCTGGCAGTAAGGCCTACACTCCACTGTCCTTTGGGGATGAACAGGTAGTTGAACAGGCCGCGGTCGAATCGTCCGTAGTTACGTTCGGGAAGCACCATGGGCACCGTGTCGCGCCCTACAATCACCCGTTCGGCAAGCTCGGCCGGCGGCACTTTTATGCCTATTTTACGGATAGGGTATACCACGGCTGCCGAGTCGCCCGGATTGGCGTCGGCTGCATGAAGAGGCGCGGCGCATATCATAGCCATGGCCGCCGCTGTGAGAGTCAATAAAGTAGTTATCTTCATCATGTCGTGGCTTAAAGGTAAAATACTGCACCGAAGGATATCGAGAAGAGATTGATCCGGAAATTGGCCGACTTGGTATCGTACGATGCGTTATATATCCGGTCGGTAGTGGATTTGGTCTTGTTGTAAGCGAATCCGAGCACACCCACATTCACCTCTATGGCCGAATAGTTGTTGAGAAACATTATCATGCCGGGTGCTATGCCCACGTTGAACTTGAAGTTGCGTGAATAAGTGCCGGTGAGGTCATCGCCGCGGCCGTTGATCAGTTTGGATTGTCCTCCTCCTACCTGAAGCTGTATCTCATTGAAAAATCCGAACCGCAGGTTACGTCCCAATGAGAAATAGTTACGGTACACGGCCATGCCGAAATATTCGTGGCTGATGGAGTAAAGGTTATCCACGGTATATGATGTGTCGTCGCCGAGAACGAAATCAGCGTTGTCAAGTTGCGTGCGGGAGCGTTGGTAGGCGAATCGTCCGCCCGCGGCCATGTTGTCCTTGAACGCATACAGGAGCATGGGGCTGACCTTGAACGAATATGTGTCGCCGTTCAGGTTCTCGATTATCAGAAACTGGTATTTGTCCTGGTCGCTCATTGCATAGCTCACGCTCACCCCGGTGATCCACTGACCTTTGGGGATGAAGGTTACTGTTTCTATGTCGCGTTTGAATGGCTTTATGGAATCTGTTGCAAAAGTATTGGCTTGTATCAGGGAGTCAGGAGGTGAGGCCGTTCTCAGCGAGTCGGCCGGTTCGCCATTGGCATACATGCCGGAAATGGCAAGTGCCGCAGCGGCTATGAGGGCTTTAAGCGTATGTTTCATTACACGATATGTGTCAGTATGATAATCTCAGTTCCTTGATCTCAAGCATGCTTCCGCGTGAGCAGGAGTTTGTGAGATCATTGGTTGTTATTATTGTTGCCGATTCGTGGGCTATAGTGCCGAGGTTTTCGGACGATGCGCACATCACTTTTATTTTAGAGGCTTTGACTCCGAACATGGGGTAATCCAATGGAATGTTGACAGTGGAGAATCCCGATGAGGGGCTGAGCAATAGCTTTCCGGAGGCTATCACACCGTTTTCTCCCTCAATGGCCACTTCCACATAGCCGCGGTCATATGGAGTCTCAGGCCCGGGCAGATAACGGTATGTTACATTCAGCCCCGACGGGCGCGAGCGGAATGTTATCCCTTCGGTATATGTCTCCCCGTCGGATGGTGTATAGCCGTATGATCCTATGAATATCTTTCCGGCGGAACGGAATGCGATATGGGGCACATTGGGATTGTAGGGCAGATAGGGGCGTGATACCTGAACATAATCCGGAATGGCCTGCCCTTGCGGATCCCAGGCCACGCTTGTGAGCTTTACCGAGCATTCGCCTGTGATTATGTCGGATGCTTCTTCCACCGACGGCTGCATGTACCATGTGTTGTGTATGGCGGATTTGCGGCAGAATGTCTTGGCGTTTGTGTTTGCCCAGGGATAGTCAGGTATGCTTACTTTGAAATCAGTACGGTTCTGACGGTTTATCACCGGTGCTATTGTTTGTGAATATCGACCTCCGGAGGGCATTTCGGAGTATTCTATGCCGGGTTTCACATCATTGAAATCATAATTGGGTATCTGGCGGTCGTGCTCGGTTGTGATACCTGTTTCGGGACAGAAATCACCTGATGATGGATCTGTCATGACGGTGCCTTTGAGGCTGTAATGTGTGGCGGGATCAAGGCCGCCGGCTATAAGGGTTCCGGTGGTTTCATCGCGGCTTAATATTACGAGCCGTTTTTCTCCCGCATAGACATTGAGCAGCCTGGTTATGATGGATGTAAGTGATTCATCCTGTGCTTTGACCTTTAACTTTGCCGTGCATGCGAAAGCATCGGCATCAAGGGTAAAGTCGGGTGTCACACGGTTTATAGTGATTGTGCCTGCTATATTGCCGATATATACGGCTCTTACATGTACAATATGGTCGACTGACGGTGGAACACTGAATGTTATCCTGTAGCGCGGCCCCCCTATTGCGGTTACGGCATTTATCGCTGCAGGTGTCCAGGTGTTGTCGAGTCCTGACGGAGAAGTGAATATTGTAACCTTTTTTGCAGATTCTTCATCCGGTGCCAGAATGGTCATGTCGGCCATATTTATTCCGATTACGGCCGGTGAACAGCTTTCCACGCTTATTGTGACGGGATTGATCCGGACCTCCATAGTGCACGCCTCACTTACATGGCCCGAGCGGTCCACGGCTATAAGGCGTATAAGAAACAGTGATCCGGAAGGCGAATATGCCACTTCCGATATCAGTTTCCGGAAGCTTACGATACATGCCTCTGGCTGCTTTCCTTGAAATTCCGGGATAAGGCCGAGAGCTGACAGAACGTCATATTGGGCCGGATCGGGATTCAACAGATCGATATGTTGCGGCATGGCGGCATTGACACGCTCCGGCGCCGATACGGTGAGCAGCAGCGATCGCAGCGGCTGGGAGGATATGACCTCCATTGCCGCGTTGCTTTGCGGTTTGCGTCCTTCCTCGGTGGTGATAATTTCGCCGGGGTTCCATCCTGAGGGAGTTACAGATGGCGGACGCGTATCAAACAGAGCGTCATCTATAATCAATCTTGTAATATTTCCATCTGCGTCTATGTCAAGTATATTTCCTGTGGCTGTGAGGGTTACGATGGACGGTGTGCCACCTTTCCCTTCAAATGAAGCTGCGAGCACATATGTTGAGCGTCCGTCGGCCAAGCTGAGATTCAGTATGAGGTCAATGGTGCCCGGTTTCAGATACACGGGTGTGTCCGTTGCGCCGTTGAGTGTTATTATGTTTCCTGTAGAGGAACGCAGTTCCAGTGAGCAGTGGTCTATGTAGTCGTCAAGTTCACTGTCTATGGTAATGCTCACAGGGGTGTTGGCCAAGCGGCATTCTATTACCGGTTCGGCAGTGTCATCGGGTGCGAGGGTGAATTCGGTAAAACCTCTATAGCATGGTTTCCCTGTTCCCTCGATATCAACGGAACTGTATTCGGCGCTGATGGTATATGTCGCCGCGAGAAAATCCTCGTCAACAGGAAAGTCAGCCATGGAGTCCCATGCGCGGCTGAACCGGCCTTCCGAGTCGGTGAGGGATATGCTGAATTCGGCTTCTGGCGGAGAGGTGGGGCCTATGATCTTGATTACCGGATGTATATGGCCGGTAGGAGAACTGTATGATGTGGCGCTGTCAGTACATGCCCATGCCACTATCAGCCATATAAGCATTATAGAGCCAAGCAGGGGAGTCCGGTAGCGGTATATTGGTCGTAGGGTCATCAGAGAGATTTATATTGGCTTCAGAGAGTGTTACAGCTGTTTGCGCGGGGTGGTGGCGTAGAACGGTTTTATGTAGTTGGGCACACCGTAGGCCAGATCCATGAACTCGCCGCGGCGCATGGATAGCTCTGACAGTGCTGTCATGTCCGTGGCCAAAGGTTCGTCGATTTCAATGAAAACAGTACCCGGATGGTTCTCGAACAAGCCGCGTGCTTTTTGGGAGCCATTGCCGAAAAACGCTATTTTATGTCCTTGCTCCAGAAGGGCGCTGAACGGCTCGTTTTCGGTCAGGATCACAGCCTGAGGCTTCACCACATCTTCAAGCGAGAGGGTATGCACGGCAGTGTATACTTCCATGCGGCGCGCATCCACCATGGGCGCGAATAGTGTGTCGGGATCCATGTCGTGGGCGAACATGGCTTTGGTGGTCATGAGTTTCAGCGTGTCCACCCCGATCACCGGAATGTCGAGGCTGTAGGCAAGTCCTTTGGCTTCGGACAGGCCGATACGTAGCCCCGTATAGCTTCCGGGGCCTATGGAAACAGCCACAGCATCAGGCTTCAACCCTTTTTCCGCTCCATGAGCGAGGCACTCTTTTATAAATCCGCTGAGCATGGCCGCATGGTTGTGTCCTGAGAAATCTTCCTTGTGGACCAATATGAAGCCGTCGGAACATAAGGCCGCCGAGCAGGGCCCTCCCGAGGTTTCGATGTTTAAAATAGTGGACATAGCAAAATTTTGACCGCAAAGTTAAGGTTTTTAAGTGTTAATTGGCTAAATTTGCGTCAAAATAAACCTTACAGGCCCATGATTTTATCTATGACAGGGTTTGGCAAAGCCACCCATTCCACAGCCGACACGGATATCACCGTCGAAATAAAGTCGTTGAATTCCAAACAGCTTGATATAATGGCACGTGTGCCCGCACAGTTGCGCGACAGTGAGCTGGATCTCAGATCACGGATCGGCCAGCGGCTCGAACGCGGAAAGGTGGACGTCAATGTGACTCGTGACTGCCGTAGCGACAGTTCTGCACTTGAAATAAACATTCCGGTGGTGTCGGCATATAAATCACAGATCGAGGCTATGGGGCGCGAGCTGGGTCTTGAAAAGCCTGACAACTGGTATGATCTGCTGTTACATCTGCCCGACGCACTCCATTCACCGCTTCCCGCCCATGCGGGAGCCGATGAACAGGAAGCACTTATGGCTGCTGCGGGTGACGCTGTGGATCAGCTCATGGCTTACAGGGAGGTCGAGGGCCGCAAGTTGGAGGAATTTTTTAAGCTGCGTGTCGGCAATATAGCACGTTATCTTGAGGAAACACGTCCTTATGAGCAGGAGCGTGTGGTCCGGATCAAAGCCCGCATAGAGGAAGGACTCTCGTCGTTGCCTCAGGTTGAATATGACCGCGGACGTCTGGAGCAGGAAATGATATTCTATATAGAGAAATTAGATGTAAACGAGGAGCGCCAGCGCCTTGGGCAGCATCTTGCATATTTTCTTGAAACTATGGCAGGAAAGCCAGGTCAGGGAAAGAAACTCGGCTTCATTGCTCAGGAAATGGGACGCGAGATCAACACATTGGGCTCCAAAAGCAATCACGCCGATATGCAGCGTCTCGTTGTGAAGATGAAAGATGAACTTGAACAGATAAAGGAGCAGGTGCTCAATGTAATGTAACCGGATTTCAGGAATAGATTTACCATGGATAATCACAGTAAAGGAAAGGTGATAGTAGTGTCCGCTCCTTCGGGATGCGGAAAATCCACTATAATAAATTCGTTGCTTGACAGGGGCGATATCGACATGCAGTTCTCCGTATCGGCCACAAACCGCGCGCCGCGTCAGGGTGAAACGGAAGGGGAGAGCTATTATTTCATGACCACCCCTGAATTTCGGGCGGCAGTGGACCGCGGTGAGTTCGTGGAGTGGGAAGAGGTCTATCCCGGACGTTTCTACGGCACTCTCCGTTCAGAGATAGAACGCATAATTGATGCGGGACACAATGTGATTCTCGACGTGGACGTGAAAGGAGGGGTCAATGTAAAGCGTATGATGGGTAACCGGGCTGTAAGCATATTCATCATGCCTCCAAGTGTGGAGGTGCTGCGTAGCCGTTTGCTCTCCCGTGGTACTGATTCTCCCGAGGCCATAGAGGAGCGTGTGGGTAAGGCCGAGTATGAACTTTCGTTTGCACCTAAGTTTGACCACACGGTGACTAACGACGAGCTTTCGGAGGCTATTGAACGCACCCGTTCCATTATCACAGGTTTTATCGATTGACTGTAGTGGATTACAATCGTTTGTAAAATGGCTGAATATGAACTGACTGGGATTCTCGGCGGATCGTTCAATCCCGTCCATATGGGGCATTTCATGCTGGCTTCCTATTTAGTGGAGTTTACTCCGTTGGATTCGGTATGGCTTATGCTGTCGCCGTTGAATCCGCTTAAACCGCACCCCGAGGAACTTATCGCCGATATGCAGAGGCTCAGGATGCTTGAAATAGCGGCCAGATCGAATCCTCGTCTCAGCGTTTGCGACATAGAACTGTCAATGCCCCGTCCGTCATACACTGCCGACACTCTACAGGTGCTTGCCCGCCGTTATCCGCGCCGGCGGTTCAAATTGGTGATAGGCAGCGACAACTGGAAGATATTCAACAGCTGGCGACGACACGAGGAGATCCTTGACAATTATGGAGTGATTGTGTATCCGCGTCCGGGTTATGACACCGGTACGATTTATGATGACCGTGTGGAAGTGGTCAACGCCCCCATGGTGGAGCTGTCAAGCTCGTGGGTGCGGCGCACACTTGCCCGTGGCAAGGATCTGAGCTTTTTTCTGCCTCCGGGCGTTTATGACTATATAAAAGCCAATAATTTGTATCGACAATAATGGACGAACCGACTGTACTTACACCTAATGCCATTGCATTCATAGGCTTGTGCCGTGAATACTGTGTGGCTCTTGAAGAATCGGAGCCTTCGGGCGAGGACTCACGCAGTGAGTTTGTTGACAAACTGTTGCGCCTCTTGCCGAGGCTATATATCACTGCTTACGACCTTGGTGAGATGTCGGGCATAGAGCAGTCGGCTCCGGCCGACGCGCTTGACGAGGACCATTATAACGGCCTGCGTATGCGCATTGAGTCCATTATGGGTGAGGACGACATGTATCTTGAAGTGTTTCACGAGGACATGAAGTATTCCGATACGCCTATCGCAGCTTCTGTGTCGGAAGGGCTTGCCGATCTGTTTCAGGTGACTTACAATCTTATAGAGTCAGTTGCCGACGCACCGGTCGGACTCGTGGCTGAATACGTGGCCGCTGTGGCGGAGGATTTCCGCTCCTATTGGAGTCGCATCCTCTGCAATCTCCTGCGCCAGCTCAACCACGTGAAATTCTTTTCCTGACCCCGGTCCCGGCATTCATGTGAAAAAAGTGTGCAATTATTTTTTGCCACGCATTTAATTGGCTATATTTGCCGCAGTAACAGACCCAACATCATTACACAATTATATATTGAATCTTATGACAACTGATTTAGACTGGGGCAACCTCTCGTTCGGCTACATGCCGACCGATTACAATGTACGTTGCCATTTCCATGACGGCAAATGGGGCGAAATAGAAGTGTCGAGCGATCCTACCATCAATCTGCACATCGCAGCTACCTCCCTACATTATGGACAGGAGATTTTCGAAGGCTTGAAAGCTTTCAGAGGAAAAGACGGCAAAATCCGTATATTCCGTCTTGAGGAGAATGCCAAGCGCCTCGCCTCATCGGCCCGCGGCCTCATCATGGAACCTGTTCCCGAGGAGCTTTTCCGCGAAATGGTGATCAAGGCCGTAAAACTCAACGAACGCTTTATTCCCCCTTACGGAAGCGGTGCCTCGCTCTATATCCGTCCGGTGGAAATAGGCACGACAGCCCAGGTGGGTGTAAAGCCGGCCAAGGACTATGTGCTGATTATATTTGTAAGCCCGGTGGGCCCGTACTTCAAAACCGGTTTCAAGCCCTCCAATATCTGCATAATGCGTGAATATGACCGCGTGGCTCCCAAAGGCACCGGACGCTTCAAAGTGGGCGGCAACTATGCTGCAAGCCTTGAGGCCGGTGAGAAGGCTCATGCCTTGGGATATTCGGCAGTGCTTTATCTCGATCCCAAAGAGAAGAAATATCTTGATGAATGCGGTCCGGCCAACTTCTTTGCCATAAAGGACGGCAAATATATCACCCCTGCATCGGAATCAATCCTTCCCTCCATCACCAACATGAGCTTCCGCCAGCTTGCCCGCGATATGGGTCTTGAAGTGGAGGAACGCCATATTCCGGTGGAGGAACTTGAAACTGTGCAGGAGGCCGCAGCCTGCGGCACCGCCGCTGTTGCATCGCCCATAGGCGAGATCGACGACCTTGACACCGGCAAGAAGTATATCATAGCCCGCGACGGCCAGCCCGGTCCCGTGACTACTGCTTTGTATAACCGGTTGCGCGCCATTCAGCTCGGCGACGAAGAGGATGTGCACGGATGGAACACTGTGATCGACTGATCGACCGATATTATCCCGCCGGAACTCTCCGGCGGGATATTTATTTAAAACACTGCCGCTCTGTGGCCGCTCTGGCTATTGAGCTTAACAACCGGCTTACGGAGCCTCTTCCTGTCAAGGATGTGGAGGAAGCCGCCATGATTCATGACATAGGTATCTGTCTCACCGACGCCCCCTCCATAGGTTGTTTCGGAAAAGCTCCTTATATAGCCCATGGTGTGCTTGGCGCGGAACTGTTGCGCAAGGAAGGATATTCTGAACAGCTTGCCCGGGTGGCCGAAAGGCATACCGGCGCCGGCCTTACTGCCGAGGAGATACGAAGCCAGCGGTTGCCTTTGCCGGAACGCGATATGCTTCCCGAGACTATGCTTGAGAAGCTTATATGCTATGCCGACAAGTTCTATTCCAAAGGTGGCGATTTCCGCCGTAAGCCTTTTGATGCTGTACGTGCCTCCATGGCACGGCATGGTAATGATTCATTTCAGCGTTTCGATGCTCTCCACGCTTTATTTCACCATATCTGAAATTATTTTTTCTATTTACGGGATTTTCTGCGCCTTTCGGCTCTGAGCAAATGGCGCCGCAATAGCCATATGGCTACAAGCGTGGTTGCTATTATGCCGAAATAATACAGGTATCGGCCGGCGGCCAATTCACCGCGCCCGATGTAGATCATCACACCGAGATAGCATAGCAGCAGTGACGGAATCCATGTGGAGCGTTTCATAATATGTGTCATTCAGAGGCCGCGGTGCGGTAAGGTGAGTCGGCAGGGTGGTATTTACCGGATGTCAGCTCACGGTAGATCTGGAGGCAGGCCCATGCGTCGAGTGAGGCATAAAGCTGTTGAGGACGGGTCAGTGATTTGGCTTCCCAGTTGGTAAGCCGCTGGCTTTTGGAAATTCGCTTGCCGAACACTATGCCGTAGATTTTTTGTAGGCTCGCATCGGTGATATGATATTCGTGCACGAGTTTCTGTAATTCCACAAAACCCTGCGGCTCTATATTGCCACGGCGCCGGAGCATTGTGAAATCATCCTTCAGCGACAAACCTATTTTTGTTATGTCAGGCGACTCGATAAAGGTTTTCATGGCTGGTGTTATACCGGTTTTGTTCAGCCGGAACAGAAAAGCCCTGTCGTCAGTGGACACCTGCATAAGGGCGACTACATTCACCTGCCCTTTGTGGAAACTCGGACGCGTTTCGGTATCGAACCCTACAAGAGGGTGAGCCATAAGATATTCCACCGCGTTGTCAGCACCTTCGGCCGATTCGATGACTGCTATCTGCCCCGGGAAAACTTCTGTGGGCATTTCCGCCAACGACGCCTTGGGTAATGAAATATTGTAATCGTCCATAACAATGTTAAGCTAATCTGGTATCTGCAAAGGTACGAAATCTCCCCAACAACGCCAAAACCATAACGCCCGGAAGCATGCTGTTCCGGGCGTTTGGTTGAGTAATTATGGCAATGGACTGCCAATCTGTATGTTGTCCTGGATCAGAAGTTATAGCCTATTTTCATGTTGAAACAGCTTGTAGACCCGGCATGGTCAGGTGTCCAGCAATGGCCGAGATAGCCTATACCGAAATACCATTGGGAGAATCGCAGTCCCACCATCGGATTTACCAATACAGCACCCCAATGTGTGTCGTCAGTGTTGACTTCATAGCCTACATCAAATGAGAAGAACGGATCCAGGCTGCCTATTTTGCCCTCTATCTGCGCACGCACGAAAATAGGTATCAGCGGAGAGTTGTTGAAGTTCCATTTCTCAGTAATACCGAAACCGGCACCGAGTCGGATGTTCTTATGCACCTTGCCTGTTATGCCGCCCTGAAAATTGAATGCAGTGAATCCATCGCCTGCCTGTATGGGCTGAAATTCAACAAAAGGGGTAATGGCTGAAGCAGATACAATTCCTGCCAAGGCGATTACGACGGTCATTAATAACTTCTTCATTATAAAAAGGTTTTAAGTTAACGGAGGTCCTGGTTCACTATAGTCAACGTACAGCCGGGTAAAAACAGGAACTCCATAAGTCTTTACCCATCCCTCGGGATACGTTGAAGTCGATGTACAAAATTAACAATTTTTTGTCTTATAATGTTTTCAGGCGGATTATAATTTTACGGTCTATCGGAATAAGCGGCATGTAACCGGAAATTATGTAGACGCTTCCGGGGTGGTGTTGTAGACGATGTTTTTGAGGGGTTGCCGTGCGGTAGTCTACAAAAATCCTACTGCGGCTACAGCATATAATTATTCTATTGCCCGACTTATGGCAACGGTGTAATTTTGATTCGTGATTTGAATATTATGAACGTCAAAAGAACAATATTTACGTTGCTTTGTGGCATTGCTGCAAGTGCGGCCCTTCTGTATGCCGGCACCCGGGATGATGGAAATCCGGGTAACCGTTTAGATTTAAAGACCGATCTGCTGCACGATATTACCGGCACCATGGCATTTGGTGCGGAGCTGCCGTTGCTCAGATTTTACAGCCTTGACTTTTTAGGATTATGGAATTCGTGGACGTTTTTAGGCGATGTAAAATACAAGAGATGGGAAATAATGGCCGAACCTCGTTTATGGTTCCGTTCCGCCCCTCGGCGGGGACATTTTATAGGCCTCCATCTGTTTGGCGGAGAGTTCAATTATTCCGGAGTTACTATGCCGTTCGGATTATATCCATCACTTCGTGATAACCGTTATGAGGGATGGTTTGCCGGAGGAGGAGTAAGTTACGGTTACAGATGGAATTTTACTTCCCGCATAGGAATGGAAGGAGTTGTAGGTGTAGGGCTGGCTCATGTGGATTATCAAAAATACAGATGCGGACATTGTGGTGAACGCATTGGTTCCGGCAAGAGGCTTTACGTCGGCTAAACTTCAGGTACGATATGGGAACGACGTCACGGTACGCCCCTCTCTGCGGGCCGGGTTCGGTGATGCGGCATTTACAGTGGCACAGAGCGCCTTGAAAATGTATATAGGCACTTCGCCTTTGCTTTACACTCCCCAGGGCAATGCTGCCGGAGGCACTTATTCCGGGTTTACAGCTGTCCCCTCCGAGTGGTCCGACGGCTCATTCAAGCCGGCTCTGGCAGATGCTTTCACTGCATCCTATTCTGACAGCCATTATATGGCCGAGAGCCGTGTTGAGCATCCCGTAACCGGAAATGTAACATTCGCTCTTATCAGGCTTAAAGTCGCACCGCAGGAATTTTACGGTAATGCCTCTGCGGCAGCTGACGGCACATTTTATGTGATAGCCCGCAATGACAGAGCTACCGCTACATGGATCTTTGTTTCCGATCCGGATTACAATATGCTGTATTTTGCTACTGAAGCTGATGCGCTGGCATATAAGTCGGAGAAGATTATTTCGGATGACTACAAGGTGTTCTGTTATATGCGTGGCGAAGCCTATTACCGTGTGAATCTCATGAACGATACCGAGGCTTCGGATATTGCTGACAAATACTGTGTGATACGTAACAGTTTCTATCGTGTCAATGTGGCTGAGGTCAAGGCCCTTGGCGCTCCTGACGGCCCGGGTGTGGTGCCTGAGAACCCCGACACGCCTATCGAACAGGATTCATGGCTCGTGGCCGAGATATCTATCCGCCCATGGACTGTGTGCTCTCAGGATGCCACACTTCAATAACTTTGTAATTATGACAATGTGTCCGATCCGGTGTGCGAGGTGTTTGTGGCTTTTGTCGGTTATGATTGCTGCTTTGGGCGTCATGACCGGCCTGTCATCGTGTGTGCGCGACGGACGCGAGGAATGCGAATTTCCTTTGCGGCTCAGATTTGCCTATACGTTTAATCGTGAGAACCGCGATCTGCTGAAAGAGGAATTGCATGATATCAGAATGTATCTTTATGATTCAGCTACCGGGTGTCTTCTAAAATCAGGTTCTGTTGACGTGGACGCGTTGCCGGAGGATGGCACTTATGAATGGCGTGTCCCTCAGGGTCGGCATACGCTTGTATGCTGGGCCGGAGTCGGTGGCCGTTACCGGATAGAAAACGAAGGGCATATCAATAGTGCCGTAATGCAGCTGGGAGCTGATAATAGTCTTACAGTGCCTCCAGATCGTGAACATTTGTGGCACAGGTTGGTAACCGATGTTCTGGTAAACGGTGACGAGACCCCTTTCTATGATGTGGATATGCATAAATTGTCGAATGATATTGATGTGCATGTGGTGTTTGCTGACGGTATGGCGCATCTTCCTGTTGATGTTTCAGTCAACGCTTCGAATGCGCTGTATTCAGCATACGGAAATGTCATGGAGGATTCACCTTATGTGCGGTATGTGTCCTATGACACCGGCGAACGACAGTTGCTGACGGTTCTTGCCATAGACCGTGGCGATGATTCGCGGCTGCATGTCGTTGTGGGGGATAACGTGATCTATTCGGGATCCCTGACATCTCTTATTGCAAGTGCCGGTGATGTGGATTTCGATCTGGATGATGAATTCCATATCTCGTTTATGCTTCGGGACTCATCCGGAACCGAAACGGCTGTGGGTGTGGAGGTGAACGGATGGCATGTCATGGATTATAATGTGGCTTTAAAATGAAACGGATAACAATTTCTTTGTTGGCTGTCATTGCAGCTGTAGTGACCGGCTGCAATGCTGACCGCGACGGAGAGCCGTCTCCACTCCCGGTCGGGAGCAGCGGAGTTATGGCACTGCATGTTTCGGTGTCAGTACCTTCGCCGGCTTTTATGTTGGCAGCAGGTGGTGATATTGTGTCGGATTTTGCTGTGATGTTGTTCGCCGATCAGGGTGATGGCATAGCCGGAAGTCCCGGCAAGCTGGTTAAAGTGCTTATGCCGGATAATCTTGATGTTTCAGCTTCGGGTACGACTCTTTTTGATGTGAAGTTCAAGGTAACGGACGACATGCCGCAAAATCTTGTGCTTATCGCTCTTTCCGATGCTTCACGTTATATGGAGGCTATAAGGGAAGCGGAGCATTCCGGTGCCACTTTCGACGAGCTTGCAGCACTGCTTGTGGATAGTTATGGAGATCGTTGTTTACGGCAGGATGAGTCAGGTATCTTTCCTATCACACTATGGGGAAAAGCTTCGCGGGTGATAGACACATCATTGCATGTGCAGAACGTAAGCCTTGCTCTTCTGCGCGATATGGCTATGATTGATGTGGCGGTGGCTGACCCGTTGCGAGATGATGATTTGTTGCGTCTCGCCTCAGTGCAGGTATATAACGGTGTCGATGGTATATCGCTTATGCCTTTGCCGCAGAATCTGGCGGAATCAGGCGATGCGGAAGCGCCCACTGTCCCGTCCGTGTCGGGAATGCTGGGCGTGGAGCCTGCCAAAGCGGCTCAGTTCGATGACAATCCGGTGCAGGTAGTGACGTATTCCCCCGAGCAGAGATGTTCTGATGTTGCCGACCCGCTTATGAGGCCCGCTGTGATAATCGGGGCATATTATAAGGGTAGCCGCAACATAAGCTACTACCGGGTGGATATTGCCGACAACGGTAAGTTTGCTGACATACTGCGTAACCACCGTTACATGATCCGTGTGACCGATGTCGGGGCTCCTGGCTCAGATACGCCTGATGAGGCCTATCGTTCGGCGAAGGTGGGTGTGGATGCTGTGGTCATACCATGGACTGATTTCAGCATGGACGCCGCTTTTGATGGCCGTGATTACCTTGCCATGTCGCGGGAGGTTACATTAGGTTCCGGTGCTGGATCAATTTCCGAGCTGTCGGTCAAAACCAATGTGCCTGAATCGCAGTGGACAATCTGTTGGGCAGAAACCGGAGCCGATCCAGCCACTGCTGAATATGGTGCGCCCGGAGTGTTTAATCCTGATCCTTCCGGTTGGTTTGGGATTTCTGTGTCCGGACACGGTTCCGATACACACACGATCATTTTCACAACCTTTACCTCACTGCCTGACGAAATGACGATGCGGTCCCGGCAACTGTTCATACGATTTACCAATAGTCTAAGCGCTATTGTAAATATAGTGCAGAGTCAGGGCGATACTGGATCTGACGGTGACGAATGGGATGACGGAGGAAGTGTTCCCGGAGATATATAATTGCCTGTTATCCTGACAACAATCTTGTAAATTTAGCTAACACCTATAATATCAGAAATATAGCCGATTGAATGAAATGTCTTGAATTTTTAATTTCCGTGGCATTGCTTTTTGCTGCCGCGGCATGTTCCGACGATGAGCCGTGCCGTGCTCCCGAGCAGCATGGCAATGGTGCGCTTGATGTGAGTTTTCGTGTGGACGGTGACATGGAGGTTAGCCGCGGAGTTACGGCTATGGCTCATGAAACAGTCCTCAAACGTGTGCATATCCTGTTTTTCGACCCTGACGACGATATGTTTCTGGCATATAAATCGCTTACCGTCACATCAGGAAGCCGAAAACTGTCATTTGACCCTCCTGAGAATCTTGAGCCGGGCATAGGTTATAAGGTGCTTGCTGTAGGTGGAGCCGATTCTTATATGGAAGGCATAGCCTCTACAATGAACATGTTTCTGTTGGAATTCAGGGGGGCGTATGTGGATGCTGTGGGAGCTTTGCAGGTGGCGTGCTCGGATCTTATAACACGCAAAAATCCCGGAGAACTTCCTATGTTCGGATATTTCGTTGACAGCAGCGGAAACCAAAAGCCGTTTGAAATTGAAAAAGAGGATGGGAAGCTTACGGTTGAAGGGGAATTCCTGTTTTCGCGTGTTGTGAGCCGTATCGATATCCATAATCTGGTGGGTGGATTGCTTGATGTCCGTTATGCCAGAGTGGCCAACAACCGCAGCAGGGCGTACGTGTTCACTGACGGACTCAATGCCGGTGAAGTGTGTCCGCTCTCCACTGCCATAAGCAATCCGGCAGGTGACGGCAGTGACGGATATATGCCTGTTACATCCGATATGGGTGCCGGACTGCTCACTCAGAAGCTTGAGGCGTCGTTGTATGCATTTCCCAACATTGTCAATTCCACTGTACAGAACGACAAGGTCACCACATGCCTGCTTATAGCCGGATATTATACCGATCCTGAAACCGGAGTCAAGGATTCGGAACTTACGTTCTATCGGTTCAATTTGGCCAATGTAGGTGAAAGTCAGGTTCTTAAACGCAACACTTGTTATCGTGCCGTGATAAAAGGCGTGCGCCGGCGTGGCGCGCCTGACGAGCGGCAGGCTTACGATGATACAGCTCCGATTTTTGAATATGACGTGGACGATGAATGGGAGTCTACAGGCGACAATGTCGTTTCCGACAAGGATGGCAACTTCCTGCTTGTCAACCGTACTCACCTCACATTCTCGGGCGAGGCTTCCGATGCTGATTTCGTGGAACTGCGTTTGTCGACAAATGCCGAACTTGACTGGACAGCCCGCTGGGTTGATGAACCGGGCCACGCGAATGAAATGTTCTCGTTTGAAAAACTTTCGCCTCAGGCCATACGCTGCGGGCCACGGCAGTCCAACCATACCAAGTATGTGCGTTACGGGTATTTACAGATTGAGGCGGTGAACCGTACCACCGGTGCCCGGTTGTCACTTCCGATATATCTTATGCAGCTTTCTACCGAATTTAACGTGAAGATGCTTACTGTCAACGGCAACACCGGCACCTTTACTCAGGAGCTCAATCCTATGGGCGGATCGGTGCAGCTTCAGGTAGCTACCGGAAGCATTGACAATCCATGGAGCTGCGATGACGACGGGGGAACTCTCTCCTCGTGGGATTCAAGCGGTGTATCGTGGACCCGTCATGGATCCCACGGCACATATATCGAGATAACCGTGCCCGCCAATACTACGGGTTCCGACCGTTCGGCCACGCTTGTTGTGACACTTGACAATGATCAGGATGGAGCGGTGTTGCCGGTGACCATACATCTTACTCAGAAAAATTCGCCGCAGCTTATGGATATTCCCAATTTTCCGGCCGACGGACGCATTGACATACAGTGTTGCGACCTTGATACGGAAGGCAACAATAATGGTGTGATTGGGGCACGTAATTTTGTGGTGCGACTCACTCGTCCGGAACTGTATCGTTACAAAGTGACCACGGATTTTGACAAAAACCGCGATCTCGTGCTTTCCTCGCCCAACAGGGCACTGGTCACTGCCGCACATCCAGCCGGAGGGGTAGTAAATAAGGATGACGAGATTACCGATCTTGTCCACGGTTCGCAGTTCTGGATCAATCCGTTTCGTACCGGTCCTAACGATCCCATGATCATTGGTACTGTCACCGTCACGGCATATGTGCCCGATGACCCATCGGCGCCCACTGAGGAACGCTCGTTCACTGTAAGGCTGTTGAGTCGTGAATGTATTGTAAATGATGTGATTGTAAGTTCAAGCTCCGGAGGTTATATATTGTTGCCTGACCGTAACCTCGGCACTCCTTGCCGTCAGTTGGAGGGGTTCGACGAGCCGGTGGTTGCTGAATTCTACTCTTATCGTACGAATTACCGCATTACAGGCATGATACCGCCTATGGAGAACTCCTCGTTCTCGGGGAATGTCTATGGCCATACGGTACAGAGTTCAACTATTGCCGGTAAGGTAAACCGCAAGGTAACGCCTCCCAATTTCACCTCATTGCTTAATAATTTCCATTCCGAGCATGACGCCAGCGGCTACTGGTACACGGATTGGGAATGGCGCACTCCAACGGAGAATGACTGGCGGGATATTACCACGAGAGCACGCGTAAGCAAGGGTCGTGCGTTCATAGTATCGGAATTTCCGGCTATGGTAGATGGGAGGGAGATACCCGTAATATGCTGGATACATCAGTCGCGCGGACAGCGTTACAATGCCAATGAGACCACAATGTATTGCGACAGCCGTTGTCCCACAGCATATGCGTTAGGCAATCCGTCCGATCCTGCGTTCATGTCCGATCCTACTACCGTGGGTGTGGTGTCAACCGGAATAAATAAGACAATGTATGCCTCATATCGCCCTGTGGCGGTTCCTTCCGACGAGGAAGTGGCGGAATACAAGACCCGCGTGCTCGGCTAC
>OGXX01001308.1_pt1 | contig 25399 bp, 25 predicted proteins | sample 1576301 | NCBI WGS metagenome assembly OGXX01 (sample SAMEA3541469, study PRJEB24748) | human gut metagenome | biome: human gut; feature: human-associated habitat; material: faeces | place: China | collected 2012
GATTACATTCCTTTGAATAATTTATTTAACTGTCCGTGTTTTTGGGTTCAGCTCAATATTTTAAACTAAAAAGTATTAAGATGATTTTGCAAAAAGAACTGGAACTTTTAACCGGATATGTTCACGGAGGTTGTAGTCCTGTTGGAATGAAGACTAAATTTAAAACTGTTTTTGATGAAAGTGCAAAAAATATGGAGAAATTTCTTGTAAGTGCTGGAAAAGTTAGAAATTCAATCATAGTAAATCCAATTGAATTTGCTTGCTTTTGTGATGCGGATTTTGCTGATTTGGTGGTAAAATAATGATAAATTGTATAATACTTGCAGGTGGGAATTCTATAAGAATGACTTTTCCTAAAGAATATATAGAGATAGAAGAAAAATATTTGATTCACAATTCAATAGAAATTTTAAAAAATGTTTTTGACGATATTGTTGTTGTTTCTAATAATAAAGGGCATTATAAAGATTTAAAAGTTAGAGTTGTAAGAGATATTTTTTATAAAAAAGGTCCAATGGCCGGGCTTCATAGCGGACTTTGTTATTCCAATAGTGATTTTTCTTTTCTGACTGCTTGTGATATGCCTAATATGGATGAAAAATTTATTAGATTTTTAATTTTAAAACTGGATAAAAATTTTGACGGTATTGTTTGTCTTTCTGAAAAAGGAAAGATACTACCTATGAATGGTATTTATAGAAATTCATTGAAAGAAAATTTAAGAGAAGAGTTAATCAAAGATAATCGTAAGTTTGTAAGATTTATTGAAGATAATAATTTTAAATTTTTAAAATATGAAGATTGGAAAAAATTCGATGAGAAAAATATATTTGAAAACTTAAATACTATAAAAGAATTGGAAGAATTTAAAAAGAAATTATTGACTATAAAAAAAGATTGATGACGGTTTAAGCCGTCATTTTTGGGTTTTATGAAAATACATTATTAAAATTAATACATTTTTTATACAATTTGTTAAATTGACAAAATACTAAAAAAGTTGTAAAATAGTGGTGGCGAGAAGTCGCTATTAACTTTAAGGAATAATGATTTGATAAGTGTAACTTGAAAATTTAATAAAAGGAGGTGTGAAACTAATGCCAATGGAATTTTTATTAATGCCTGTTTTTTTAATAGTGGGTGTGGTTGTTGGATATGTTTTTAGAAGATTTACTTCAGAAAAACTTATAAACGGTGCCGAAAATCATGCTAAAAAAATTGTTGAAGATGCTATTAAAGAAGCTGAAACTAAGAAAAAAGAAAAATTAGTTGAAGCTAAAGAAGAAGCACATAGAATTAAACAAGAAAGCGATAAGGAAAACAGAGAGAGAAGAAATGAAATTCAAAAATTGGAACGTCGTTTGATTACTAAAGAAGAAAATTTAGATAAGAAAAATGAGAATTTAGATAAGAAAAATGAACGTTTAAATAAAGAATTAAAAGCTTTAGAAGTTAAAGAAACTGAAATTGAAAAATTAGTTGAAAAGCAAAAAGAAGAACTTGAAAGAGTTGCCAATATATCATCTGAAGAAGCTAAAGAAATTATACTCGAAGAAGTTAGACAGGAAAGTATAAAAGATGCTGCAAATATCATAAGAGAAATTGAACAAAATGCTAAAGATAATGCAGAAAAAAATGCCAGATATATTATTGGAACAGCTATCCAAAGATATGCTGCCGATCAGGTCGCAGAATCTACGGTTAGCGTTGTAACTTTACCTAATGATGAAATGAAGGGTAGGATTATAGGTAGAGAAGGAAGAAATATAAGAACATTTGAAAGTTTGACAGGAGTTGATTTAATTATAGATGATACTCCGGAAGCTGTTGTTTTATCTTCCTTTGATCCGGTTAGAAGAGAGATTGCAAGACTAGCTCTTGAAAAATTGATTAATGACGGAAGAATTCACCCAACAAGAATTGAAGAAATGATTGAAAAAGCAAGACAAGAAGTTGAAAACAGCATCAGAATTGCGGGAGAAGATGCTTGTGATCAAACTAATATTCATGGATTACATCCTGAACTTGTGAAACTATTAGGAAGATTAAAGTACAGAACTTCTTATGGACAAAATGTTTTGAAACATTCAATAGAAGTTGCACATATGGCAGGAATGTTGGCTGCTGATATCGGAGCTGATGTTAAGATTGCAAAAAGAGGTGGTCTATTACATGATATAGGTAAGGCTATAGATCACGAAATGGAAGGAAATCACGTAGAATTAGGCGTTCAGATGGCTAAAAGATATAAAGAAAAACGTGAAGTTATCCATTGTATTGAAGCGCATCATAATGATGTAGAACCTTCAACTGTTGAGGCACTTTTGGTACAAGCGGGAGATGCTATTTCAGCTGCAAAACCGGGTGCAAGACGTGAGTCTGTTGAAAATTATATTAAGCGTTTGGAAAATCTTGAAGAAATTGCAAATTCATTTGACGGAATTGAAAAATCTTTTGCAATTCAAGCAGGACGTGAAATAAGAGTATTGGTTAAACCGGAAGTTATTGACGAAGACAAGATGTTGTTAACTTCAAAGGCAATAGTTAAGAAAATACAAGAAGAACTTGAGTATCCCGGAACAATTAAAGTAAATTTAATTAGGGAAACAAGAGTTGTTGACTACGCTAAATAGTTTTTAAATTTGAAAACAAGAGTGTTTATAGAAATATAGACATTCTTTTTTTATGCAAAATTGAAAGTTGCTAGATTTATTTATGTATCTTCGATACATTCACTTTTGTTTTCAACAAAAGTGTGAGATCTCTCCACTCCACTTCGTTTCGGTCGAGATGACGTATAAGGGAGTGTACTCATTTTAGAGCTAGACGTGAATGGTAAATAAACTTCAAAAAATATTTAAAAATTATTTAAAATAAAATATTTAACGTCATAGTACTTTGCAAAGAAAATATCTCGACACGTCATTTCGACCGAAACGAAGCAAAGCTGAGTGAAGTGGAGAAATCTCATATATTTGCTTGTTTGCAAGCAAATATAAAATGTATCTATGATACATTTAGTTATAAAATTATTGATATTGCTTTGCGATTGTGATATATTTATAGTGATTAATAATTTTGTTAGCAAATAACCGGAGTAAATTATGAATAAGAAAAATATAAATATTGAGTATGTAAACGAAGAAAATTCACGGTTTTTAAAAAATATTTTAAGAGATGATATTAGTGAAGATTTTGTAGATTCGTTGGATGTAGTTCTAGAAATAACAAATTATGGAATAGAACATAATTGTAAAGGACATACTTATGCAATTAAATATGATGAAAAACACATAGGCTTTATACTGTTATGGGAAGCTATTGAATGGAGTACAGACCCTGAAATAATGAAAAAAGAGCCTTTTTATAGGCTTATGGCATTTATTATTGATAAAAGATATAGAGGTTGTGGGATAGGATCTTATGTTTTAGAAAAAGTTATCTTACAATGTTATGAAGAATATGGAATAAGACCTATTGCATTAGGTGTTCATAAATATAATTACAGAGCTGAAAAGTTTTATGTTAATAGAGGTTTTGTAAAAACTGATTTTATGGAGGGAAATGATTACTATTTTTTTAGATTTCCTAAATTTTAAGGAGTAAATTATGAAAAGAGAAAAATTATCAGTTTTAGGAATTGGACCGATATATGTGGGTATTATATTAGTCATAACAGCGATATTAATATTTTTACAAAACAAGGGTTATTTTAAAAATGGAGAAATACCTTTTTTAAAAATTCCTTTTATAATTATAGGTATAATATGTATATTTATAGGTATTGGACTGTGGATTTCTGCAGTTGTTAATTCAAGAATTTCTAAGAATATAAAGGAATTAAAATTGGTAACTACCGGAATTTTTTCAATTGTAAGAAATCCGATTTATTCAGCTTTTATGTTTCTTTGTTGGGGAATTTGTTTTCTTTTTAATAATCTATATTTTTTAGTTACAATTCCAATTTATTGGATTCTTTTGACTATTTTAGTGAAAAGTACGGAAGAAATATGGCTTAAAGATATTTTTGGAGAGGAATATCTGGAATATTGTAAGAGGACAAATAGATGTATCCCATGGTTTTCTAGGAAATCTTGATTAACTTATTATTTAAACTTAGGGGGTAGTATGAATAATTATTTTGATGAAGTTGCTAAAGTTTGGAACACTGAGGAGAGAAAAAATAGAACTTTTACCATATACGAAAAAATGTTTAAGTATTTAGGAGAAGATTTGAAAGAAAAAAAGGCTCTTGAAATTGGATCGGGAGATGGCCTTCTTGCAACTTTATTATCTAAAGATTTAAAACATATTGATTGTATGGATACTTCTTTAAAGATGAGAGAGGAGTCTTTAAAGAGAATAAATGAAATGAAAATAGAAAATATCAGTATAAATGATGAAAATTTTTTGGATAATTCGAATGAAAAATATGATATAATTTACAGTTTAACTGCTTTTCATCATATTGTAGATGTAGATGCAGAGCTTAAGTTGTTAAGAAAACATTTGAAAGAAAATGGAAAAATAATTATAATGGATTTAGATACAGTTTCTCCTGACTTTCATAAGGATTTTCCAAACTTTGATGGACATGATGGATTTTCAAGAGAAGAAATGGAAAATTATTTTAAAATAGCCTCATTTATTCCAAAAAACTATGAGATTTTATGGAATGGAAGAAGCAAGGAAATTGATTTTAGAATTTTCTTAATGGAAGGAATTTGCAAATAATAAAATTAGCATTATAAAATCCGAGTTGAATTTACAACTCGGTTTTTTAGGTTTAAAAGGAGTTGTTGCAGAATAGTTAATGTATCAACTCCAAAATCTTGGATAGTTTAATTTATTTCTGTGGTTGTATTCTAAATCATCTGAAATTTATTTAGTTTATAAAATTACTCATAAAAATTATTGACATGCAAAAAATACAGTATTATAATAAAGTTACAATAGGTGGCTGTATGCGTAATTTGTTTAGTCTATAATTTTACGGAGGTTGGGTAGATGGATTTAAAATATAAAGTTAAAGTGATTTTTTTGATTATTAATGTTGTTATCTTGATTTCAAGTATATTTTTGAAAGATGTCAAAGTTAAAAATACAGTCAGAACAGGTATATCAATAGCTTTGATTGTGTTTTCAATATTTAGTTTGCTTAAGCTTATATAAAAATAAAATTTAATAAGCAAGGGAAAAAGATAATAAGAACCCCACCCATCCACGATGCAATGCATCGGGCGGGTACCTGGGAACTTTGTTGTTTCACAATTAAAAAGCCAAGTTGAATTGACAACTTGGCTTTTTGAATTTCATCTAATTTAGTTTTTTTCTTTAATATCATTTAAGATATTCTTAATGTCTGTTAAAATTTCTTCTTGAGTTGGAGCTTTTGGAGCTTCTTCAACTACTTCTTCTTTCTTTCTTGTTAGCTTATTCATAGCTTTTACCATCATAAAGATACAAAATGCTATAATTAGAAAATCAATTACATTTTGAATAAATGCGCCATATTTAAAGGCAACTTCTGCAATTTCTTTAGACTTATCTCCTGCTTTTAAGACAATTTTTAGGTCTGAAAAATTAATTCCACCTGTTAAAATTGAAAGTAAAGGCATTAGAATATCATTTACTAAAGATGTAACAATTTTTCCAAAGGCTCCACCTATAATTACACCGACCGCTAAGTCCATTACATTACCTTTTAATGCAAATTCTTTAAATTCTTTTAACATAAACTTCCTCCTGCAAATAAAATATGATAAAATATATTATAGTTAAATAATTACATTGTAATCATTCAGTCTGTTATTACCCAAATATAGAGATTTTAACCATTTAGGAGATTAATATGTTACAAAAAATTATAGTAAGCAACTGTGCAACATCGATGTTTTTTGAACTTTTAGAAAAAGAAAATATTGATTATATAAAAAGTTTGAATAATGAAAAATTTAATATAAATTATAATGACCATCCGGACCTTAGTATTTTAAAAATAGATGAAGATATTTATATTGAATCTTCTGTTTATAAGTATTATGTTGATAATTTGAGTGGATTTAATTTAAAAAAGGTGGATGTTTCTAATTTTAAAAATGGAGAGATGGTTTTAAATATTGCAAAAAATAGAAAAAATTTTTTTCATAATGAAAAATTTACCACAAAAGAAATTTTTGAAAAATTTAAACTAAATAGAAAATATATAAAGATAAATCAGGGATATTCAAATTGCAGTATGATTTGTTTTGAAAATCATATAATAACAAGTGATGAGGGAGTATATAAAACTCTAAAAGCCAAAAATATCAATGTGGAACTTGTTACATCTTATGGAATTATTTTAAATGGATATAAAAATGGATTTATAGGTGGGACTTGTGGTTTTGTCTCCGATGATATTTTATTATTTTATGGTGATGTGACAAAATATCTAGATTATGATATAATTAAACGCATAGCTGATGAAGAAAATGTGAAAATACTCTATCCAAAAGGCGAAGCATTTGTCGATTTGGGTGGAATTGTTTCGCTGTGGAGGTAATTATGGGATTTATTAAACCGAGTAATGTTGTTGGTACTATGGAACTTTTACCAAATGAACAAATTTTGTTCGACAATGTTAAGAATATAATAGAAGATACTTTTAAAAAACATGGATTTTTACCGATAGATACACCGGTTTTTGAAAAAAATGAAATTCTTTTAGCTAAAGGTGGCGGAGAAACTACAAAACAAATTTTTAAAATTGATTCAGAAAGCAAGGACATTTCTTTAAGATTTGACCTTACTGTACCTTTGGCAAGATATGTTGCTCAATATTTTAGCGACTTGAATTTTCCTTTTAGAAGATATCATATAGGTAAAGTTTATCGTGGCGAAAGAAATCAAAAGGGGAGATATAAGGAATTTTATCAATGTGATATTGATGTTATCGGTAATGGAAAACTTGATATTAAAAATGATGCAGAGCTTCCTTATATAATTTATGAAATTTTTTCAAAAATTATTAATGAAAAATTTGCAATAAATTTTAGTAATTTAAAAATTATTAATGGTCTTTTTGAAAATTTGGGTGTAGACAATAAAACTGATATGCTTCGAATTATCGACAAGATTGAAAAAATTGGTTTTGAAAAAGTTGTTGAGGAACTAAAAAATACAGGTCTTGATGGTAATAATTTAGAAAAGATTACAGAATTTATAAAAATTTCAGGAAGTAACGAAGAGATTATTGAAAAACTAAATTCATTAGGAATTGAGAATGAACTTTTTGATAAAGGTGTTGAAGAACTTAAAGAAGTTTATAATTGTATGAAACTTTTTGGAATTCCGGAGGATTGTATAAAGATTAATCTTACAATTACAAGAGGTCTTGATTACTATACTGGAACTGTTTATGAAACATTTTTAGAAAATTATAGACAACTTGGAAGTGTTTGTTCAGGTGGAAGATATGATGACTTGGCGAGCAATTATACAAGTCAGATTTTACCCGGTGTTGGAATTTCTATCGGTCTTACAAGATTGTTCTATCAACTGATTGATAAAAACTTATTTAAAGAAATTAAAACTAACAGTATTGATGCTTTGATTATTCCGATGGAAAATTGTTATGATTATGCTATAAAACTATTGAATAAATTTGAAAATAGTGGTAAAATAATACAAATATATTTTGAGGACGCAAAGATGAAGAAAAAAATATCTTATGCGGACAAATTAAATATTCCTTATATAATCATAGTCGGAGAAGACGAAAAAGCAAATAATACTTATACTGTTAAAGATTTAAAGACAGGAGAACAATCGACTGTTGATTTTGAAGGATTGATAAAGTTAATATAGACGTTGAAGTAACGAGTAGGATCTAAGCACTTTAAGAGAGAATGAAACGTGGCTGGAATTTCATTTAAGAATGCTATTTACTGAAAACTATTACTGAGTCTTTTATCTAATTAAGAAGTAATTAGGGTGGAACCACGAGTCATCGTCCCTACAGTTTTGTAGGGATGAGGCTCTTTTTTTATAGGAGGATAATATGGAAATGATTAAAGTTACGTTCCCTGACGGGTCTGTTCATGAATTTGAAAAAGGTGTAAAGATTTTAGATGTTGCAATTAGCATTTCTGAAGGCTTTGCAAGAAATGTTATTGGTGCAGTTGTTAATGATGATATTATAAAAGGTTTAAGCGAAACTTTAAAAGAAGATTGTGCAGTTAAATTTGTAAAGTTTGAAGACAAAGAGGGAAAAGAAATTTTTTGGCATACATCAAGTCACGTTATGGCTCTTGCTATTCAAAGACTATTTCCTGATACAAAATTTGGAATAGGTCCTGCAATAGAAAATGGATTTTACTACGACTTGGATTCTGAACATAAATTCACACCGGAAGATTTAGAAAAAATCGAAGCAGAAATGAAGAAAATCGTTAAGGAAGGTTATTCTGTTGATAGAAAAGAAGTTGATAGAGACTTTGCCTTGAAATATTTTGCTGAAAAAGGACAAGATTATAAAATTGACTTAATTGAAGGCTTTGACAAAGATGCAGAACTTTCTTTCTATGAATTAGGAGAATTTACTGACCTTTGTAGAGGACCACATCTTGTTGATGTTAAAAAGATAAAAGCAGTTAAACTTTTAAGTATAGCTGGTGCATACTGGAGAGGTAGCGAAAAAAATAAAATGCTACAAAGAATTTATGGTATAACTTTTGAAAAGAAAAAAGATTTGGATGAACATCTCGAATTTTTAGAAGATGCTAAACAAAGAGACCATAGAAAAATCGGTAAGGAATTGGGAATCTTTATGATTAGCCAAAATGTAGGGGCGGGTCTTCCTTTCTGGCTACCTAAAGGTGCAACAATTAGACGTGTAGTTGAAAGATATATAGTTGATAAAGAAATTGAATGTGGATATGAACATGTCTATACACCTATTCTTGCAAATGTTGACCTATATAAAACTTCAGGTCATTGGGATCACTATCAAGACAGTATGTTCCCACCAATGGATTTAGGAAATGGAGAATTGCTAGTTTTAAGACCTATGAACTGTCCACATCATATGGAAATTTATAATAATGATGTTCATAGTTATAAGGAATTCCCTATAAGAATTGCTGAACTTGGAATGATGCACCGTTATGAAATGAGTGGCACACTTTCAGGATTACAAAGGGTTAGAGAAATGACTTTAAATGATGCCCATATCTTTGTTCGTCCTGATCAAATTAAAGAAGAATTTACAAGAGTTGTAAATTTAATGAAATCAGTTTATGAAGATTTTGATATAAAGAATTTTAGATTCAGATTAAGTTATAGAGATCCTGAAAATAAAGAAAAATACTTTGATGATGATGAAATGTGGAATAATGCTGAAGCAATGCTTAAGAGTGCAATGGATGACTTAGGATATGAATACTTTGAAGCAAAAGGAGAAGCTGCTTTCTACGGTCCTAAACTTGACGTTCAAGTTAAAACTGCAATCGGATTAGAAGAAACTCTTTCTACAATTCAACTTGATTTCTTATTACCGGAAAGATTTGACTTAACTTATGTTGGAGAAGATGGAAAGAATACTCACAGACCAGTTGTAATTCATAGAGGAATTGTTTCTACAATGGAAAGATTTGTAGCTTACTTGATTGAAGAATATAAAGGAGCATTCCCAACTTGGTTAGCTCCTGAACAAGTTAAGATTTTACCTATTTCTGATAAATTTAATGAATATGCAAATGAATTACAAAAAGAATTTACTAAAAAAGATATAAGAGCAGTCGTAGATGCTAGATCAGAAAAAATTGGATTAAAAATCAGAGAAGCACAACTTGCTAAAATCCCATATAGTTTAATCGTTGGAGAAAATGAAGTAAATGAAAGAACTGTTTCAGTTAGAAAACGTGGAGAAGGGGATAAGGGTTCAATGAAATTTGAAGCATTCCTTGATAAGATTTTGGAAGAAGTAAATTCTAAAGTTGTAAAATAAAAAACTTATATTAAACAAAAAGCTATTGAAGCAAAACTTCAATAGCTTTTTAATTATATAATGTCATTATTAACGCTAAAAAATTATTCAAAAAATGTCCCAATACACAAGGTAATAAAGAACTTGTATTTTTATATATTCAACAACCGATAAAACTTGGAACGATATATAGAGGAACCAAATACAATCCATCGTGAATCACCGCAAAGGTAAATGCTGAAACAAAAGCAGGTAATATTACTTTTAAAAAAATTCCCTTATCTTGAAAAATTTCGTGAAAAAATGTAAATATACCATATTTAAAAGCAATTTCCTCTCCAAGTGGAGCTGCGATTAATATATTTAATATCAACAGTTTATTAAATTTCAAAGACTCAAAAAGACTTCCCGTATTATTGCTTTTAAAAGTGAGACCTAAAAGGGGATATAGATATGAAATTATGATATTCCATAAAATCATAAATATTCCAAGCCCAATTCCAAATAATAATAATTTTTTTAAAGAAGTTTCGGACTTTTTTATTGAGATACTGTCATTTCTTTTTTTACTTAGCAAAACAGCTATTATAAATGTAATAAATGTTGCGATAGAGCTTAATACACTTGTAAAAAACTTATTAAATAATTCTTCATTTTCCAACAGATATTTATTATTTTTTAAAAAAATAGATACAAATCCGGAACTCATCAAATTTTCCATGATAGTTGAATTTTTTAAAAGATTAAAAAATACTATCAGAATTAAAATCGGACTTATAAAATAATTTAAAATTAAAATTAAAGATTTTTTGTTAAATTTACTTGTTCTAACATCCGAGTTTGACAAGTTTATATTTTCTATAGATTCGTTCATAATACGTACCTATTATTCGTTATCTACACCTTTTTCTTTTGAGTATTCAACTAAATTATCATAATTTTCTTTTGAAATTATAATTTTACCTGTTTTTCTTGAAATGCAATTTCTGTCTATCAATTCATTCAAATATCTATACATTGTTCTTTCGTTAATTCTTAAGTAGTCTGAAATAACTTTTTTAGTTAAAGTAATTTTTACAGGGAACTCTACATCAACGCATTTTGATAAGAAGAATTCAATTAAGTTTTTCTTTCTTCCGTAGTTTTTAGTTAAATCAAATGTAGCGATTGAATGTTTTGCGAAATCCAACAAGAAATGATTGTAAACTTTTAAAAGTTCAAGGCTTTCAGGTTCCTTTTCAAATCTTTCTATAGGAATTCTTATAAGTCTTGTATCTTTGAAGAATGCAACACTCTTGTAGAAGTCGTGCTTATTATCCATAAATTCAAGTAATCCGAATATAGAAGTATTAGTTATATGGTTAAAAACTATCAACTCCCCAACTGGCGTAAAATGAACTACATTTGCACTTCCTCTTACCAATAAATACAAATAATCTAATTTATCATTTTCTTTGATTATTACAGTTTTTTTCTTTACTTTAAGTACAGTAAATTCTGAATATAATCTTTTATCAGTTTTTAAATCAAAAGTCTTATCAATTAAAACTTTTCTTAATAATGTAACTAATTTACTTTCCACTATTGTCCCTCCTTAATATTCATATACAATAATATTATAATATAAAAATGGCAAAAAATAAATAGAAAATTACTGATATTGATAAAAAAAATTGAACCTATAGTATTATATTTTTTTATGTTTTTTATTGATATTTTTATAAAAACGATTGACAATATATTAATATGTATGGTATCATTACAATATAAATAAATATTTTAAAATTAAAATTAAAATTACTGATATAATCAAAACATTTACATAAGAAAAAACTTTGATTTTAAGGAATTTAATATAATTTTAGTAAAACGAAGTTGTAATTATTCAAAGGAGGTTATTATGAAAAAAAAGAATTTGGTACTCCAAGTATTCATAGCGTTTATTGCAGGTTTAGTACTTGGTGTAGTACTATGGTTGGCGAAAGTTGATATTTCCGGATATGTTAAAATCGTTTCCCCATTCGGTCAAGTTTTGGTCGCAATGTTAAAAATGATTGTAATACCGGTTATATTCTTGTCTTTAATCGATGGTGCGGCTTCTGTTCCTACAAAGGAATTTGGGAAAATCGGAATAAAAGTAATAGTTTGGTACTTTTTAACTTCGCTTTTTGCTGCGGTTTTAGGTTCTGTGCTTGCAATAGGATTTAATCCGGGTTCAGGAGAAGCACAACAAGCGGCTTGGAAAAGTCTTATAAACACACAAAACACTTCTGAAATTGCAAGTAAAGCTAATAATTCATTAGCAGATGTATTTATCAGTATGTTTCAAAATCCATTCAAAGCGTTGGCAGACGGTAATTTTCTAGCTATTATAGTATTTTCTATAGCTTTTGGGCTTGCACTTAAGATGATTTCTGAAAGAGCAGAATATTCAGGAAAAGTAAAGACTTTACTTGAAATAATTGATGTTGCAAAAGAAGCTATATTCAAAATTGTGGATTGGATTTTAGCATATTCTCCAATTGGTGTATTTGCACTTACTTCAGTAAACTTTGCAAGTTATGGTTCATCACTATTTGGACCTTATATTAAACTTACAATCGGTGTTGTACTTGGAATTGTTGCTATGGTATTAATAGTTTATCCTTTAATGATGGCTGTTACATTAAAAGTAAATCCTTTCAAAGTTTTGATGAAAATAAAAGAACCAATGCTTACTGCATTTGTAACAAGAAGTTCTGCAGCAGCACTTCCTGTATCTCTTAGAGTTGCAAAAGAAGATTTAAAAATAAGTGAAAATATTTCTTCATTCGCATTACCTTTAGGATCTACAATAAACATGGACGGAGTTTGTATCCACTTACCTATGTTCGCAATTTTAGCTGCTAATATGTTCGGTGTTAAAGTTACATTTGTTTCACTTTCAGTTTTAGTTTTAACAACTGTTCTTGCATCAGTAGGAGCCGGTGGAGTTCCTGGTGGAAGTTTGATGTTATTATTTATAATTTTACAAAATATGAAACTTTCCCCGGACCAAATTGCTATCATAGTTGGTCTTGCATTAGGAATTAACCCAATACTTGATATGTTTGAAACAATGAACAACGTAACAGGCGATATAGTTTGTACTTACAGCGTTGCAAAACTTTCAGGCTTGGTTGATGAAGATGAATAAAAAATATAATATTTCATAATATATCAAAGGTCAATGAGCTATCATTGACCTTTTTTGTGAATTAAGATATTATATTGTTGATAAGTAAATTATATCATTAGAATTAATCATTTAAAAGACTCAATTTAAGTTTGGAGGTAATTCAATGGAATATAGAATAATAAATATTAAAGACAATATAAATGTTGTAAAAATTGAAGATGAAAAAATACTAATATTCGATGAACAATCAGCTTTAGATGTGTTTATGAGTTTAGCTTATGAAACGGGAGAAAATAAATTTATGATTAGCAAAGATAATTTAATAGAAGATTTTTTTGATTTAAGAACTAAAATAGCTGGAGAAATTCTACAAAAGATAATAAATTATAAAATGAAATTGGCTATTATAGGAGATTTTTCAAAATATAAAAGTAAATCTTTAAGAGATTTTATATATGAATGTAATAGTGGAAGAGATATATTTTTTGTTGAAAATGAATCTGAAGCATTAAAATTATTAGGAAATAATTAGATTTTTATTCTAAAATATTAACAATAAAAATATCATAATTTTATAAAAATATAAATTTTTTTGTTTAAAAATTTTTAGATAGGATATTTTAAAAATCAAACAATATTTATGTACATACAAAAGGAGGTGCGATTTGAAAGAACAAGTTGGAAAAGTATTCTCCATAGCTAAAGATAATAAAGTATTAGAAGGATGTACAATATCAAAAGAAGTATATGGTGGAGATAACTATATTGCATATTTTTCCATGGCAGAGGATACCGATATAAGTGCAGAATTATTCCCTTACTACAAGTTATTGATTTTAGCAGAAGGGGAGCTTGAAGTATATGGATTTTCTGAAAAAACAAAAAATTTAAAAGTAGGTGAATGTATTGTAACACCTATTGAAGTTCCAGTTGGTATGAGAACTAAATCAGGAGTAATATTCACTGAAATTGCAATAAAAAAGGAGGACTTTATGAATAAGTTAGTAAAAGCGGGAGAGGTTTTTAAATTAGGAGAATTATTACAATACCAAGAAGGTAAAATCGTAAATATGGACGTAGTTCACAATGATAAAATGAAATTTGTATTAATGGCATTTGATGCAGGAACAGGTCTATCAGAACACTCAGCACCAGGAGAAGCAATAGTATTTGCATTAGACGGTGAAGGAATTATAGGTTACGAAGGAACAGACCATGTAATTAAAGCAGGAGAATGCTTCCATTTTGCAAAAGCTGGCAGACATTATGTAAAAGCTGAAAAGAATTTTAAAATGGCATTACTTTTAACTTTGGAATAAAAAGAGAAAATTTATATAAGAATAAAATATAGAATAAAACGACCATATACTTACCATTTGGTCGTTTTTTTTGTGAGAAATAATAATTTTTTTGAAGTTAATTTAGGATTAATATTAAGCTAAAAAGTAAAGGATTATCTCTAACACGTCATCTCGAGTGTAGCGTGCCCTAACTTTGTTTGTTTACTTGTAAATAAAAGTAGAATTTACAGAAATAATCACATCTTATGATACAATTCTTATTAAGATTTCATAAAGCTCTGTAACTGGAAAATTTTATAGTTTTATACAAATACTATTATTAAAAAATTAATTAGTTTATTTGTGGTATAATAAAAACATATAATTTTAAATCATTTTTGAATTAGTATAAGAAGTGATTATATTAAATATATGAATAACTTGAGTATTTTGAAAGATGGTGCTAATATGAGTAACAAAAATATAAAAAAAGAATGTGAAGAACTATGGGCGAAAAATAAATATTATGTACTAAGCAAATCTCATAAAACATATTTAGAGATAAGAGAGTATTTGAAAGAAAAAGAAGTAGATATTTTAGTTCTAAATGAAAAAATACAAAAAGTAAGAGATATGAAAGAAAGCAAAAAAGATTTTAGAAATGCAATTCTTCATGTATGGGGATATTTTAAAGAAAAATCAAGTGAAATTGAAAAACAAGAATTATTTAATATATTAGAAGAATATATGGAAGGAAAAAATAATCAGGAATATGTAATTGAATATATCAATACTTTACTAACTAGATATCCAAATAAATATTTACAAGAATCAACTTTATTAATAGGAGTAGAAAATGAGACTTTGGCATGAAAAAATTATTCATCTATTGCCTAAAAATCAGCTTCTTGGGCAACATAGAGAATGTTGTGCACTTAGGGGAAATGGATGGAAAAAGAAACATAAAACTGTAGATTATGTATTTTTATATTCTCCATATCACTTATTTATGTATCATTCATTAGTTATGGATGAAATGGAAAAAAGAGGGTTTAAAGTATCTATAGAATGGAAAGATAAGAATTATAGAGGAAAGAAAGCAGAAAGTTATAATAATCTTGAAGAAAAAATTACAGATACCCCAATTTACAAAGAACACAATAATGAGTATTTGATTGAGTGTTTAGAAAACTTAAGAAAAAAAGGGATACAATTAGAACTATAAAAGATTGATTATATAATATGACCCCCTAAATCCTATGTCTGGGTTTAGGGGGTCATATTATATAAAAAACAAAAAAATTCATGTCATAGCAACTTAAAGAAAAACCACAAACACGTCATTTTGACTAAATCGAAGCTGAGTGAAGTGAATCTTACCCTAACTTTGCTTGTTTACAAACAATAGTAGGTCTGACAAGAGCAATTGTACCTTCTGATGCAATTGCGCTGGAGATCTCACATATAATTTAACTTCCTTAAATGTAAATAAATCATTATCTTAAACAATTATTTATGTTATAATAAATATATGAAAATTGTATATAAAATGAGAGGGAGAATAGATGTCATTAAATAATAAAACTATTGAAACGTTATCAGTTAGTGCTGTAAAAAATAGTATAATCACATCTGAATTGTTAGAACCATTTATTTCAGATAATGATAAAGAACCGTCTTGGGATGGAAATGTTTATATTTATAAAGATAAGTCTAAAAAGAAAGAAAGCTTACAGGGAAGAATGCCAGTTCAAGTGAAAGGAAAAGAATCAAATGTTCTATCAGAAAGTGAAATTTCATATTCAATGAAAATAGTCGATTTAAGAAATTATTTAAATGATGGAGGATGTGTGCTTTTTGTTGTATATATTGATAATAAGGGAGAAAGTACAAAGATTTATTATAATGAACTTACACCTATTAAATTAAGGAAAATCTTGAAAGAGAAGAAAAAGAAAAAAAGTAAAACCATTCACTTAAAAGAGTTTCCAAATAATAGTAATGAAAAAGCAACTATTTTCTTAAATTGTCTTCAAAATTGTAAAAAACAAGTTAGTTTTAATGAACAAGAATTATTAAATCTAGAAGATTTACAAAAGTCAGATGTACTTGAAGAAATTGTTATCCCTTTTTCAGGTGTAGGATATAATGATGCGTTAGAAGCGCTTATAAGTAATGAAAATTATATTTATGCAAAAATAAAGAATAGTTCATTTTTACATCCTATTGATATTATTCCTAAAAACTTACAAACAAGCAAAGTTATAGATATAGAAATTACGATAAATGATAAAATTTTTTATAAACAATGTAACATAATAAAAAGTTCTGAAAAAACTATACTTTGTTTTGGCGGTAGTTTTAAGATTACACTTAATGAAAATGGAGAACCCTATAAATTTAATTATAGTAATTCTGATAAAATTAGAATATTAGCAAAAGACCTTGATTTTGTGCTGAGATGTATAGATACAGGCTATTTTAAAGTTAATGGAAATAAACTTCCTTTTAATTTTGATAAAGAATATAAAAATTTTGAAAAAGAAAAACAAAAAGAAAATTTGGCATTTGCAAAAAATGTTGTAGAAGTGCTTGATATGCTAAATTGTTCGGAAGATATAAGCATTAAAGATATGGAAAAGGAAGATTGGGATAACCTTAAATATTTAATGATAGCTTTTTTTGAGAAAAAACCTATAACTGGACTTAAAGAGGATTTACCAAAAATTGGAGAAATAAAAGTAGGAAAACTTAGATTTATAGTTTTTCTAAAACAATGTCAAGAAAAAGGAACATATGAAATCTTTGATTATTTTAATATTGATTTATCTGTGCCGTTTAAAAATTACGAACAATCAGAGGAAGTAATAGATATTTCGCAATATATCTTTCTTAATGAAAATGACTTTCTTACATTAAGTAATATAGATTTTAATAAATTGCTTCCATCATTTAAAAATAGTGAGAGTAATGAGGGAGCTTTTAGTGGTGGGAATTATTTTCTACTTGAACTTTTAAAAGCATATGATAAAGCTAAAGGAAATAGAAAAGAAAAACTTTTGGAAACTTGTAAAAATTTTAGCACATGGATTTTAGAAGCACCTGAAGAAGAAGTAGAATATCAAGTTAAGATTTTAAATTCGCTTCAAACTATAAAAAGATATAGAAAGTTTAGTAATGAAGAAATTGAAAAGTTATATTCAATTGTAGAAAATAAAGATTCAGATGAGTCTTGTGTTGTCGGGGCATACTTATTATTAGACCAACAGCTAGCAGCAGAAATACATTTTGCAAGGTTAAATGATGAAGAACAGAAAATTTTTAAAGAATATCCAATATATACATTTTGGAAAAATTTAAAAGAGTAAAATTTATAGCTAATAAAACTAAATAAACTATGAATAGGACAATAGAAATTAAAATAACTATTGCCTTTTTTATATATTTTAACTAAGGCTACACTTAATAGATGAACTAAAAATTTATGAGATTTCTCCACTACACTCAGCTTCGCTTCTTTTCGGTCGAAATGACGTGTTGGATGTAATGATTTGAAAAGAATTGTGACGTAAAGTTTTTTTACTAAATATAAATTTTAAATATCTACTTAAAAAAGACAATTTACAGTATCATTTTGAGGATTATTCATATATAATATGGGTAAATAGTAAATGACTTTTTGACATAAAATTGGAGGTATTTATGATTTCTAAAATAAAAACATTGGAAGAAGCTAGAGAATTATCAATGAATATTATTAAGGCTAAGGATTTAACTTATGAGCAAAAGACTTCTCAACTTGCAAAGCTTGCAGAGAATTTGAATGATTTTCCTGTAAGTTCAGTTAATGATAGAATTTTTGAAATTTCTGAAAATGGAGGTTTCTGCGATTTGTGGGAAGGTCATGCGCCTTATGCGCCGAGATATATTTGCCCTAATTATCAAAAACTTTTAGATGAGGGTTGTAAGTTTTTACGTCTTGAGAAGGCTGAAACTTTGCTTGATGCAATAAATAGTTTATTGATTTTTTATCATCATGTTCCTTCTATAACAAGATATCCGGTTTATATTGGGAAAATTGATAAGCTTTTAGATCCATTTATTACAGATAGAGAGGAAGCTAAAAAGTTAATTAAGTGGTTTTTAGTTTCTTTGGATAGAACAATTAATGACAGTTTTTGCCATGCAAATATCGGCCCTGAAAAGACTGTTGCAGGAGAAATTATTTTAGAATTACTTCAAACTTTAAATAATGTTACTCCAAATATGACAATTCTTTATGATGAATATATTACACCTGATGATTTTGGAGAAAAGGCAGTTTATGCTTCTCTTTTAACTGCAAATCCTGCTTTTGCTAATGACAAATATTATAGAAAAGATTTTAATGGAGATTATGCGATAGCAAGTTGCTATAATGGACTTCCTATTTCAGGTGGGGCATTTACTTTAAGTAGATTAAGACTTGGCTCTCTTGCTAGAAGTTCAAGTTCAAAACAAGATTTCTTTGATAGAGTTTTACCTGAAGCAATAGATTTAATGTGCAATTTTATGGAAGGAAAAATTAGATTTTTAGTTGAGGAAACTCCTTTCTTTAAGGAAAACTTCTTAGTTAAAGAAGGCTTTATCGAGTTAGATAGATTTGTTGGACTTTTCGGAGTTGTAGGACTTCATGAATGTGTTCAAAAACTTTTAGAGTTTGAAAGTAAAGATTTAGTTTATGGAAAAGACGATTATGCCAACAATTTGGGGCTAGAAGTAATGGATTTTGTAGAAAATAGAGTTAATTCATTTGAAAGTAAGTATTCAACTTTCTGGAACCATAGATTTATGCTTCATTCACAAGTTGGGGCACAAGATGATATGGAAGATAGTGCAGGAGTTAGAATCAGAATAGGTAAGGAAATTCCTATGTATGACCATATTAAACATTCAGCTTTATTCCATAAGTATTTTCCATCAGGAATTGGCGACCATTTTCCATTTGATGAAACTGCTGAAAAGAATCCTGCTGCTGTTTTAGATATTTTTAAGGCTGCATTTAGATTAAATATGAGATATATTTCATGTTATGGAGAAAATGGCGATTTGATTCGTGTAACAGGATATTTAGTAAAGAAATCTGATATGCAAAAATTTATTGACGGAGAAAGTATCAGCTATGATACTGTTCAATATGCAAGAGAGGCTTTTGAAAAATATCATTTATTAGAACGTAAGGTTAGAGATGTCAAATAAAGGAATTATAAATAAAATAATAGATATGTCGGTGGTAGACGGACCTGGAAACAGGACGTCTATTTTCCTACAGGGTTGTAATTTCAACTGTTTTTATTGTCATAATCCCGAAACTATAAGACATTGTATAAATTGTATGGAATGTATTCCGTCTTGCCCGACTAAGAGTTTGAAGAATGTAAATGGAAAAATAGTTTGGAATGATAAAACCTGTATAAATTGTGATGAATGTATAAGGGTTTGTAAGCATCTTTCAAGTCCGAAGATATACAATTGGACAGTTGAAGAAACAGTTGAAAGAATAAAAAAGAATATGCCGTTTATTAGAGGAATTACAGTTAGTGGTGGAGAATGTACTTTGCAACATACTTTTTTAACTTCTCTTTTTACAGAGGTTAGAAAGCTTGGTCTTACTTGTTTTGTTGATACAAATGGTGGAATACCTTTAAAGAGACTTCCTGATTTTGTTGAAGTTTCAGATGCTTTTATGCTTGATATAAAGGCTTTTGATAATGAGGAACATCTTTTTATAACTAAAAGTAAGGTTGATACAGTTTTAGAAAATGCAGATTATCTTGCAAGTATTAATAAACTATTTGAGATAAGGACTGTAACAATTGCCGGAATGGACAATAGAACTACTATTGATAATATTACAAGAATGCTTTCCAAATACATAAAAATGGGACATAAAATTCGATATAAAATTATAAAATACAGAAAATATGGAGTTAGAGAAGAATACAGTATGTTTTCAGCTCCAACGGATGATGAAATGGAAGAATTAAAACAAATAGCAATCAGAAATGGATTTGAAGATGTTATTATCGTTTAATTTGTATTAGAAAATTTTTTAAGGGACTATGTGGTGCATAGTTCTTTTTTTATAGAAAAAAATTATATATACAAACTTGTGCATAAGAAAAAATTATTATACTTATATGACATAATATGATAAAATATTAGTATATATTTATTTTTAACGGAGGATAATTATGAAAAATAAAAACATATTAGCTTTAGCGCTACTTTGTGGATTTTCTTTTTCACAAGTGAGTTTTGCTGATAGTGAAACTGTGATTTACAACAAAGAAGGAATCACAGTAAATTTAATCGCAGATGGCGAAGGAACTTTTAAGATTTCTGTTGAAAACAAGAGCTCAAAAGATATGGTAGGAGTTAAAGTAAAGACAGAAGATATAAAAGGTCTTAAAATTGTTAAAGGTAAAGAACTTGAAATCGGTAATGTAAAGGTCGGAGAAAAGAAAGTTTTAGAAAATGAAAAAATACAATTTGAAGTTGTAGAAGCTATTAAGGATGGAATTAAAAAAGGAAAACTTTCTAAAACAGGTATTGCAGGAGTTTACAAAATCAATGTAACAATTGCGGTAGCGGGAATTGTTGGAGTTATTTGTGTTTTAGTTTCTAAAAAGAGAAATGCAAAAAAACTTTTATCTGTTGCAGTTGGTACAGGAATTTTGATGTCTTCAGTTTTGGTTTATAACTCAAATGCAGAAGGTACTTATAAAAATTCTGCCAATTTATCCGGAAATATAGAAATAAAAGGCAAAACTTACGACTATGTCGGAGTTTTGATGTGGAATGATGAAAATTCTAAAGTTGAAAATGACGAACAGGATAAAGTTGTTGAAATTGAGGATGCAAAACTTTTAAAGGTAATAAATAAAAATTTAGGTAAAAATAGAGCTGATAATCAAAAAGTTACTGTTGAAGAAATGGAAAGTTTAACGGAGTTATCAATATTTTTAAAAGAGGACGGAAGTGCTGATTTTAGTGAAAGTGCAAAATACTCAATACTTGGAAAGCCAACAAGTTTAAAAGGAACTAAAGATTTTAAATTTGCCGTTACCAGAGGAATGAAGAGTATTAAAGGCTTGGAATATGCAAAAAATCTAAAGAAATTAAAATTAAATGAAAATGAAATTTCAGATATTTCTTCTCTTAAAAATTTAACTAAATTGGAATATTTAGAGATTCAAAGAAATAGAATTGTTGACGTTAATCCTTTGAAAAATTTAACAAATCTTAAGTTTTTGAAATTATATAATAATTTAATTGAAGATATAGCACCACTTTCAAATTTGACAAATCTAACAGGATTGGATTTACATTATAATGTTACGGTTGGTGGTGATGAGAGTCACAAAATAATATCTAAAGGAATTACTGATATTTCTGCTTTGAAGAATTTGAAAAAATTGGAATTTTTAGATATTTCGGCTAATAGAATAGAAGATATTTCAATCCTTAAGAATTTTGATAAAATTAAAGATTTGGATTTTTCAGGAAACAGAGTTAAGAATTATGAAGGACTTGGAGATTATATTGCTGAAAGATTGGAAAAAGCGTTGAATGAAGGTATTGGAAGCATTCAATTCTCGGGTCAGACAATAGACTTTGGGTCAACTGTTGAAGTGAAAGAAAAAGAAGTTATCTTTACTACACCTTTTAAAGGAATTAAAGAACTTGGAAATTCATTGGCACAAGTTTTCGGTTCAGAAGATCCTTTGAATGCTTTTGGTGAAATTAAAACTAATGTTGAAGGAATAGATGCAAGTTATGATTTAGACACTAACAAAATAAAGTTGACTGTATCAGATGGTGTTATCACTAAATATAGCGGAAAAGAGTTAGATTTAAATTTAAAAATGTCATTAGAAGAATATACTTGGACATTAAAGAATATAAAACTTAAATTTGTTTCAGAGTAAAGAATATTAAAAGGGGACTTGCAAGTCTCCTTTTTCTGCTTTTACTGTTATAAAAATATTTTTTGTGATATAATAAGTATAGATTTATGCCTTATGATAAAGCTGTAATTATTTCATCATAATAATCAAAATTTAATTATCAAAACGAAATTATGATATAATTAAATATAGTTTATATTTAGAATTTAGGAGGGAAAATTTGTTAGAGATTATTTTAAATTCTTTAGATGAGTGTAATAATTTTTCTAAAAGATTTTCAAAAACATTAAAAAATGGCGATGTGATTTCTTTAATTGGAGATCTCGGAGCTGGAAAAACAACTTTTACTAAATTTTTGGGGAAAAATTTGGGAATTGGTGAAGATATTACTTCACCGACATTTAATTTAGTTAATTTATATTCCGGAAAGTTTGAGTTTAATCATATGGATTTATATAGAATTGATTCTCCAGAGGAACTTTATCAAATAGATTATGAAAATTACTTTTATCCTGACGGGATTACAGTGATAGAGTGGGCAGAAAATGCCGATTATTTATTACCTAAAAATTTAATCGAGCTTGAGATTTTAAAAATTTCTGAAAATTTAAGAAAGATTGTAATTAAAGGAAATAATAAAAGAGAATTGGAAATTATAGAGGAATTACAATGAAAATTTTAGCGATAGATACTTCAACAACTCATAGCTCCTGTTCTGTAATGGAAGATAATAATATTGTTGGAGATTTTAGTATTAATCAAAGTATGAGCCATAATGAGATTTTACTTGTTATGGTTGATGAAGTGCTTAAAAAATTGAATATTGATATAGAAGATATAGATTTATTTGTTGCAGTTACAGGACCGGGTTCTTTTACGGGAATAAGAATAGGGGTTACGGTTGTAAAGGCTTTAGCAATGGCTTTGAATAAGCCGATAGTTGCTGTAAATACATTAGAAGCTCTTTCTTTTGGAATTTTTTCCGATAAGAAGAAAATTCCTTTAATTGACGCTAGAGGAGAAAGAGTTTATTATGGAGTTTATGAAGGGATAAGTAATACAAATATAGTTGCTCCTGCGCTTTTAACTATTGATGAGCTTTTGGAAGAATTTTCTAATAAAGGAGAATTTGTATTTGCAGGAGATTGTGTTAATTTGTATAAAGATAGAATTTTGAAAAATAAAAATTTTGAAATTACTCCTGCTTGTTTAAACAGTTGCATTTCAAGAAATGCCTGTGTTATTGGTAAGCATAAATTTGAAAGTGGGGATATTCCAGACTGTTTTAATTTAAGTCCTGAATATGTAAGACTTTCACAAGCACAAAGAGATATGGAAAATAAAGGAAAATAGATGATTTTATATAGATATGCTGAAAACAAAGATGTGTTTGATATTCTATCTTTAGATAATGAAAATTTTTCTAACAATTTTAAAGAAGCATTTTATTTAGAATATATAAAAAATCAAAGAGTCATTGTAGCAGAAAAAGAAGAAAATGTAATTGGATATGTTATATTTAATCAAATTTTAGATGAAGCTGAAATATACAAAATAGTTGTTTTAAAGGAATTTAGAAAGAAACAAATTGCTTTTAAAATTATTGAATTTTTATTAAATGAATTAAAGAAAAATAATGTTGAAAAGATATTTTTAGAGGTTAGAAAAAACAATATTCCTGCTATTAATCTATATAAGAAATGTGGATTTATAAACATTAGAGAGATTGTTGACTATTATAATAATCCGAAAGAAAATGGAATTATGATGTTAAAAGAGGTAGTTTAATGGATGATATAAAAATTATGGCGATAGAAAGCAGTTGTGATGAAACAAGTGTTGCAGTCGTAAAAAATGGAAGAGAAATTATTTCTAATGTAATTTCTTCTCAAATAGATATGCATAAAAAATTCGGAGGAGTAGTACCGGAAGTTGCAAGCAGAATGCATTTAGAAGTAATCAATAATATAGTAAGAGAGGCTTTAGAAGAAGCGAAACTTTCAATGGCTGATATAGATGCAATAGCCGTTACTAAAGGGCCGGGTCTTGTCGGAGCCTTGCTTGTTGGAATATCAGAAGCAAAGGCATTATCTTATGCTTGTAAAAAGCCACTGGTTGGTGTCAATCATATGAAGGGACATATCTGTGCGGCTTTTATAACTCATAAGGAATTGGAGCCTCCATTTATTTGCCTTTTAGTTTCCGGAGGGCATACTTATTTAGTACATGTAAAAGATTATAACAATATGGAAGTAATTGGAAAGACAATTGATGATGCCTGTGGAGAGGCTTATGATAAGGTTGCTAGATGTTTAGGAATGAATTATCCTGGTGGTCCTGAAGTTGAAAGACTGGCAAAACTTGGAAATGATAAGTCGATAGATTTTCCAAGAGTAATGCTTGATAAAAATAGCTATAATTTCAGTTTTAGCGGACTTAAAACGGCTGTACTTAATTATTTAAACAGTAAAAAGCAAAAAAACGAAGAAATTTCAAAAGAAGATGTATGTGCGAGTTTTCAAAGAGCTGTTTTTGATGTGTTGATTTTTAAGACTGAAAAGTTAATGAAAGAAAAAAAATTAGATACCCTTGTTGTATCGGGTGGTGTTTCTGCAAATAATACATTGAGAGAAGAGATAAACAAAATGTGCGAAAAAAATGGTTTTAAATCCTATTTTCCGGATAAAATACTTTGCACAGATAACGCCGCTATGATTGCATCATCAGGGTATTATGAGTATATATCAGGAGTAAGAAGTGATTTAACATTAAATGTTGAGCCAAATTTGGAGCTAGAAAATTAATAAAATTTTTTTAGAAAAAGTGTTGACAATGAAAAAAATAAAGTGTATAATATTCGAGTAACTGTTTGAGAGATATGTTTTAAAGAAAGATTTAGTCAGATTAAAACTTTTAAAAAAGTATTGACAAACTATAAGTTATAGTATATAATTATTAGGCAGTCAATTTTAGAGTATAGGTTGATTGATGAGGCCCCATGGTCAAGCGGTTAAGACATCGCCCTTTCACGGCGGTAACCCGGGTT
>OGXX01001315.1_pt1 | contig 25337 bp, 19 predicted proteins | sample 1576301 | NCBI WGS metagenome assembly OGXX01 (sample SAMEA3541469, study PRJEB24748) | human gut metagenome | biome: human gut; feature: human-associated habitat; material: faeces | place: China | collected 2012
AGCCGTCCCCTTGGGGAAGGTGGCTTGACGCGAAGCGGCAAGACGGAAGGGGTTCAGCCCACAACGGGGCATCTCTCCCGTGAAAATGCAATGCTACCTCAGAACCGCAGCCGCATCTGATACCACACCACCCCGCCGTGGGTGGAAGCGGAAACACCCTCGTTCACAAAGCCGAACTTTGCGTAATAGTGCAAAAGCTTCTCCTTGCAGGTCAGCACCAGCCCCTTGCGCCCCTGTGCGCGGGCATCTGCGATAGCTCTTTGCAGCAGCAGCCCGGCATAGCCACGGCGGCGGCAGCCCGGGAGGGTGTTCACCCCAAAGATCATCTGCCATACGCCGTTTTCATCATGCAGGGCGGCGTCCGCGTACATCTCATCGGTCAGGTCGGGCGTGTCGGTGCAAAAGCCGTCCACAAAGGCCACCAGTTTCCCCTGCTCAAGCAGCAGCCAGAAATGACTGGCATAGTGTGCCAGCCGTCCGGCAAATTCCTCGGCCGTGGCAGCCTCTGCTGCCGGAAAACAGGCTGTCTCCACGGCGGCAATAGCGTGCAGATCCTCCGTAGTTGCGTTGCGTATCTCCATGGTATCTCCCCCTTCTCTTTTTCCTATTCAGTGTACCACAGCTGCCGCGCAAAGGCAAAGTGTTTGCATCTGTTCTCCGTCCGTGTTACAATGTCTATACTACGCTTGGAAGGGAGTTGAAACGCCATGCCCACCGAAAACCGCACTACCTTAACGCCGGACACCCCGGTGCGCTACCTGAAAGGGGTGGGTCCCAAGACCGCAGAACGGTTCGAGAAGCTGGGCATTGTAACGCTGGCAGACCTGCTGTGCCACTACCCCCGGCGGTATATCGACTTTTCCAAGCCCTACTCCATCGCAGAAGCCCCCGCCGACACCGAATGTGTGGTGAAGGCCGAGGTATTCGCAAAGCCCGGCGGACGCATCCTGCCAGGCGGGCGGCGGATGGAGCGCATCACTGCCGGGGACGATGTAGCCAGTCTGGAGATCACATGGTTCAATAACCCCTACGCCACCCAGAAGCTGCAGCTGGGGCAGGAATACTATTTTCAGGGCATCGTTACCGGCGGGATGCTGCGCCGCCAGATGGTCAACCCGCAGGTGCGCACCGCCGAGCAGATCCAGGCCGCACCCTTTGAAGCCGTTTACCCCCAGACGGAGGGGCTTACCAGCAGCGCCATCTCCCGCTGCATCCGGCAGCTTTTGCCCCACGCGGAGCTGCTGCCCGACCCGCTGCCGCCGGAGATGCTGCAAAAATACCGTCTGCTCCCCAAGGCCGAAGCGGTGCGCGCCATCCACTGCCCTGCCACCGAGGAACAGGCCGCAGCGGCGCGGCGGCGGCTCATTTACGAAGAGTTGTTGGTGCTGCAATTGGGCATTGGGCGGATGCGCAGCCGGGGCGCTGCCGCCACCGGGGCACCCATGCGCCGCGCCGACCCAGCTCCTTTCTGGCAGAGTCTGCCCTTTGCCCCCACCGGGGCGCAGCGCCGCGCAGTGGAGGAAATTTTAAACGATATGGCGGGCGATACCGCCATGAACCGCCTGTTGCAGGGCGATGTGGGCAGCGGCAAAACGCTGGTAGCTGCTGCCGCCATCTGGGCGTGCATCCGGGCGGGGTATCAGGCCGCGCTGCTGGCTCCTACCGAAATTCTGGCCGCACAGCACGCTGAGGGGCTGAACCGGCTGCTTGCCCCCTTCGGGATGCGGGTCGCCCTGCTGACCGGCGGCATGAAAGCCGCTGCCCGCCGCACCACACTGGCCGCTATCCGCAATGACGAAGCCGACCTTGTGGTGGGCACCCACGCTCTGATGAGCGAAGGGGTGGAGTTTGCCCGGCTGGGTCTGGCGGTCATTGACGAGCAGCACCGCTTTGGGGTGCGTCAGCGCGGCGCGCTGGCCGAAAAGGCCGCAAACCCGCACCTGCTGGTCATGAGCGCCACCCCCATCCCCCGCACGCTGGGATTGCTGATTTACGGCGATCTGGATATTTCCATTCTGGACGAGCTGCCCCCCGGACGCACCCCGGTCAAGACCCGGTGCATCACCGGCAAGCGGCGGCGAGACCTGTATCGCTTTCTGGACAGCGAGATCGACAAAGGGCGGCAGGTGTATCTGGTCTGCCCCGCCATCGAGGATGTGCCGGACGGCGGGCTGAACGCCGTCAAGACCTACTACGAGGACATTGCCAAGGCGCTGCTGCCCGACCGCCGGGTGGGGCTGATGCACGGCAAGCTGAAACCCAAGGAAAAAGCCGCCGTCATGGAGGATTTCAAGGCCGGGCGGCTGGATGCACTGGTGTCCACCACCGTCATTGAGGTGGGCGTAGACGTGCCCAACGCCAGCGTGATGGTGATCGAAAACGCCGAGCGCTACGGTCTGAGTGCCCTGCACCAGCTGCGCGGCCGTGTAGGACGCGGTGCCGCCGAGAGCTGGTGCTTTCTTGTCAGCGACAACACCAGCGAAGCCGTGCAGAAGCGGCTGAAATTTCTCTGCTCCACCACCGACGGCTTTGCCGTGGCGCAGTACGACTTGGAGACCCGCGGCCCCGGCGACTTTTTCGGCAGCCGCCAGCACGGCCTGCCCACCTTACAGATCGCCGATTTGATGAACGACACCCGCACCCTGCACGCCGCCCAGAGCGAAGCCGCCGCCCTGCTGGCCGCCGACCCGCTGCTGGAAAGCCCTGCGCACGCTTTGCTGGCTGCGCAGGTGCAGCAGATGTTCGACAAGGCCGGGCCGATGAACTGAAAAAGCGCTGTCACACGAAAAATTCGTGCGACAGCGCTTTTCTTTACGCTTCCTTGCTCCCAACAACGCTTTGCAGGATGCGGGTTGCAAAAACATCCACCTTTTCTTCCAGTGCGGACAGACGCAGCAGGCGGTAGAGCCGCTGATACACGGCATCCACTGCGTAGCCCGCTACGGCGATCAGCAGCACCGCACCGGTCAGGTAAGCCAGCGAGGGCAGCAGCGCCCCGCCGAACCGGGGCAGGTCGACCAGCTGCCACAGCAGCGCCCGGGTAAAATCGCTGTCGTGCAGCAGATACACCCCGAAAGACAGCGGTGCCAGCCGAAAGACCCAGCGCCGCCAGTAGTCTGAGCGGATACGGATATTCTGGAACAGCAGAAATATCGCTGCCGAAGCGATAACCGTAGCCAGTGCCTGATAGCCGTTGACGGTATTCACAAAGCCGTTCAGGTGCAGGACGTTTTCCACCCGCAGCGCCAGCATCCGGTTGAAAAGTCCCGCCGCCGAAGCCGCCAGATACGCCAGCAGGCACAGCCCGCTGGGCACGGTCACCCGGTATTTGCGGAAATAGGCAGCCATAAAATACAAGGTATAGAACCAGATAAAGCTGTATCCGTTATTCACAAAGGTCGCATCCGTTGCCCAGTAGAACAGCGTACCCCACACGCTTTGCAGCAGCAGCGCCACCAGCAGCAGTGTTTTGTACTGCCGCCTGTCAAGGCTTTGCACCACCGCGTTCAGCACCGGCACCGAGAGATACATCAGGAAATAGGCCGAAGCGAACCAGTAGCCGTTGGAGGTAAGGGGCAGCAGCGCCCGGAGCAGCGGAATGGCTGAAAGCGGGACTGCACCCGCCTTGACCGCAACGCAGAAGGTGAGCATGGAATAAAACCACACCTGTGCCCCGATGCGGAACAGCCGCCCGGCGCGGACAGTCCCCTTGCGCTCCGACAGGTAATAGCCGGAAAGCATTACAAAACAGTTGGTGGATACACGCGCCAGAATAAACAGCAGCCAGTATATCCAGAATGCCGCTGTCCCCTGCGGTGCCGCACTGCCCAGCCCGCCGTGCCCGATGCCGTGCATCAGCACGATCATCACCATACTGAGGATACGCATCGTCTCAAAGCCGCTGTGCCGCTTTTGTTCTTCCATACCCCGTTTTCCCCCCCTTATCTCTCCCCTGTTTCCAGCTGCCGCAAGGCCTGCCGCACCTGCTGCTCCGGCCGCAGCCATGCTTGATAGTACGCCGCATTGTACTGCGCCATAGCCAAGATCGCCGCCGGGTCTGCCAGCAGCTGCCGCAGCTGCTCTTCACACTCCGCCGGGGACGTATACGTTTTATAGTTTTTCCCTTCTTCAAAGCCGCCCGGCAGGGTGTACCGCAGCGGCTCGGTGACGATAGCGCGCCCCGCCGCCACATACTCGGCCAACTTCCAGCCGGTAGAGCCGTGCAGTCCGGTAGAAGCCACGCAAATCTCCGTGTGCTGCATCCGGTGCAGATACGCCCGCTTGCCGGTCAGCTTGTCCGGCACGATCAGCTCCGGGCACAGCTGCCGGGCACAGGCGTTGTCGGATACGCCGCCGGTGAACTGCTCCGGGAAGGCGCTTTGCAGCCGGTGCAGCAGCTCAATGCGGTCGGCGTTCACCTGCCGCCACTCTGCCTGCAGTTCCGGGTATTGCCGCACCGCCGGCTCATCCGGGTCCCACAGACGGGTCAAAAAGAGGATGCGCGGCTTTTTGCGCACCCGGGTCAGGCAGGCTTCAAAGTCCTGCGGGTAGCAGCGGGTGGAAAGCGCCCACTGCTTCAGGCGGCTCTTTGCGCTGCGCTCCGCTTCCAGCGGCGAGCCCGGGCAGGTAACGTAGTAGTTCAGCCCCAATGGCCGCAGCTTTGCGGGGATACCGCCCGGGAACTGCCGGTTCTTCTCCGCCGAAAAGCTGCGTTTGAACACCACATCTGCACGGCTGAACAGCGCCAGCACCGCCGCCGGGTCGTTGTAAAAGTAGCCGTCCATCAGGTCAAACACCACCGTGCGGCCGTCAATTTCCGTTTCCAGCAGCGCCTCCCGGGCAATGGGACTGCCCTGCCGCTCGTCCTGCACCCGCAAAGTCAGCTCCCCGCGCTTTGCCAGCAGGGTAAAACCCGCCAGAATGCCGCTGATGTGCGCCGCGCCCTCCCGGGTGGCAAGTTTTATTGTGACCTGCATATTCCCTCCTATCGGTGGAACAGTCCGGTGCGCCGCTCGCCCATAGGGATGACATCACAGAACACACACCGGCTCTTGGTGGAAAGCTGCACATCCTTGTGGTAGCAGCCGAAAAACCATTTTTCGTAGGTCAGCTTGAGCAAAATCTCGTCCAGAAACAGGTGCAGACGGTTGCTTTCGCCAAGGGCAAGGGCGGTAAAATCCAAAAATCTGCTTGGTGCATCGTGGGTCAGCACATAATCTACCTTGTAGTCTACTGTCTCTAAGTTGCGGCGGCAGGTGTCGTACTCCTCGTCACTGGGCATCTCCTGCTTCCACCAGTTCACGCCCGGCTCCCGGTCATCTTTATCCTGACTTTCCGCGCCGCCGAAGCAGAGATAGGTCTTGCCCTCCAGCTCCAGCACGCTGCCCCGGCACACATGGTACACGTTGCCGCCAAGGCTCTGCACCCTGCCGCCGAACAGCTCGGTCTCCGGGTACTGTGCCAGCAGGTCATAGTTTTCGTGGCTGCCGTCCAGAAACAGCACCGTGTAAGGGCGCTTGCGCAGCCAGTCCAGCCGCTTGCGCTCTGCGGCGCTGCCGTCCCATACAAAGCCAAAATCCCCCAGCACCACCACGGTGTCCTTTTTGCCCAGCCAGCGCAGTTTGCCCTGCTTGAAGCGCTGGATATCGCCGTGGGTGTCCCCTGTAAGATATACCATTCCTGCCCTCCCTGCCGGAGCAAAAGAACGGTGTAAAACACCGCAAGGCTCTTGTAACACCCCGGCAAACCTGTTATTATTATAGAACACAGCACTTTTGCTGCAAAATTGATCCTCCGGCGCGCTGTACCGCGCAGCCTTATTTAGTATATTTTATCGCTTTTTAAAGGAATTGTCCACATGAAACGTATTTTTGCACTGGTTCTTTCGCTTGTATTTCTGCTCAGCTGCCTTGTGCTGCCCGCCGGAGCCATGTTCGACCCCAGCCCGGTGTATCAGGTGCAGGCTGCAAGCGCCTATATCGTCAACACTGATACCAACATCATCGTCTACGATAAAGACAGCACGAAGCAGGTGTCTGCCGGCGGTCTGACCAAATATATGACCCTTGCCGTGCTGCTGACCAACTACGCCGACCAGCTGGACAACACCTTCCAGATGCCCTTTGCCATCTCGGACTATGTTTATAATACCAATAACGCAGATATGCGCTCCAACGAGACTTTCACCTACCGCGAAGCTATGTACGCCATGCTTACCCGCAACGCCAACGAGGCAGCCATGGGTGTGGCATACACCCTTTCTGGCGGCGATCTGGACGGCTGGGTGGCGCAGATGAACACCTTATCCAAGCGCATCGGCACCACCGCCAGCAGCTGGACGGACGCCTGCGGCATCGACAGCGGCAACACCACCTGCGCGGTGGATATGTACCTGATCCTGCGCTACCTGATGAGCTTTGACGCCTTTGTAGAGGTGTCCGGTGCACCCAGCTTTACCATGCCCGCCAAGGAGAAGCACCGCTCCTCCTCGGTGCTGGTCAGCCAGAACGCCGCGCTGAGCAAAGCCAGCGGCGGCAGCTACTACCGCAGCGCCATGCAGGGCGGTATGTGCAATGTGACTGCCTTTAAAAACGATACCGGCACCCAGAGCTATGTTTCATGGGGCAATAAGGACGGTGCCACCTATATCTTCTGCGTGATGGACAGCCCCGACAGCTGCGATACCCTTGGCTACGCCAACCGCCGTCCCGCCCTGTTTGAGACCGTCAAACTGATGGACTGGGTGTTCGACAGCTTTTCCATTCAGGCTGCGCTGGACACCGACCTGACCATTGCGGAGATCCCGGTAAAGTATTCCTCCGATACAGACACCTTGCAGCTGTACCCCAACGACAGCATGATGACCCTGCTGCCCTCCACCAGCGACGGCACCGTCACCCAGAAATACTTCCACCTGCCGGACTACGTCTGCGCGCCCATCCAGCAGGGCGATGTGGTAGGCACAGTGGAGCTGAAGCTGGCAGGCGAGACCATCGGCGTGGTGGATCTGATCGCCGGGCAGGACGTAGCCCGCAACCCGCTGCTGTTCGGGGTGGACAAGGTGAAGGAGTTCTTCACCAGCCTGTACCTGAAGGTGGTGCTGGTGCTCAGCCTGATCGCCGCCCTGATCTACGGGCTGTGGCTGCTGTGTGCCAACTGGAACCGCCGCAAACCCACTAAAAAGATCCACCGCCGCTATTGAACAGACGCAAAAATGCCCCGGCAGCCGCAAAGGCCGCCGGGGCATTCTGGTTGCGCCAGCAGGAGTCGAACCTACGATGGGGGAGTCAAAGTCCCCTGCCTTACCGCTTGGCGATGGCGCATCATGCAGTTAAGTATAGCATATTTTCTGCCGTTCCACAAGAGGGACACTGCATTTTTGCAGCCTTTTCCCCGCAGCACTTAGAGCGTTTGCGGCGCTTTTTGTCATTTTTTGGGCTTTTAGACGCTGTTTTTATGCTTTCCATTTCCTGCCATGTTTTTACGAAAGACAAGTTTTAAAGGATGCAATTTTCAAAAAATGCGGTCTATCGGGGCATAAAATTCATCTTGCAAGGGTAAAAATCGTTTTTGTCATAATTTTTATTATTTTTTCAGCCAAAAGCTGTATTTTTTGTTGCGGTTCTGGTACACTGGATGTGATAAATATAGATTGAAGAAACTTCTCCGCTGTCCGGGCTGCGCCCGGGTGGGGCAGGGTCTCCATCTTTGTGAAGGAAAGCGAGGGATCTCATGAAAAAATTCCTGAAAACGCTGGTGGTCGGGATCTGCCTGTTCACCCTGCTGTGCTGTGCGCTGCCGGCTGCGTTTGCTGCCGGCAACACTTCAGGGAGCAAAAAGGAACAGAACGTGTTCGCCATTGGTATGGATGCCCAAGGCGGCATCTGCTCTACTGTGGTAACCTACACGAACCTGTCCGGCAAACTGGAGAGCACGCCCGAGCAGCCTGCCATGACGGGCTACACCTTTGACGGCTGGTACACCGAGCCGGTGGGCGGCAGCAAGGTGACCACTTCCACCGTGTTCACCTCCGACGCTACCATCTACGCGCACTGGATCGCCAAGGCCGGTGCCTCCACCGTGCCGCAGCCCGCCACCCAGCCCGCCGCGATTCAGTGGCAGAAGTATGTAGGGCCCGCACTGGTAGCCGGTGCCCTGCTTACCACCCTGCTGGTCTCCACCATGTTCTGACCAACGCTGTAAAACGCATTGATACCAATGAAGAAAGGGATCTTACCATGTCTACTTCTACCATGAAACTGCCCGCCAGCTACGCCGTGATCGACGCCGAGGAGATGACCTATCTGGACGGCGGTGCAAGCAGCGCCTACCAGTCCTTCCTGGACGTTGGCAAGGTGTTCAACTACATCGCCCGCATCTTCTCCGGTGCAAGCTCCATCATCAACAACGTCAACGTCATCTACCAGTCCTTTGTCTCGCTGAACAGCCTGCTGACCAGCTTTGGCAAGTAAAAGGCTGACCCCAAAGTCTGCATACGGGAGCCGCGCTTTTTTCGAAAAAGTGCGGCTCCCGTTTTTTCGTGCGTGCGGCAGTTCAGTACAGTAGTGTACAAAACTTCACATCTCAAAATTATGAACAAACTTTTTAAGTTTTTTGGGGGTTGCAGTCGTTTTTTATAAAAAATACACACAAATAGCAAAAAAATGCGATATTTTTTTGGTGTCATCTCTTGATTTTGTGTCTGTTTTGTTATATTGTTGTTACATGGGATGTGGTAAAATAAGGCAGTTTGTAAAGGAGCGTTTCCGCACCCATTGTACCCCGCAAAAACCGCGGCGGCAAGCGCATTTTAAGCCGTTTTTGTTAAGTATTTTCGTAGTTTACGAAAACCTTTTCGCTGGCTTGTACTTTATAGTTTGGGAGCTTGGACATACATGGCAGATCGTGAACTGCGGCGGATGCACCGCGCTGAATTGATAGAGATTATTTATGCATTGAAGCAGAGCGAGGATCAGCTCAAGGCACAGAACGCCGCGCTTACCGCGCAGCTGCAAGACCGGCAGTTGCGGCTGGAAAAGGCCGGCTCCATTGCGCAGGCTGCGCTGGAGCTGAACAACGTGTTCGCCGCCGCGCAGGCCGCCGCCGATGACTATCTGCACTCGGTGCAGGCCAACCTTGCAGACACCGACGCCGCCGCTGCCAACACCCTTTCGCAGGCGCGCAGCGAGGCCAAGCGCATTCTGGAGCAGGCGCAGGCAGATGCCGACAGCCTGAAGGCGCAGACCCGGCAGGAATGCAGCGCCATGGTAGAACAGGCCGAGCAGGAGGTGCAGCAGCGCTGGCAGACATTTGACCGCAAGGCCAACGCGCTGCTGGACCAGTACCGCAGCGCCGACAGCCAGCCTTCGGAGGAAACATGAAAAAACGCGATATCCGGTTTGCTTCCATCCCCTCCACCGAGGAAGTGGCCGCAGAACGTGAACGTCTTGCGTACCAGAACCGCTACCAGCGGGTGCTGCGCAGTACGGTCTATATATTGGTGGTGGTGGCCGCAGCGGCCGTGCTGCTGGCTACGCTGTTTTTACCGGTGCTTCAGGTCTCCGGCGACAGTATGAACCCTACATTAAAGGATAAGGACATTATCCTGCTGGTAAAATCCGACCACATCCAGAACGGCGAGCTGTGCGGCTTTTACTGGCAGAACAAGCTTTTGCTCAAGCGCATCATCGGGCAGCCCGGTGATGTGATCGATATGGACGTGAACGGCGTTGTCTCGGTAAACGGCGAGGTGCTGGACGAGCCCTATGTGGACGCGCTGACCGTGGGCGAATGCGACATCCGGTTCCCCTATCAGGTGCCGGAAAACCGCTACTTCGTGCTGGGCGACCACCGCTCCACATCCATCGACAGCCGCAGCAGCGTGATAGGCTGCGTGGAAAAAAGTCAGATCATTGGCAGGGTGTTTTTAAGGGTATGGCCCCTGTCCAGTTTCTCGTTGATCCATTGAGCCCGGGAGGAGGTACTCAAAGTTATGAACGACATCCTTAAAACCTACAAGGAGCAGTTCCGCGAAAACCGGCACACGCTGCGGCGCTACACCGCATTTGTGCTGGCGCTTGCCATGATCACCACCCTGTTCGTCAACTGGCAGCTGCACGGCGTTGGCATCTCTATGACCGCGCAGTACCAGTGCGGCGAGGTGGAGCACGCCCACACGGCAGATTGCTACGACAAAGTGCTGATCTGCGGCTACGCGGAAGGCGAGCTTGAAAATGCGGACGAAGTTGCCGCTGCCGAAGCTGCCGCCGCCAGTGCTGCCCAGAGCAGCGCCGAGGAAGAGATCATGCCGCTGGAGCTGGAGCCGCAGATCGAGTTTGTGCCCCACGAGCACACCGATGACTGCTACACCGAGGTGCAGACCCTGACCTGCCTGGAGGAAGAGCACGTCCACGATGACGACTGCTACGACCCCGAGGACGGCAGCCTGATCTGCGATAAATTTGAGCATACCCACGACGAAAGCTGCTATACCACTGAGTATGAGCTGACCTGCGGCTTAGAGGAGGGCGAGCTTGTGGAGCAGGTGGTAGAGCCCACCCAGACCGCCGAGCTGGTGGCCATGGCGGTGGCAGAGCCTGTGGCGCTGGAGCCGGTGGTGGACACCGTAGAGCCCATCTACCACCACCACACCGACGCCTGCTACGAGGAAGTGCTGGTGTGCCCCCTGCCGGAGCATCACCACACCGTAAGCTGCCTGAGCGATACCTCTGCCGACCTTGAGACCCCCGAGGAGTGGCAGGCCGCCAACGCCGAAGCCGTGATCACCGGCGAGTGGAACGAGGATCTGCTCAGCGTGGCAAAGACCCAGTTGGGCTACGAGCAGAGCGAGAAAAACTTCGAGATCGACCCTGCGGACGGCGTCACCCTGCGCTACTACTCCCGCTACGGTCAGTCCTACGGCAATGCCTACGGCGAGTGGGACGTGATGTTCCTTGCCTACTGCCTAAAGTACGCCGAGATTCCCCAAAGCGCCATCCCGCAGGAGGCCAGCGTGCTTGCCCTGCGCAGCTCCATGAGCGGCATGGACTGGCTGCTGGAAGAGGACGGCAGCGCCGCCCAGCCCGGCGACATCGTTATTTATAATAAGTACGTCACCCGCACCGTGGCTGTGGACAGCAGCGCCGACAGTGCAGAGCCGGATCTGGACGACCTGTTCAGCGTGGATACAGAGTTTGAAAACAGCGCAGAGCTTGAGGACTCCGGCGTTTCTGCGCTGGATGCAGCCCCCAGTGCTGACGACAGCACCGGCACGCAGGACACTGTGCTTACCCCCGAGCCCGTTGACCCGCAGCCGGAGCAGCCCGCCGAAAAGCCGGTGGACAGCGCTGACACCGCTGCACCCAGCACCGTGACCTCTGTGTCCGGCGCGGACACCCTTGCCCCCAGCGTGGTATCCCCCGCTGCTGAGCCGCAGACCACCACCGTGACCGACGCTTTGCCCGTGGAGACCGTGGGCATCGTGAGCAGTGTTGACGAGGATGCCGACACGCTGACCGTTATTTCCGGCGACGTGGACGGCAAGGTGGCTGAGGTAACACTGTTCAACACTGATGTGGAAAACGTTATTTCTGTGGCGTATGCGCAGATAGAGCTGAGTGAAGGCGATTCCGATTCGGACGATACCACTTCGGATATTATTGAAATCGACCCGGTATTCTCCTGCTCCGTTACTACCGTATACGACACTGTATCTGCTTCTGCGGTGCGTCGTTCCCGTTCCCGCGCTGCAAGGTACGCTGCACCCTCCACCTATGCAGCAGCTGCCGTGTCTGCTACTGCTGTTGATATGGGCACTCACATCACGAACGTTAGTGTTCAGGTTCCCGCCTACACAGACGGCAGCGGAAATGTGACCTCTTGGAAAGATGCAAACGGCATTGTGCGTCCCGGCCAGACCGTTAAGGTGCAGTTGAATTACGGTTTTGCTGCAAACGAAATCACCAGCGACAACCGCGTTGCAACCTACAAGCTCCCCAACGGTATTACGCTGTTGCCCAGTGTTTCACACTCCGGTAATATTACTTGGCATGACAGTACCACCGGTAAAAATGTTATCGTTGGCACCTACGCTATAGATGGTGACACCGTCACGTTTACTTACAATGAGGAATTTGCCGACGGCAAAGCCTTTGACGGTGATTTTGAGTTTAAGGCTTCTGTCTCCTCTGATTCCTCCATGGAAAACCAAGAAATCAATTTTGGCGGCACGACCGGTTCTGTTACCATCAAAAAAGAGGATCTGACCCACGATCTTTCTCTTTTCAAGAATGTGCAGAAAGACGAAGCCGGAAAAGAACTGATCAAATTCGATTCGGCAACAAAGACGCTTGATATCGCCTATGAAGTGGTTGCAAAAACCACAAACGGCACCGGTACTACCGTAGATATTACCGACTTCTTTGATACCGTAAATTCTTCTCTTCCCCGCGCAGCTACCTATCAGCAAAGTACGATCAAACTGATAAAGGTTGATGCGGATGGCAACAAAACAGATGTCACAACGGACTATCAAGGCAAGCTCAATGTGGGCACTGAGCTCAAATACGATGCTCTGCCCAAACTGGAAGCCGGTGAGCAATACATTCTGCAGTATCACGCCACCATTCCTGTTCATGATGATTACACCTATAAATCCATCAATAACGTAAAGGCTGAGTTCGACGGCAAAGACAGTACCGTGAGCAAGGAGGTCAAAAACACCGAGCCGCGTCTTACCAAGAGCGGCAACTATGATGCCAGCAGCCGCATCATCACTTGGACAGTCACAATCAAAAACCCCTATGGGGAAGATCTCCGCGGCAAAACCTTTACTGATCTTCTGCCTGCCGGGCTGGAGGTCGTAAATAACGTTAAGATCCAACGCGGCTACTATAGCAATGACCTTGGACCTATTTCTGCCGAGGATTTCAAGAATGCTGGGTGTAGTTACACCTTCCCGAATGATTTGCCGCATGGTCCGGAAACCGCAACGTTCTACACGATCGAAATCCAGACGAAAGTCCCTGATGGCACCGCAGTCGGTACCACCTATAAAAATGAGGCTACGTTTGATGGCAACAGTGCTTCCGGTGATGTTACGGTGACCGACCGCGACTCCTATCTGAGCAAGAGCCTGTATAAGGCAGAGGACTTGGAAACCGGCAAGAAAAAGCTGACTTGGCAAACCTCGGTCTCCATCCCTACTGGTTGGAACGAGATCACCCTTACGGATACGATCCACGATGCCGAGGTATCTGGCGCTGAGCAGGAAGGCACACATTATGCGGTCTTGTCCGAGTTGAAGGCTGAGATCAACGCGAACTTGCACCTGACCCTGTTCAATTCCTCCGAAACCGTCACAATGGCAAATGCGTCTGAGCATCATGTCACGTTTACCGTCACCTATTATGACGAATATGGTAATCAGACTACTAACAATGATGCCCATGTGACCAAGTTTACCATCACCGCCAAGCTGGCCGATGGCCAAACGCTGGATGCCACCAGCATGGTGCTGAGCAGCTACCATACCGTTGCCGACATCAGTAATGCAGGCATAGAAGAGCCGTGGCGGTTTGTAAACACTGCCGCTTCCGGTGATAAGACCTCCGATGCCAGCTACACCTATAAAAAGCCCAAGGAAGCAAAGCTTGAAAAGTTGGTCTATAATGAAAACAATTTTGATGCAGCTGGCAGCAAGATCAGTGAACTGGATTACAAAAAGAACAACGGTAAGATCTACTATGAGCTGACCATCCCCACATCGCTTACCTGTAAAGATCCGCTGACCACAGAAGATCTGGTCATCACCGATACCCTGCCGGCCGGTGTTACCTTTGATAAAAGCAATATTATAGCGGTCGGTGCACTCTCTTTTAACACTGATGGTTCTGTGCCGCATCAGAGTTGGCTTGCTCAAACAATTCATGGTTCTGACGGCAGGCCAGACTATAAGATTTCGACATCCGAAAACTTTGATGTATCGAAGAAATCTATTGGCGCAACCGACACCGACCGTACGATCACGTTTACGATCAATCACGGCTACAACGTTTCTGCTAAACCGCAGGTTTTCTATATCCGCTACTGGGTCAGCGTTGCGGAGGACGCTTCTTGGGACGATCTTCGTACGGAAAACAAGTACCGCAACAGCGCAGAATGGAACGGCGATAAGGCAGAAACGGAAACCACCGTCAAACGCAGCTATGAAAAGCTTTATAAGACCGGCACTATCGTCGATGAAGGCACCGATGACACCGGCAATAAGCTTGCGACCAAGAAGATCAACTACAGCGTTGTTATCAACCCCACCGGCGCTAAACTGCTGACCACCAGCAACACCCTGACCCTGACGGATACGCTTAGCTTTGAGCCCTCTGCCAACACCTCTGCTGAGCTGGATCTGAGCTCGATCCATCTGTACGGTGTGACCCTTGATACTGGCGGCAACATTGTTGCAGACCATACAAATGAGATCGGCCATGATCGGTTTACGGCAACCTACGACAGCCCCAGCCACACCATGACCGTCACCGTCCCGGATGAACTGGCTTGTGTGCTGGAATACACCTATCAGATCTCTTATCCTTCCTCTACGGAGGTAACAGTTAAAAACCATGCAAACCTCTCCGGTCTGGAAGAGAAATGGGTCGATACTCATGTTGTGAATTATGATTCTTCGGCTACCGTCCGGTTCAGCAAGTTTGACCTGAACAAGGTGGATTCCAACGATTATCTGGTCACACTTCCCGGTGCAATCTTCCAGCTTGCAAAGTACGATAAAACAACAACAGGTAAGTTTGAAGAGGTTTGCACGCTGAAAACAAACGCTTCCGGTCAGATCAATTTTAGCCTGCTGGATTCTTCCGCAACAGCGGAAATCATCACTGAGAGCAGTGCCCAGCTACTTTGCAATACGCTCTACCGTATTGTAGAGACGGATGCCCCCACCGGCTATGCGCTTAGCAAGAGCCCGATCTACCTGCTGTGGGGTGCATCTTCCAACACAAAGCGAGCTGACGCGTTTAATGCTGCTACCGGTGAATCTTTTATCCATGATGCTTCGGAGTACGATAAATGGCTTAACTGCAACGATGTAACCTACCTTGCCCGTGGTGAAAGTAGTGCTGTGTATATGCCCAACACCGCTAACAGTATTACGGTTGCCAAGCATTGGCTGGACACGGACGGCAAGACAGAGCTTGCTCTGGACAAGGTCAACTCCACCTACACCGCAACCGTAGAACTGTGGCGCAAGGGTTACAAGGATGGCAGCCAAACGTCTGATACAAAGGTTGATACCGAGCCCGTTATCTTGAATAGTTCCAACAACTGGAGCCATAGCTGGAAAGACCTTCTTTTGGTAGACCCCAACAATAGCAGTATCACCTACAAGTACTACGTTAAGGAAACAGACCGTTCCGGTACGTTTAAATACGACCTGAACAACACCGGCATCACCGGCGGCACCATTCTGCTTTACAATCAGGTTCCCGAGGATGCTAACTACGAGCTCCCCTCTACCGGCGGGTCCGGTACACTCCCGTACACAGCCGTGGGCGGCACAATGATGCTGTCTGCGCTGGCATATAGCTTTATCCACCGCAAGCGCAGACGCGAAGGGAGGGCAGATGACTAAACTGTACTTCCCTGCCGGCTGGCCGGGGCTTATGCCCCGCCCGCACGGCGCAAGGTTTACGCGATAAACCGAACAAAAACCACACACCTACCCCCCTCCCTGTGCAAAAATGCAGGGGGCGGCAAGGGGCAAAAAAAAGAAAGGGGCTTTTTCCATGAAGAAAGCAATGAAGAAACTCATGGCTGCGCTGCTGGCAGTTGCTATGGTTTGCGCCATGGCGATCCCGGCGTTTGCAGATGGCAGCAGCTCTACCGCCTCTGCTCCTATTACCCTATACAAGATCACTGCACCTGCTACCACCCACATCTACGAGATTTACCAGATCTTCACCGGTGATTATGATGCATCCAATGCGTCCATGCTCGCCAACATCAAGTGGGGCGATAACGGTACCGGTACGGTTGGCGCAGCTGTTGAGCAGACTGTTCTGGATGCACTTTCCGCCGTTGCTTCCAATGCAAGCGACAGTGCTAAGCTTGACGTTATCGAAAATTATGTCAATCTTAACACTACTCCTATAGCTACCGTTACAAACAGCAATTTTGTTGAAGTTGTTGGCGGTTACTACCTGATCAAGGATAAGGATGGCTCTCTGTCTGGCTCTGAGCCTTATACCACTTACCTCGTTTCCGTTGTTGGCAATGTTACCATCACGCCGAAGAGCAATGATGTTCCCGAATTTAAGAAAAAGCTGAAGGACACCAACGATTCTACCGGCAATACTACCGGCTGGCAGGATTCTGCCGACTACGACATCGGCGATTACATCCCCTTCCGCCTGCAGGGCACTGTTCCCGCAGACTATGATTCCTATAGCAAGTATTACTACGCTTTCCACGATGTGGAAGAAAAGGGTCTGACCTTTGACCCCAACTCTGTGGAAGTTTTTGTTGGCGATGAAGTGACCGGTACTAAGATTACTACTGGTTATACTGTCGTTACCAGCCCGACCGATGGCTGCACCTTTGAGATCGTATTTGATAATCTGAAAGACGTTACTAGTGTTACTGCTAATTCTACCATTACCGTTACCTACAAGTCTCAGCTGAACGATCACGCTGTTCTGGGCAAAGACGGCAACGTCAACAAGGCACAGTTGGAGTACTCCAACAACCCGCGCGGTAATGGCACGGGCACAACCCCTTGGGATAACGTCATTGTCTTTACCTACAAGGTGGTCGTGAACAAGGTCAATCAGTCTGGTCAACCTCTGGAAGGTGCAGAGTTCACTCTGACCAAAAAGCTCAAGGACGGCACGGAAGTTGATATGCCTATGAACATTGACACGTCCAACAAGGCTCTGTTTACGCTGTCCGGTCTGGATGACGGCGAGTACACGCTGACCGAGACTGTAACCCCCGCCCACTACAACACCATCAGCCCCATCACCTTTACTGTCAACGCTGATCATACTATCACTTGGGAATCCGATCCTCGTGATACTGTTCTGACTTCTTTGAGCGGCAACACGGCGAGCGGTGAGATCACCTTTACTCCTAATAAAACCGACGGAACTCTGACTACGGATGTCATCAATAAGATCGGCACTACCCTGCCCGGCACCGGCGGCATCGGCACCACCATTTTCTACGTGATCGGCGGCGGCCTGATGGTTGCAGCAGCCATCCTGCTCATTACCAAAAAGCGCATGGAGAACCGCTAACTTCTCCTTTTCCCCAGCACAGAGCGGGGCTGCAAAGCCCCCTGCTCTGATCCTGAAACTATAACGTTAGGGAGTAGCCCATGAAAAAGAACAAAAGCACCATTATATTGATCCTCGTCTTTTTCGTGGGTCTATCCGTGATGTTATACCCCACCATCAGCGATTATGTCAACCAGCGCAACCAGTCCCGCGCGGTGGCAAGCTACGCGCAGGACGTGGACAACATGACCGATGCGGATTACAGCGGATACTTTGACGCCGCCGATGCCTTTAACGCACAGGTAGCCGCCAACGAGTACGCGCTCTACCGCCCGGATCAGCTTACTGGCTACGCCGACACGCTGGATATTACCGGCACGGGCATTATGGGTTACATCACCATCTCCAAAATAGGCGTGGAGCTGCCCATCTACCACGGCACCAGCGACAGCGTATTGCAGATCGCCGCAGGCCATTTGGAGGGCACCAGCCTGCCGGTGGGCGGCGCGTCCACCCACGCGGTCATCTCGGCGCACCGCGGCCTGCCCAGCGCAAAGCTGTTTACCAACCTTGACCAGCTGGAAGTGGGCGATACCTTTACCATCACCGTGCTGGATCGGGTGCTCACCTACGAGGTGGACAAAATTTCCATCGTGCTGCCCACCGAGACCGACGAGCTGCTGATCACTGAAGGCAAGGATTACGTCACCCTGATGACCTGCACCCCCTACGGCATCAACACCCACCGCCTGCTGGTACGCGGTCACCGCGTGGAGACCCTGGATCAGTACAAGCACATCCGTGTTACTGCCGAAGCGCTCAAGATAGAGCCTATCATCGTTGCGCCCGTCATGGCGCTGCCCATGCTGCTGATCCTGCTGATCGGTATGCTGCTTTCCACACGCAAACGCAAGAAAACAAGAGGTGAAGAACATGAAAAGCATTGATCTGCGTCATCGTCTGGCAGCTGTGCTGCTGGCTGTGTGCCTTGTGGTATGCTGCGCCCTGCCGGCGTTTGCCACCAGTGCCAGCCTTGTGTCCGGGCGGCTGGGCTCGCTCCACGTCCGTCTGTACGACACCCACAACGATGTGCCCCTGCGCGGTGGCGAGCTGACCTTGTATCAGGTTGCCGCCGTCAAGCGCACCGGCGGCAGCCTGTCCTACGCCTATATCGGCGATTTTACGGGCTGCGGCGTGCCGCTGGGCGATCTTTCCGACAGCACGCTGGCTGACCAGCTGGCAAAGTATCTGCCCACCGTGCCCGCCGTTGCCGCCCAGCAGAACGTTGACGAGGAAGGCTACGCCGACTTTACCAAGCTGCCGCAGGGGCTGTATCTGGTCATGCAGACCGAGGCTTCCCACGGCTACGAAGCCATCAAGCCCTTCCTTGTGTCCATTCCCCTGCCGGATGGCGACAGCTGGATCTACGATGTGGACGCCACCCCCAAGGTAGGCGCTACCATCCCGGATACGCCGGAGACCCCGCCGGACACCCCCGAAACGCCCCCAGACACCCCTGACACTCCCCCGGATACGCCGGACACCCCCGATACCCCGGAGCAGCCGGATACCCCTGACACGCCGGTAAGCCCGGACAGCCCCGATAACCCGGTAAGTCCCGACAGCCCGGACAACCCCGTAAGCCCCGATAACCCGGATAATCCGGTCTCCCCTTCTAACCCGGATAAGCCCGTTCTGCCCCAGACCGGTCAGCTGAACTGGCCTGTGCCGGTGCTGGCCTGCAGCGGTGTGCTGCTGTTTGCCGTCGGCTGGGTTCTGAACCGTCAGGGCAAAAAGGAACACTGAACCCTACTCCCTTCCAGCACGGCGCGCCGTGCCCTCTCCCCCGCAAGGGGGAGTTTTTTATGCCCTCTTCCCTGCCGGGCACAGTACCCCTTCCGTCAAAGCCTACGGCTTTGCCACCTTCCCCAAGGGGACGGCTTTTGGTGCTAGCGGGCGACTTTGCGGCACAGCCAAAAGGCGTCCCCTTGGGGGAGCTGGCTGCGAACAACGTGAGCAGACTGAGGGGGTATTCATGCGCAATACATCCTAAATCACATCCTGCCCGGAAAAGCCGGTTTGTTTACGAAAATTGCATAGAAAGTGCGGTCAAACTATGCTAAAATAGGGGCAACAAGTACAGAAAGCCCCGTTTGGGGGCGAAAAAAGGAGAACCACCATGCAAAAGACCATTTGGATCACCGGCGCAAGCTCCGGCATCGGCCGGGAATTCGCCCGCCGGTACGCCGCCATGGGCTGTCGGCTCATCCTGACTGCCCGCCGTGCCGACCGTTTGCAGGCTCTTGCTGAGGAGCTGCACGCAGCCCACGGCACGGAATGCCGCATTGAGACCGCCGACCTCTCCCACACCGAAGAGTGCAGCCGTCTGTGCGAGGTGCTGGCCAATGAGCACATCGACATCTTCATCAACAACGCCGGTTTCGGTGTCTGCGGCAGCATTCTGGAAACGGAGGAAGCCCGCGAGGAAGAGATGATCCAAGTGAATGTTGCCGCCATGGCGCGGCTGTTCCGCGCCGTGGTGCGCAAGATGCACGCACAGGGCGGCGGCACCATCCTGAATGTGGCGTCCTCTGCGGGGCTTCTGCCCGGCGGGCCTTATATGGCGGGCTACTACGCCAGCAAGGCATATGTGGTCAGCATGACCCGCGGCGTGGCCGAGGAGCTGCGAGAGATGCACAGCCCGGTCTATGTCTGCGCCCTCTGCCCCGGCCCTGTGGATACCGAGTTCAACGACCACGCCGGTGTGGTGTTTGCCCTGCGGGGCATCACGCCGGAGCTGTGTGTGGAGGAGGCTCTGCTGGGCATGATGCACCGCAAGACCATCATTGTGCCCTCTGCCTTTATGCGGCTGTGCACCAGTGCCCAGCGCCTTGTGCCCATCCCCCTGCTGATGCCCATCGTGGCACGCCAGCAGAAGAAAAAGCTGGGATGAAACCGCATTCCGGCATTGAAATCAATTTTCCGAATAAAGGCTTCCCCCGGTCGGGGGAAGCTGTCACCGCAGGTGACTGATGAGGGCGCAGGCAAGCAGCAGCTATCGGACAATTACCCCTCATCCGTCTGCTCACTGCGTTCGCAGCCACCTTCCCCCCAAGGGGTGAAGGCTTTTGTGCCCAGGTTAAGCTGAAAAAGCTGATTTCTGTGGTATTCTGAGCAGGTAAAAGCCAAAGGTCGCCTAAACTTGTCAACAAGCCCAAATTAAGCCGGAATATCTTGTGCACCGTGACAAGGTGCGTCAGTCTGCGCAAACTGATGTGCTGAAAAACAGCGGTTCTGCGTACTGTTTTGCGGCGGAAAAGCGGAAATCTAAAGAAAATACAATAAAACTTCACAAGAATGTGCCTTGACACTTCCTGCAAAGGATGCTAGACTGGTATACAAGTAAGAGCGCACTCCGGCACGGCCGGATACGACGCGCTTTGCAAAGCAGCACGGTGCGGTTTTGCACCGTGTAAAATATGTTTTTTTGACAGGAGGACTTTATTATGGCACAGTGCACTCCCAAATCCTTTGACCTGACCGGCAAGGTGGCGCTGATCACCGGCGCATCCTACGGCATCGGCATGGCAATTGCAAAGGCTATGGCAGCCAACGGCGCTACCATCGTGTTCAATGATATCAAGCAGGAGCTGGTGGACAAGGGTCTGGCTTCCTATGCAGAAGCCGGCATCAAGGCTTACGGCTACGTCTGCGATGTTACCGATGAGGACGCCGTCAACGCTATGGTGGCAAAGATCACCGAGGAAGTCGGCCACATCAACATTCTGGTCAACAACGCCGGTATCATCAAGCGCATCCCCATGACCGAGATGAGCGCTGCTCAGTTCCGTCAGGTCATCGATGTTGACCTGAATGCTCCCTTCATCGTGGCAAAGGCCATCATCCCCGACATGATCGCACAGGGCGGCGGCAAGATCATCAACATCTGCTCCATGATGAGTGAGCTGGGCCGTGAGACCGTTTCTGCCTATGCAGCAGCCAAGGGCGGCCTGAAGATGCTGACCAAGAACATTGCTTCCGAGTACGGCGCTTACAACATCCAGTGCAACGGCATCGGACCCGGCTACATCGCTACCCCGCAGACCGCACCTCTGCGCGAGATCCAGCCCGACGGCAGCCGTCACCCCTTCGACCAGTTCATCGTTGCCAAGACCCCCGCAGGCCGCTGGGGCGAGGCCGAGGATCTGGGCGGACCCGCTGTGTTCCTGGCATCTGAGGCTTCTGACTTTGTCAACGGCCTGATCCTGTATGTGGACGGCGGCATTCTGGCCTACATCGGCAAGCAGCCCCAGTAAGCGCTGAGGGCACTCCGCAGTTCTTGACCGGGGACTGCCGCACGGCGTTGTGTGGCAGTCCCCTTTTGTTTGTACGGGAAAGGATGTTATGCTATCATGGAAAAAGCACATCAGGATATCCCTTGGGTGCCCCATGCCGAGATTTCCCCGGAGCCCTGCGGCCCCGGTGTGCAGCGCCGCGTGCTGGCTTACAGCAAGGACGCCATGTGCGTGGAAAACACCTTTGAGACCGGCGGCGTGGGTGCCATGCACTGCCACCCCCACACCCAGATCACCTATATCGTCTCCGGGCGGTACCGCTTTACCATCGGGGACGAGACCCGGGAGGTAGGCCCCGGCGACACCCTGCTCAAGCAGAACGGCGTCATGCACGGCTGTGTCTGTCTGGAGGGCGGCGTGATGCTGGATTTCTTTACCCCCATGCGGGAGGACTTTGTATAACACCTGCGTACCGCAGGGAAAAATAAGAAGGAGAACCATTGCTATGAAGATCGCACTTATCAACGAGAACAGTCAGGCCGCCAAGAACGGCATCATCGAAGCCGCCCTGAAAAAGGTGGTGGAGCCCATGGGTCACGAGGTGGTCAACTACGGGATGTACGCCGCCGACGATGCTGCACAGCTGACCTATGTGCAGTGCGGCATTCTGGCTGCCATCCTGCTGAACAGCGGCGCTGCGGACTACGTCGTTACCGGCTGCGGCACCGGCGAGGGCGCTATGCTGGCACTGAACAGCTTCCCCGGTGTTATCTGCGGCCACGTGGAGGACCCCGTGGATGCCTACACCTTTGCCCACGTCAACGACGGCAACGCCGTTGCCATGCCCTTTGCCAAGGGCTTCGGCTGGGGCGGCGAGCTGAACCTTGAGTACTGCTTCGAGAAGCTGTTCGGCTTCGGCCACGGTCAGGGCTACCCCAAGGAGCGCGTTGTGCCCGAGCAGCGCAACAAGAAGATCCTGGACGGCGTGCGCGCTGCCACCTTCAAGCCCCTCATCGAGTGCCTGAAGAGCATCGATCAGGAGCTGCTGAAGGGCGCTGTGGCGGGTGCAAAGTTCTCTGAGCTGTTCTTCGCCTCCTGCAAGGACGAGGAGCTGGCCGCTTACGTCAAGACCCTGCTGTAAGCTGCGGAGGAGATCATGCAAGGACTGACCCTGTTCAACCTGAACCTCACCCACCTGCTGGATGCTTTTCTGGAAACTGCAGTGCCCATGATCGCCGGTCTTGCCGAGGTGGTGGGTCTGTTCATCATCATCACCAGTCTGGCCAAGGCCACTTTTTACTATGTCCGCGCCACCTTCTTCAACGACCACCGGGACTTCCACCATGAAATGAGCAGCGGCCTGACCACCGCGCTGGAATTTCTGATGTCGGCAGAGATCGCCAAGACCTTTTTGCTGCAAAATCTGGAGTCGGTGGTGCCGCTGGCGGCTACCTTTGCGCTGCGCGCTTTGATGAGTATGCTGCTGCACTGGGAGATGGAGGGCGGCCACCGCCCGGCCAACGCCAAGGAAAAAGACAAGTCCGGCTCCCCGAAGGACGGCAAAAACGGCTGACAGGCAAAAGATTTGCCAAACTTTAGCAGGGCAGAGTTTCGCCGTGTTGTGAAAAACGTAAAACCTTGAGATGAATACTTGACAGGTTTGCACAAAGAGACTATACTCGTGCCATCGAAAGCAAAGGCGCTGACGGAAGCAATTCCGCCAGCGCCTTTTGTGCTTTCGGGGATACTGCCGCACGGAGAGAATAGAGGGCTCCCTGTGCAAAAAACGACCGTAGGAGGTAGGAAAGTATGTTCAACTCCGTCAACACCTGTTGGACGCTCGTGGGAGCGTTTCTAGTGTACTTCATGCAGGCCGGATTCGCCCTATGCGAAGCCGGCTTCACCCGGGCAAAGAATACCGGCAACATCCTGATGAAAAACATGATGGATTTCTGCATCGGCACGCCCTGCTACTGGCTCATCGGCTTCGGCCTGATGTTCGGCGGCACCGGCGCACTGATCGGCGGTTTCGATCCCTTCATTCAGGGCGATTACAGCCACTTGGGTCTGGATATCCCCCTGTGGGTGTACATCGTGTTCCAGACTGTGTTCTGCGCCACGGCAGCCACTATCGTCTCCGGCTCCATGGCCGAGCGCACCAACTTCAAGGCCTACTGCGTGTACTCCGCCGCCATCTCGCTGGTGGTGTACCCCATCTGCGGCCACTGGATGTGGGGCGGCGGCTGGCTGCAGAGCATGGGTTTCCACGATTTTGCAGGTTCCGCAGCCGTGCATAACGTGGGCGGCGTCATCGCTCTGCTGGGCGCTTGGATGCTTGGCCCCCGTATTGGCAAGTACGATAAGAATGGCAACCCCCACGCCATCCCCGGTCACAACCTGACCGCCGGTGCTCTGGGCGTGTTCATCCTGTGGTTCTGCTGGTTCGGCTTCAACGGCGGCTCTTCCCTGAGCCTGTCCACCGATGCCACTATGACCCTGACCGGTCTGGTCTGCTTCAACACCAACCTCGCCGCAGCCGTTGCTACCTGCGTGACCATGATCTTCACCTGGCTGCGCTACGGTAAGCCGGATGTCTCCATGACCCTGAACGGCTCGCTGGCAGGCCTTGTGGCTATCACCGCAGGCTGCGATACCGTCTCCCCCTTCGGCGCTTTCTTTATCGGCTTTGTGGCTGGGTTCCTTGTGGTGCTGAGCGTGGAATTCTTCGATAAGATCGCCAAGGTGGATGACCCCGTAGGTGCTGTTTCCGTCCACTTTGCAAACGGCGTCTGGGGCACCATTGCGGTGGGTCTGTTCTCCACCGGCTCCAACACCGCCCATGCCGGTCTGTTCTACGGCGGCGGTCTGGCACAGCTGGGCACCCAGCTGCTGGGTCTGGTCTGCGTGGATGCCTACGTTGTCATCGTGATGTTCATCATCTTTAAGATCATTGATAAGACCCTTGGCCTGCGTGTGCCCGCCGAGGTGGAGATCGACGGTCTGGACATCCACGAGCACGGTCTGGCTTCCGCTTATGCAGGCTTTGCCATCTCGGATGCAAACTCCGCTGCCATGACCCCCAACGAGAACACCGATCTGGGCGAGGACGACATCACCAAGGCTTCGGCAACGCAGGTGGATGCAGCCGTGCCGGTGGTGCGCGAGCCTGTGATCCACGATGGTGTTTACGACACCGGTATGCATAAGGTGTCCATCATTGCAAAGCTGGCAAAGTTCGATCAGCTCAAGACTGCTCTGAATGATCTGGGCGTCACCGGCATGACCGTGACGCAGGTCATGGGCTGCGGCATCCAGAAGGGCACGCCGGAAAAGTACCGCGGCGTGCCGGTGGATACCACCCTGCTGCCCAAGATCAAGGTGGAAGTCATCGTCTCCCGCATCAGCGTGGACGCTGTGGTGGAAGCTGCCAAGAAGGCGCTGTACACCGGCCATATCGGCGATGGCAAGATCTTTGTCTACAACGTGACCCGCGTGGTCAAGATCCGCACCGGCGAAGAGAACTACGCCGCGCTGCAGGATGTGGAGTAACCTTCCACAAGCTTCTCCGCTGTTCCCGCTGCGGCGGCAGCCAGGCTGCTCCGACACAGTCCCCGCCGCCCGGCGTGACAGATAGATCGTTCTCCTTTTTCCTTTTCCTTTTTTGTCCGAGTTTACAGTAAGCCAAAAGCCCCGCTCCTGCGCACAAGGGAGCGGGGCTTTTGCTGTGAAAAAAGTGACCCGGAAACGCGTATCGGCGTTTCCG
>OGXX01001325.1_pt1 | contig 25235 bp, 16 predicted proteins | sample 1576301 | NCBI WGS metagenome assembly OGXX01 (sample SAMEA3541469, study PRJEB24748) | human gut metagenome | biome: human gut; feature: human-associated habitat; material: faeces | place: China | collected 2012
CCATCACCGGGACGAGCCACTCAGCGTAGCCGGCCTTCATCGGATGGATCGGATCCTGGAGATACAGTTTCCGTTTTTCCGGCGAAATGCTGTTGATCCGTTCGTCATTCCAGAAATCAATCACGCCGATCTGCCATTTTTCCTGGATTTTCAGAAGTGCTTCCACCATCTTTGCGTACGTATCGGAATCATACTGTGGGTTAGTGTAGAACATGACCCGGCAGTGCCACGTTTCTTTTGCATACGCAATGATGTACTCGATCGCACCGCAGACGGTTTTGACATCGAAGCTGTCCAGATCACGGGATTCCGAAATTTCGCCGAGCGGGCTGTTGCGCGTTGCATCGTTCGTGGAAAGCTGGCAGATAAACAGATCCACCTGACGCTCCGGGTCGAGATTGTCGCGCATGCGCTCGATGTAGGAATCCTCACAGTTATCAATCAGTGTTGTTCCATTGACCGCTTCTTTGATGCAGATACAGCTGTCTTTTTTCGCTATGTACTCCGCGAACGCATTGTTGTGGGCCGCAAATCCCTTCGTCACGGAAGATCCCAAGAAGACAACCGTCTTTCCTTTTAACGGACTCGTCTTTTTAAACGGGATCCGGGAAACATCGTACCGGACGGAGTTTCCTTTTTTGAAGTAACCAGTTTTCTTATTCATTCTATATACGCCGCCGGCAGCTAAGGCTGCGCCTCCTGCTGCCAGGATTCCGGCTATGATTTTTGCATCCATGGGTAAACCTCCATTATCTGAGTCAGTACAGATTTACAGATCCTTTCGGATCTTTTTTCGAATACCCCTATCTTACATCATTTTTTCGAAAATGCAAGTAAACTTTGTTGTCGATTTTGTTCCGATTTTGTTAACAAAGTTCGGCTTTTCTGTGTTTTGGTCGAATCCGCAGCGGTTCTGGCGAAAGCTTTCACCACTTTTTCCCAAAAAAGATTGACTCTCAAGTGTACTTGAGTGGTATAGTGAGAGTAAGATTTTATTTTATCACAAAGGAGAATTCTGTCATGAAAGAAACGGTTTTAGGCAGTCATCTGAGAAAAGTTCCTTCGATTGCAGTCGGATGCATGCGGCTTTCCGAAAAATCGAAAGACGAGATGAATCATTTTATCCACTCCGCTCTGGAGCAGCCGGCTGAAAACACACAAAGGAGAATATGATATGATTGATGTAAATTCTTTCACTACTGAAGTGAAAAACCAAATTCTTGGATGGCTCTCTGCCATTGGCACCAACCTGGTCTGCCCCTTAATCACCGCTGCCGCCATTATTTACTGCATCTTCCAGCTGCCGCAGTTGTTTAAGGCTCACCGGGATGGCATGTCGGATGTTTTCTGGGAGTTTATGTGGAAGGAGATCATCGGTCTGGTGGTAGCGGTCGGCACCGGCGTCCTTTGGGGGCTTCTGGCCGCCGGTGTATTCGGAACCACTGTTTAACCCACTGTGTACAAAAGTCTGCTGCCCGGGAGGCTCAGCCCCTCCTGGGCAGCAGCTTATTTTTTCATCGGGGATTGAAAAATGGAAGTAATCGGAAAATTTATCCTAAACCTCATAGCTGACGGCATTGCCACTTTGATACATGACGTTTTTGTGGCGCTTTTGACGGTGATCATGGATTTTGTCAGCAAAATGATCGTATCACTTTGGGATGATTCAATCATCAGCGCTGTCGTGTCCTGTTCTGCCTGGATAGCTATGGGGGTATTTGCCGTTGGTTGTCTCCTGATGTTCTATGATATTTTGGAGGCACGCTCAGAAGAAAAAACCGTGTACATGTCCTCTGTCACAAAGAACTTTGTCGCAGGGCTTGCCTTTGCTCTTTTCGGTGCCAAATTGGTGCATGTAATGACAAAGGCAATTTTAAGCCTGATTCAGCTTCTGCGGTTGAGTGACGCCGTTACAAATTTTGAAGGGACCGAATACGCTGCCAGCTTGACAGATTTGTGGATGTCACCAGAAGTGACTATAAACAGTAGTCTGTTGGAATCCGTGGTCTGCTTCTTCATCGTGGTTATTGGCAGCGGCGTTTTCATTTACAAAATAACGCTGCGCTTTGTACAGTTTATCACCCTGATTGCAATGGTCCCCTTATACGAAACCAGCATTTTGCGTGGTGACCAGACCGCTTTTTCTGGATGGTTTCGCCAGGCGATGGCCGTTGGCCTGACCTTCTTTTTTGAATACTTTTTCTACGCGCTGGCCATTACCTTGCTGATGAGTACCGGCATCGCCAACACGTTTTTGGGCATGGGTTGCCTGCTCGGCATGGGCGGTGTGAGCCGCACGCTGGACAAATATGGTTTATCCAGCGCGGGGCCACATATCAACCCCACAGGCGTCGCCTATTTCGCGGGTGCCGTCAAAGGTCTATTAAAGTAGTTACCGCGTATGCAAAAACAAAAGCAAAAACAATCGAACCACCGAAAAAAACAAACCGTGCCTAACAGGCACAAACCCGCCCAAAAGGAGGAAAAATGACTACCCAAAAGTACCTCTGCCCACCACGGCTACAAAAGAAATTTCTTTTGTGGTGGTGGACTGTCCCGGAGCTGATTCTGATTGCCACTTTGGTGGTGATCGCATTTTACCTTACTTCTTTGGAACTGCTGGCGCTGACCCTGTTTGTTGCTATTGGTGCAGCGCGGGTGGATTTTGAACACAATCTGTTCGGTGCATTGCGCACAAGGACCCGTTACCACCTTTTCACAAAAACCTATACCGCCAACGAAAAGCGCACGGCAAAAGAAGAAAAGCGCCAGCGCAAACGCCTGACGAAACAAATGCGGTCTCGCTTGCCTATCCAGGATTTAATTCAGTTCCGCTTTGCCGACAACGGTATCTATGGCGGCAAAGACGGCAAGGAGCTGTTCCGTTTCTATCGCTATTACCCGCCAAACACCGATGTGATGACCGATGAAGAAATCGCGCAGGAGATCGAACAGCTGTGCCGGTTGTTCGATTCCCTGCGCTGCCCCTTCACCATGTTCGGTACAGATAAAATCGAGGACATGAGCGCCCTCAAGGAATACTACCGCAGCCTGCCGCGCCGCTATGACCACATCCTGGCAGACGTGGTCAACGAGATCGAAAGCACCGAGACAAAATCCAGCGCCGTGCAGCGGGCGTATTACTTTATCTACAAAGCGCAGTCTGAGGAGGACGACATCTACACCCTGATCGTGGGCAAAGGGTACAAAATTGACCGTGTAAAAAACGACGAGATGGCCGTCCTTCTGCGCAATTACCTGGTCCGTGAGTTCGTCAATGTGGATATCTACACCATTGCCGAAGAAGTAAAAAACTACCCCAACATGGCAAAAGCCAAACCGGCGATCTACAACAAGGAAATTCAGCGCCGACTTTGCCCCAACCGCATTGACTTCACCCGTGACCATGCCGAGCAATCCGGCCTGATGCGTCGAACCCTTATGATAAAAAACTTCCCGGCTCAGATTCCCCCGCGTGCCTTGTACACGGTAGCCAGCATGCGGGGCACTTCTTTCACCATGCGAATGACCCCGCTCCAGAAAGACAATGCGCGAAAACTGATTGACGAGCAGATTCGCAACAAGGCCGTTATCGGCGGCAAAAGCCAGGCCACAGAACAAATGGACGCAGCCCAGGAGACCGTGGACATCAAGAACTTCTACGCCGAGGTCACCCGGAACCAGAATACCATTTACAGCGTCAACGTCTATATCGAGATTTACGGCAAGACGCTGGAGGACCTGGCGAACCTGGAGCAGCAGGTAAAGATTGAACTTGCAGGCGCAGGCATTACCTATGACCAGCTGAACTATGAACAGCGCAATGGTTTTTCCTCCGTGCAACCGCTGGGCAGCGACCACTTTATCCTGTGTTCCAACAATCTGCCCAGTAAAACCGTGGCAGCCCTGTATCCCTTCAGTTACTCCAGCCTGATTCATCCCCATGGCATGCCCCTTGGCCGTACCGACCGAGGCGGCCCGGTGTATGCCGACATCTTCCAGCGGGATGACCAAATCACCAACGGTGTGTTCTTCATTTCTGGCTCCGCTGGACAGGGTAAGAGTTACCTTCAGAAAAAAATTCTGACCTTTATGGTGACACGCGGGGTTCACTGCTACGTCATGGACCCCGAGAATGAATACAGCGATGTCACACGCGGTCTGGGCGGTGTCGTGATCGACTGCGCTTCCGGCAACCACAAAATCAACATCTTCGAGGTGCGCAGAATTAAATTGGAGGATGATGTAGAGGAAGGAGCCGAGCTGCCGGAGATTTCCAATGAATCGCCCATGTTTTTGCAGCATCTTTCCTGGCTCAAAGATGAGTTCCGCATTATGATGCCGGAGATGCCGGACAGCACTCTCCGTGCGCTGATGATTCTGGTCCAGGGAATGTATGCGTCGGTGGGCATCGATCAGCACACCGACTTTGACCGGCTGCGGCACGAGGACTACCCCACATTCAGCACGCTGTATGATTTCGTGCAAAAGCAGTTGGGCAAAAACAGCTACCCCATGCTCACCAAAGAAATGATTTCTGAGGTCCTGTTGTATATCAATGACCCGACTTACGGTGAGCTGTCCAACATCTTCAACGGAACGACCACCATTGACGTAAAGAACAATCCGCTGATCTGCTTCTCTATGGGCGCTCTGCTGGAGGGCAGCGAACAGCGCCTTCAGGCCGTGGAGAATAACCTGAACACCTACATCTGGTCTATCGTGCTACTCCGAGAGTTCCAGGTGCTTCTCAGCTTCGATGAGTTGTACATGTACCTGGAGCAGCCGCTGATGGCCAAATACATCAGCTATTTTGCCCGCCGCAGCCGCAAATATAACGCCTGTATTGGTGTGGCCACGCAGCAGCTCCAGGACTGCCTGGATGAATCGGTGCGACGGTACAGCTCCCCGATCATCAACATGTCCTCTTTCAAATTCCTTTTTTACAGTGGACAGGTTGATCTCCAGGATATGAAAGAGGCTTTGAAACTGACGGACGGCGAAGCTGCTTGCATCAGTGTTTCCAACAAACGTCACTGCCTGCTGAAAGCAGGTAACGGAAAATACTACATGGAAGTGGGGACGCTCCCCTTTGAAGCCGAGTTGTTTGGTGACAAAGGGGGCATCTGATGCCTGCCAAGATTGCGATTCTCATCGCGCAGAAACTGGCCGATGAGAGGACCCGCAAAATCATCATCACCATCGTGGCGGTGGTGCTTTCGATCATCTTTCTGCTGGTCGCCGGTCTGCAGGCGATCATTGCGCTGTTCACGATAACCCTCTCCACGTTTCTCACAGAGGACACGTCCCTGGTCGGCCAGACCGTAGGACTTATGGACGAAGCCAGGGACGCCTATGTGGAAGAGCAAATGGCCGAGTACCGGCAGCGGACTGACCGCAACGGTAACGCATACCGCAACGTCATTCTGCAATGGGAAAACGGGTTTTCCAACAACGACAAGGAAGTGCTGACCATCGTTTCCTGCTATTATGAACAGGATTGGGAAACGGATATGTCCGCGCTGGCCTGCTGGGTCGCATTGAAAAGTGTTTCCTTCTCCACCAGGGAGCGCGGGCCATATTCCTGCGGGGGCTGCATGAGCCGGAAAGTGTGCGACGGTCACCCCGATGGTAACGGGGGAACCTATCACCACAGCGATGACAGTGCCGATTGTGACAACTACCACACTGAAAGCTACTGTCCCGGAGATCACTACGACTTGTATGTGACGGCTCGTTTGCCTGGCTGCGAGAACTGGAACGGCGAAAGCGGTGCCACTGAACAGACCGTTGCGCAATGGGAAGAACTGTGCAGCCCCTCTTACACCGGCGAAAGCGAAGTCATGGAACAATACCTGCAGCTCCTGCAGGCAGCGACGCTGAATGACGATTGGGAAGGTTGGTCCGAAGTCAACATCGAATGGACCAAAGTGTTGTATCAGACCGACTGGGAGGACCTGTATGGTGTCACCGTCACCCAGGTCGGCATTACCAACACGGACAGCTTTACTCCGTCTGAAGATTACACAGGCAGCATCACCGGCAGCGGCAACGGAACTTTCATTATACCGTTGGCCAGCTACAGTTACATTTCCTGCCACTTCGGTGAGCCGGACGGCTGGACGGGGGCACCGCACGGAGGAATGGACTTTGCCGCCGGTTACGGGACGCCAATCTATGCCGCCGCTGATGGCGTGGTCGTGAAAGCCGGTTATCATAACAGCTGGGGCAACTACGTCAAGATCTACCATGGCGTTGTGGACGGCAATCAGATCTACACTCTCTACGCGCACTGCTCCTCCCTGGGGGTTTCTGCCGGTCAGACCGTGACCCAGGGCCAGACAATCGCAGCGGTGGGCAGCACCGGCGACAGCACCGGCAACCACCTGCACTTTGAGGTGTATGTCAATAACACCCGTGTAGCGCCGGAAGGCTGGCTGTAATTGCCATACAGCAAAGTCGGAAAAAGTAACAGCTGAACGTCTGTTTTTCTGTACTGCTTTGTTGACTGCCAGCAAACGTATGGCAAACAATTTTCGATTATACGTTGATTTTTGATAATATACTGGCTTTCTCTAAATGAGAATATGTCAACAGCCATACAAACGGCCATACAAACAGTTTGCAAAAAACCGCGCTGCACTGCGGCGCGGTGTGTTGCTGTATGGCACTTGTGCCATACAGCTTTATCCTGCATTTCCCCATCCTCTTTCAATTTTTTCAAAAAAAGGGGGAAATCGCTCCCCCGGAAAGGAGATTACTGGATGGAGCTGGTTAAAAAGTCTTACCGAATCAGTTCTTCGACAGCCGAGATGCTAAAAACCATCGTCGAAAAAGAGCACTGCACAGAAGTTTCCGCCGTTGAGAACGCCATCCGCTACTACAAAGACTACCTCTACATGCAAGACGACGGGGCCTTCATCAGCGAGAGCGTGAAGCGCACCTTCCTTGCCAGCGTCAACCTGATGGAAACGCGGCTGAACAACCGCACCAACAAGGTGCTGTCAGAACTGGCGATCCAACAGGCTATAATCTGCCAGGTTCTTGCGCACGAACTGGAAATCAACCCCCGCGCTCTGGACAATTACCGCCGCGCCGCTGTAGAATACTTGAAAATGAATGATCGAGTGTTCCGACTGGAAGATATTTTGGAAGAATGAGCCTATTTCTCTTGCAAAAACGGCAGACAATTTCATCGGCTTACCGTAAAAAACAGGCTGTGCCTATTAGGCACAGCCTGTTGCTCTCCGGCCGAAAGTGAGGTGAGAAAGTGAAAGTCAAAGCAATACTCAACTCCGGCTATTTTGCCAACGCCCGCCATGCCACAAACTACATCGCCTATATCGACCGGCAAAGCCCCATTTTCGACCAGAACGGTACAGAAAAAAATGTGTTGTCCGCGCAGGTGGAAGTGGAAGCCCCCAGTAACAGCACTGTGTGGCGTCATGTGTACTCACTGAATGCCAGCGATTGTGAGCGGCTGGGGGTAGACCGAAATTATATGAAAAACCTGATTGCCCTAAAAGCTGACGAACTGGCGAAAGCATACAACATTTCCCCCAGCAATCTGCGGATGGTATGTTCCTGGCATAACAAGGACTTTCACCCGCATCTGCATTTTTTGGTCTGGTCCACCGACAGCCGGGAGGCATTCATACCGCATCGAGAAAAAGAGACTGACAAAAGCGCAGCGCTCAATGCTGCCACGCGCAAAGTCAAAAGCAGTTTCACCAATGAAATCTTTCGCGGCGACCTGGCTTATCTGAAGGAAGAAAAAAGCAAGCGCCGCGACAAACTCAATGAGCAGCTGCGCAAACTGGTATCCAGCGAGTATCTGGTGGACCGCGAAATCACCGACGCACTAAAGGATTTGGGGAAAGACCTGCGAGAAACGCCAGGAAAACACACTTACAAATTCTTGCCGCCGCAACTCAAAGCCGAAGTGGATAGCGTATTGGAAAAAATCATGCAGCGGGACCCGATCTTGCGGTCCATGTATGAAGAATACCTGGACAGTCAAAAAGAACTGGCCCTGACATACGCCTCCTACGAAGAAACACTGGACAAAAAGTTTGCAGAGATCGAAAACAGCTTCTTTCACCCATATTGCGATTTTGAAGAACGCCGCGCTGGCCGCGCCGAGGTGACCAGGCACAATATCATCATCCATGCCGCCGAGCGGTATGTGCGGCCAACAGTACAGAGAAAAACAGCCTCGCACGTTCCTCAGAAAAAGTCAACACCGGCCATGACTTCGGCGGGAAATGCTGCTGCTCTCTCTCAGACCGGCAAACCACCAAACGCGCCAGCAGTACAGGAAAAAACAGCTTCGCACAGTGAGCCGGAAAACGCAACCCCGGATGAAAAGGTGGATGGTTCCGATTATCAGGAAAAAAGCCCCACTTATGCAGTGCAGAACATGCTGTTTCGTCTGGCCAAAACACTGAACAGAGATCAGCAGCAGGCACAAGGAATGAACCGGGCCGCCCACGTCGCCAACGGTCTGACCGGCGAAAAGCAAAATGTGAGGAAGTTGAAAACCGGCCTTTCTGATGAACGCAACCTGTCTACCATCGAACTATAATAAAAGATTTGTGCCTAATAGGCACAGTTGATTATTCACGAATCACCGAAATATTTCTAACCGCTATTTGCAAAGAAATGTGTACATTTTGGGGTGAAACACTCCGAGATGGCTTTTCTTTGAAATACCCCTTGACAAAATCATTAGATTAAGCGAAATTGTGTGTAAGAGAATCACACGAAGCACGCGGAGGTATACTTATGAACATCAACTTGCAGTTACTGGAGAACATGACCGAACAGGAACGCTTCGACTGGTTTGAGGACATCCCGGAGGAGGAACTGCTGGCGCAGCTGGATGCCATGGCGGAGCCGGAGCGCCTGGCTTTGCTTGAAAAAATCCCGGAAGAAATCCGCTGCAATATGGGCTTCCTGTCCGACCAGGAGATCGCCTTCCAGGAAGCACGCACCCGGTATAACACGAGTTGGCCCACGGCTGTCGATTTTGGCGGCTTCAGCGGAAAATACGGGCAGCAGTATAAAGATTGGCTGGAAGCCTACTGCCCGGAGGAATTTTGGGAGTTGGTCTGCAAGGGCGAGTTGGCGGCCCTCTGCCAAGAGAAAAACGTGGAAGTCGGAGACTTCGTTGAGGACACTGTAAAGGCTTTGCTTGCCAACAACCCCGCCCCGGACCAGAACACCCAGCCTTTGGAGCATGTCGGTCACATGAACGCCTTGAAGGTCCAGGCAGAAGAACTGGCCGAACCGCTGATGTTCGGCGGCTGCCAGAAAGGCGAACTGGGCATTCCCAAAATGGCCCGGCCCGTTGCAACCCGTGGGCGGGCCAAAAACAGATTTTTCGACGGCACACAGGAGGACTGGGAGGCGCTGGACCACGATGCGGACAGCACATCTGACCAAGAGTTCACCTTGATCGAGGAAGGTGAAGCATCGCCCTTCTAATATATTGCGAATACTTCCATCATAGGGAGCAGGTTCTGTCCTGCTCCCTTTTTTGTTTTAGGGGACTTATGAAAGGGGTCAGCCGATGGAACACAAAACCAAATACAAGCAGCTGACAGAGGCATATCTGCATGCTCTAGGTATAATCACGGAAAGCACCGCCACCTGGGCAGCATTTCTCTGTTCGGCTGCGTATACCTATGAGGAGCGATTTCAAAGCCAGGTGCTTTTGCACCATCAACGGCCAGGAGTAAAGGCTGTTGCAACGCTGAATCAATGGGACCGTGAAAAAAACCGGCATATTATTCGTGGCTCGCACGGAATCCCTGTTTTTGATGCAAAACATCCAGAATGTTTGACCTATGTTTTTGACTATCAAGACACAGCCGGACGAAGCACGCCCGGTTCTTTACCGTGGACCGTATACGAAAACAAATCGGGGATTGCGCTGCACAACCTGCTCCGACGTAGTGGAGAAAAAAGCCTGGACAGCTATGTGCATGCCAAAGTACAGCAAATCGTAGATACTGAGGTAAAATCTGAAACTTCTGCCGCAATGCGTACCGAGTTGCAGAAATTCCTTGAACAAAGCGCAAAATTTGTGGTCTGCACCCGCCTCGGTATGCCGGTGGATGGCCTGGACACCAGCGCCTTTTCTTTTGCAACGCAATATCAAAGCAGACCCAAAGTGCTTGAGCGGCTGGGGACGCTGCTCAACCATTCTCTGGTGGCGTGCCTGTCCCCTGTCCGCGATGTAGCCAATGCCATGCACATGACTATGCCCCCGCCGGAGGGACTTGCCGTACAGGAAAAAGATATGGAAGCCAGCAGCGTCCCGGAAGCATCGGAAGTCACATCTGAAGCATTGCCGGAAGCTCCCAATTTCCCAGCGCCCCCTCCAACTGTATCAGAGCAAAACCGTACAGAAAAAAAGGATTCTCGCCGTGTAGTAAAGCAGAAAGCCGAATTTGAACAGCTGTCTTTGACAAGTAAGACGACGGAAATTGCACAACCAAAGGTACAGGATTTCAGTGCCGAGTACCAGCTCTTAGATCGTCTGCGGACTGATTGCGAGTATTTTTTGGGTGAAGGTCAGCGAGCGGAAAAACATCTGTGGGCGGGCAATGTGCGAGAGCAAATTTTGAAGATGCGCGAACTGTATAACGCCTTGCCCGATAAGCCCGAATGGCTTACCGAAGCAGACATTGATTCTTACGCGAAACGCATGGCCGCCCCCTATCAAGTGGTTGTGTATCACAACTTGGAAAATGGTTTCGACGAGCGCCGGGAGTTCCAAACGCTGGAGCAGGCCGAGCAGGCTGCACAAAGGTTTGTAAACGGCACCATGGAGGGCGAGGACGGATTCGCTTACGACGGTGCAGGGGTGTACGATCTGGCAAATAAGCAATGGTTGCGTGTCTATGGTCACTTCCCCGACGAACATGCTATGGAGCAAACACGGAACCGCCCCGCACCACCCCCCACCGAACAAAAATACGCCGTCGAAATTCCTGTCGCCGGTGAATGGAAAAAATTCCAGACGGTAGCAGACGCCGAACAGGCCGCCTATGAGGAATATAAGGCAAATATCGCCCGTAATGCACAAAACTACAAAGCGTTGCCGGATGAGCAAAGAGAGCCGGGCGGGCCAAAAGCCCGGTTCCAGGACAATATCAACGCCCTGCGGCTGCTCCAACACCTGGAGGCAACCGGCATGCAGGCCACCCCGGAGCAGCAACAGCTTTTTGCCCGGTATGTGGGCTGGGGCGGCCTGGCATATGCCTTTGACGCACGGAACGACAGCTGGAGTAAAGAATACCAGGAACTGAAAGAACTGCTCCCAGAGGCCGAATACGAGGCTGCCAGGGCGTCCACGCTTACCTCCTATTACACTTCGCCGGAGATCATCCGCGCAATGTACAGCACACTGGAGCGCTTTGGTTTGCAGGGCGGTAACATCCTGGAGCCTAGTATGGGTGTGGGTGCGTTCTTCGCAAACAGACCGGCCAGCTTCGACGAAAGCGCGCATCTGTTCGGCGTGGAGCTTGACCCCATAACGGGCCGCATTGCCAAGCAGCTGTACCCTAAAGCCAATATCCAGATTTGTGGGTACGAAAAAGCTGCGTTGCCGGACAGCTACTTCGACGTAGTAATTGGTAACGTCCCCTTCGGGCAGTACAAAGTAAACGACCCTGCTTTTAATCGTTACAATTTCCTGATACACGATTACTTTGCGGCGAAAAACATTGACAAACTGCGCACAGGGGGCATCCAGGCCATAATCACGACCAGCGGCACGATGGATAAGCAGTCAGATGATGTGCGAAAATATCTTGCAGCCCGTTGTGAGCTGATCGGTGCGGTGCGCCTGCCGAATACGGCCTTTAAGGCTCTGGCTGGTACGGAAGTAACAGCCGACATCCTGTTCCTGCAAAAACGCGACCGCATTGTTGACACTGACGCATCCTGGTTGCACACAGGGACAAATGCGGATGGCATCCCCATGAACCAGTATTTCATCGATCACCCGGAGATGATTTGCGGAAAAATGGAGATGGTCAGCGGCCCCTATGGGATGCGCCCCACCTGTCAGCCTGATACCAGCTCATCTCTGGAGGAGCAGCTGCAGGCTGCGATGGGAAGGTTGAATGCCACGTTGGTGAAGGCTGAGCCGGTTATTCTGGAGCAACAGCCAGGAGAGGCAGCTACCCTTCCCGCAGACACTGGTGTACGGAATTACAGCTACTGTATCCGTGACGATAAGATTTTTTTCCGTACCGATTCGGTTATGCGGGAAGTTATCGTAAACGCCACCGGACAGGCACGAATCAAGGGCATGGTCTCTATCCTGGCCACCACACGGGAGTTGATTCAGGCCCAGCTGGACGATCTCCCGGATGAGACGATTGCACAGCTTCAGCGCCGGTTAAATCTCGAGTATGACACCTATACGGAGAAGTATGGCAGACTCAGCAGTCGTGCAAACTCTCTGGCCATGCGTGAGGATAGCGGATACAACTTGCTTTGCTCTTTGGAAATCTACGACGATGATCACAACTTTAAGGCGAAGTCGGATATGTTTACCAAAAGAACCATCCGGCCAAACCTGGTGATTGACCATGTAGATACCGCCAATGAGGCTCTCATGCTGTCTATCCAGGAACATACCCGTGTGGATCTGTCCTATATGGAGCAGCTCACCGGCAAACCCCGTAGTGAGTTGCTGCAGGAACTGACCGGCGTTGTATTCCGCGTTCCTGGTGAAACGACAGCTGCCGGTGAGCCATTGTATCAAACCGGCGAAGAATACCTCTCTGGTGATGTACGCAAAAAGCTGGCCACGGCTGAAATATTCGCCCAACAGGACCCCAGTTACCAGGTCAACGTGGATTCTCTGAGAAGCGTTCAACCGAAAGACCTGACCGCATCTGAAATTGAATTGCACCTTGGAACTACCTGGATTCCTCCAGAGGATATCAAGCAATTCATTCTGGAAACGATGGAGCCTAATCGCTGGGTGGCGCAATCTATAAAAGTCAGCTATAACCGGCTCAACGCCACCTGGAACATCGAAGGGAGTTCCGTAGACAGCTACAGCTTGAAGGCCACCACCACCTTCGGTACAAAGAGAAAGAACTTTTATGAGATTTTGCGTTGCAGTCTGAATCTGCAGGCGGTCAAGGTTGTAGATTATATCGAGGATGTAGACGGGAAGAAGAAGGCTGTTCCGAATGTTAAGGAAACCCGTTTGGCCCAGGACAAGCAGCAGCAGATCGAGACCGCCTTTAAGGATTGGATATACCGCGATCCTGCCCGGCGTCGGCGGCTGGTTGATTATTACAACACCCATTACAACAACTTAAGACCCCGCGAGTATGATGGCAGCTTTCTGCATTTTCCGGGTATGAACCCGGAAATCTCGCTCAGACCTCATCAGCGTAACGCAATAGCCAGAATTTTGTTTGGCGGCAACACCTTAGTAGCTCACGCCGTCGGCGCAGGTAAAACAATGGTTATGGGCGCAGCAGCAATGGAGAAAAAGCGCCTGGGGCTGTGCAATAAAACACTGATCATTGTCCCCAACCACCTGACCGAACAAATGGGCAGCGAACTTCTGAGCCTTTACCCCAACGCCAACATACTTGTTGCCACAAAACGCGATTTTGAGAAAGATCGCCGCAAGCTGTTTTGCTCCCGTATCGCTACCGGCAACTACGATATCGTGATTATGGGACACAGCCAATTCACCCGGATTCCGCTATCAGTAGAAAGGCAGCAACAATTCCTGCAGGACGAGATCGAGCGATACACGCAAGAAATTGCCAGCGCAAAAAAGGAAAAAAGCGGGCAAGACCTGACTGTCAAGCAAATGGAGACCACCAAAAAACGCCTGCAGACCCATTTGGAAAAGCTGATGGATTCCCCAAAAGACGATGTGGTGACCTTCGAACAGCTGGGCATCGACTCGCTCATGGTGGACGAGGCCCACGAATTTAAGAATCTCGCAGTCACTACAAAAATGCAAAATGTTGCCGGTATATCGACCTCAGAAAGCCAGAAAGCAACTGATCTTCTGATGAAAACCCAGTATTTGGATGAAATCACTGGCGGGAGAGGGCTTGTTTTCTGTACTGGCACCCCAATCAGCAACTCACCCGTTGAGCTGTATACCATGATGCGGTATATCCAGGCCAGCACTTTGCGTGCCCATGACCTTCTCTCTTTTGATGCCTGGGCCGCCAACTTCGGACAAACCACAACCTCCATTGAACTAGCCCCGGAAGGTACTGGCTATCGGTCGAAAACTCGCTTTTCAAGATTTTTCAATCTCCCCGAACTTATCAGCATGTGGAAGTTGGCCACCGATGTACAGACTTCCGATATGCTGAACCTACAAGTTCCCGATCTGGAAGGCGGAAAAGCCACAGCCGTGATGTGCCCTCCTACGGAGATTCAGAAAGAAAGCATCCAGGCTCTTGGAGAGCGGGCCGAGAAAGTCCGTGCAGGCAATGTAGACCCACACACGGATAACATGCTCAAAATTACAACGGACGGCAGGAAACTGGCTCTCGATCAGCGGCTGCTTAACCCACTTCTCCCGGATGTTCCCGAAAACAAAGCCACGGCCTGCGCCAGCAAGGTATTTGAGATTTGGCAAAACACCATGGCCACACAATCGACGCAGCTGATCTTCTCCGATCTGGCCACCCCCAGCACTGGAGAATGGAACGTTTACGACGATATCCGTGACAAGCTGATTGCCAAAGGTATTCCGAAGGAACAGATTGCATTTATCCATGACGCCAATACCGACGCCAAAAAAGCCACTCTGTTTGCAAAAGTGCGTGCCGGAAAGGTGCGCATCCTGATGGGCAGTACACAAAAAATGGGAGCCGGAACCAACGTGCAAACCAAATTGATTGCGCTCCACCATCTGGATGTGCCCTGGCGGCCCTCGGATATTGAGCAGCGCGAAGGTCGGATTCTGCGCCAGGGCAACGAAAACCCATCTGTGCAGATCTATCGGTATGCAACCGAAGGCAGCTTCGACGCCTACAGTTGGCAGCTGATCGAAAACAAGCAAAAATTCATATCGCAAATCATGACCAGCAAGTCGCCTGCTCGATCTTGTCAGGATTTGGACGAAGTTGCACTGTCCTACGCGGAAATCAAAGCCCTATGCGCCGGCAATCCCCTCATCAAAGAAAAGATGGAGCTGGACAATGAAGTGGCCCGGTTGAGTACATTGCGTTCCTCCCACATGTCGCAGATATTCGAGCTGCAGGACAAGATCGCTATCGGGTATCCAGCCTCCATACAAAAAGTCGAAGAATCTTTGGAGGCAGTTTCCAAAGACATCGACGTTTACAGTGCCAATGGCCGTTTCAATCCAGACGGCAGTGAGGATTTTTCTGCTACTGTAATGGGCAAGCACTATACGGAGCGCAAAGAAGCCGACGCAGCTTTACGCAATGCACTCCAGGGAGCCACAGCCGATGATGTCATAATCGGTCAGTACAGAGGGTTCAATATCCATGCTTATTATGATGCCAAAGCTATCAGCTTTATGGGATATCTCCAGGGCGAACAGAAATACAGCTTCGCGTTTAACCCGAAAGAAAACTTTTCCTCGTTCCGCCACCTTTTGGAAAAGCTGTCTGACGCAAAGGCTCTTGATCAGGAGCGGTTGATGATATTGAACAAAAATCTGGAAGATGCAAAAGAGGCAGTCAAGCAACCTTTTGCGTATGAGAAAGAATTTCAGACCAAGCTGGCCAGACTGAACGAACTGAACACAGTTCTGAATCAAGAAGGAGGGAAAACAGACATGCACCCTGAGATTCAAGCCTTGCTTACAAAAATTGATCAGACCTATACCGCAATGGCCACTGACCCGCAGAAATACCTGGCTTATTTGGAGTTCCGCGGGCAGTGCGTTGGTATGGGTGCGGAAAACAGCGTGGCTGTTTTTGCGCAAAATCCAAAAGCCACCTACTGCCCTGCCCCGGAAGCAATCGGGTCGCCTAAAGTCAAACCGGGCGAAGAAGATCATTTTGTTTCTGTATTGCGTTCCGATGGGATAGAGCGCGTCTATGCTTTGGAGCAGTACGATCTGCCCGAGAGTGAATACCTGGACAACGCCCCGCTGCAATGGACAGACGCCCAGCATGGCGATCTGATGCACCGTGTGGAAGATGCCGCGCACCTGGCCGACATCCCCATTGTGAAGGATATTCGCCATGGTCCTGGATTTTTTGAAGCCGCCAAAAACACCATACACATCCGGGAAGGCGAGAACGATACAGAACAGCTGAAAAGCCTGCTGGAAGGCTATTCCGAGGCAGTAATCACCCGGACAAGCACGGTCGAAAAGCCGGTGGCGGAGCTGGAAAGCGCCGCCCTGGCGGCTCTCCTGCAGGTGCGCTGTGGTGTGTCGGTCGATGGCCAGCTGTCGGAGAGAATCACCACCGCGCTGGAAGATGCCCGGCAAGTTTCCGGCTTCAGCATGAAAGACAGTGTGGCCAGGCTCCACAATGCAATGGAATACTGTGTCCGTTATGCCGAACTGGAGCAGACAAGCGAACAGTATCAGGCCCAGCGAATCGAGCCGGAGGCGTTGACGCCCCAAAGCGAAGCCTTTATGGAGATGATGTAAAGCAGGTGATTTTTTGAAAAAAATGTTTCGCCCGATCTTGGTGCTGGTCGTTGCCTATGCCCTGTTGACGGGCTTCCAGGTGTTCCTGCAGATGCCTATGAATTGGCGGCTGGCGGTCAGTAAATTGCTGATGGCCATACTGGCAATGGCCGTAATTGAACTGCTCAACCGCCAGCCCCTGGCTGTCCGGGATGTAAAAGCCGGACACGGCCAGCACGGCGACGCCCACTTTATGGAGCCGGAGGAAGTCAAGCGGGTATACCAGGAGATACAGCAAGGGCATGAGACACAACCGGCCATGCTTGTGGGCGCATCCAAAAGCACCTGGCTGGTTGATACGAGTGACCAGTCTGTGCTGATGGTCGCCCCGCCTGGTGCCGGTAAATCCACCAGCCTGTATATCCCCACGATCACCTACAACGCCCGGGTAAATCTGCACACGCAAGACGCCCAGGGAATCGGCCAGGGGGCCAGCATGGTGCTGGTGTCCGTTAAGGATGACCTGTATACAATTACTGGTGCCGAACTGAAAAAGTGCGGCTACCGCGTGCTGAAGCTCGATCTGCGGAATGTATTCAACTCTTGTCATTTTAATCTTCTGTACCGCGTCAATACCGAGATCGACGCCTGGCGCAAGGAGCGCGACGCCAAGCAAAAAGCTGTGCATTATGCCACGGCAGAACGCTATGCCAAGGTCATCGCCAGTGCAATCATCGGTAATACCGGCTCTGTGAACAGTGGTGACAGTAGCGAGTATTTTAACGAGACTGCCCGTGGCCTGATAACCGGCCTGGTCCTGCTGGTGTCTCAGTATGGCCAGGACGGTGAGCGCCACATCGTCAGTGTTTTTAATCTGATTGTCGAGCTGGCAGGGGCAGACAACCCGGAGAAAGGGAACACCGTCCAGAAAAGCCGCCTGGCTGCCATGCTGGAGGGGGTTACCGACCGGCGAATTAAAGGCTATATCAGCACTACCACAAGTGCAGATATTCGGACCACCCTCAATATCGTTTCTTCGGCGCTGTCCAAACTACTGAAATTCGTCGATGCGGAGCTGGAGCAGCTGATCTGCACACACGACAACGATCTGGATGCCGAACAATTCATCAAACGGCCCACAGCGATCTTCCTGATCGCGCCCGATGAAAACGAAACCAGGCACTTCCTGGCGTCGCTGTTCGTCCGCTTCCTGACCGACGATCTGATTGCCCTGGCCGAGCGCCAGGGCGGGCATTGCCCCCGCCCCTTTTACTATTTTCTGGATGAGTTCGGCAACTTCCCGGCAATTCCCGGTGTCACCAGCCTGTTCTCCGCTATCCGCAGCCGAGGCGGGCGCATCCTGGTTGCGGTACAAAGCTACAGCCAGTTTTTGCTCAAATACGATAAAAACGTCACCGAGATCATCAAAGACAACTGCCAGATTTTGCTCAACACATTCGTATCGCCGTCGGCTCAGGATACTGCCACCAGTATATCCAAAATGCTGGGCGATGAGACCATCCTGACCGGCTCCTCCTCTCGATCTGACGGCAAGACCACCAGCAGCCACCAGCTGATGGGCCGTCCCCTGATGTCCCCTGCTCAGATGGTGCGCATCCAGCGTGACACCTGGATTGTCGAAAAAGCCGGGTACGCCCCCATGAAAACCCACCTTGAGGGCTACTGGAAATACTTGTCCCTTGCTCCCCAGGAGCAGGATACCACCGGCGAGAACGACTATCTGGAAATCAAGTTACTCAGCACGGAATCTCTGCGTCAGGCGCTGGGAAGTGCCCCGGCACGCCCCCACACGCCCCCCGCAGCAACCAGGGAGCCGCGCCGCAAGCTGGGGGCTTCCCGGCGTGAAGCCGCAGCACTGTACCCCGGAAAATTCAACCCCTAAATAACAACAATGCCCCAGGCAAACGGCTTGCCTGGGGCTGCTTTTTTGGAAGGAAGAACACCATGTTTGTAAAAATTTATAACAGCCTATTTGATTATGGTCTGAAGCCCAAAGAATTGATGGTATTTTTGTTTTTATCGTACTGCCAGAACTGCCTGGGCACAGCGACCGTCCGCAACGCCACCATACAGCAGCGGTGCGGTCTGAGCGAGAACACAATCCGCTCCGCAGTAGCCGGACTGGAACAAAAGGGCCTGCTGGTAGTGTCTGCCCGGCAAGATCGGGATGGCCGCAGGATCTCCAATCAGTACAAGCTCCGGCAGCTGTCTGGACCTTGGGGCAAGCTGCCGGTGGAAGCGTTCACCCTGGGTAAGCGGGACTTCGCCGTGTATGCCTATCTCTGCCGCTGCTCCAACGGGCAGCGCAAGGCGTTCCCCTCGCTTTCGCACATGGCCACCGTGCTGCACATGGCCATCGGCACAGTGCAAACGGCTGTCAAGTCTCTGGTGGCCGCTGGGAGGCTCCTTAAAGCCGCATTCCGCGCCGGGAAGCACAACCTGTACATACTCGTCGAAACGGTCGCACAGGCGCTCCCAGGGGCCAATCCTGACGCACAAAAAGAAAACCGCCGTGCTGGAACACGGCGGCAAAAAGTCGAGATGCTGCTGGAAAGCATAGCAAGTCTCATAACCAATTCCAAAATACTACAGGTAATCGGTGCTTGTCAAGAGGTCCTGCGCATTTTTGTAAAAGTGGTATGTCAAAATTTGCGGAACAGTAATAAGACTAATCCCACTTACAGTACAGAAGAAAGATATTATTCCCTCTACAAATCAGCAATAAGGGGAGAAGTGCGCCTTTCGGAACTGCCTGAGCCAGCTGCAGAGGTAGGCATACACGGCGAAGTCCCGCTTACCCAGGGTGAAGGGTTCCGCGTGCGCTCCGTTTCCCGCGCCCACGGCCTGCCTGATCGCTGCGCACGATTATTTTTTTCTTTGTACAGTCGTTGCCACCGGCGTAGGCAGCAGGTATAATTTAAGCAACAGGGAGTGACTTTTGCATGAAGATGGTGTTTATCAAATTCAAGCCGGACGGCAAAGAATATGGGTTCGGCGTGCCGGAGGACTACAAAGGCAGCGCCGGGCTGAAGCCTGGCAGCTGGGTGCGGGTGCCGGTGCCGGGCTGCCGCAAAAAGATGCTGCGGGTGGTGGTGCGTGTCGCAGAGACCGAAACGCCGCCGGAAGGATTGAAGATGATCGGCTACTCCGGGCGGCAGATTGCGCAGACCGCAAACAAAAAGGCCCGCCGCGCCGCGCACCAGGGCGGCATCATCTACCTGGCAAAAAAGGCCAAAGCTGAAAAGCGGGCCGCGCTGGGCGGCAGGCCGATAGACCTGGCCTGGGAGGCAGAAAAAGCGGCCTGGATTGAGGACGATCTGGACATCGAGCCGTATCTGGCCAAGGGGTACAACACCGACGAGGGCCTGCCCAAGCTCACAGAACTGCGCCTGGGGATGCGCATGGGCTTTGATGAAAGCAGCTACGATGACCCGACCTTGGCGCTGCACATCATCAAGAAGCGCCGTGTGCATCAGCTGCGGGATTGGGCCAGAGAGCAGGGCTTGTTGCCGCCCATGTACTACGAAGACCCCGTCCACGGTATCGACAAAAAGCAGCTGCGGGAACTGCTGATCGGCATTGCCAACGGCATTATGCCGGACACCTACGGCCTGAAGCTCATCAAGCTGCACAAGTGCGGCCCCCGTGTCTTGCGGGAAATGCGCCTCTGCCGTGAAGCAGGTATGACCGGCAAAGAAATCCGCCCCTATTGGGCGCTGGGGGTCAAAAAGCTGCAAGAGGTCCGTGCCGCGTTCCTGGCAGCAAAGGAAAAGGACGGCGGCCAATGATGCAGCCCGGGCTGGCGCTGCAAAACGCTTTGTGCCTAATAGGCACAAAGCGTTTTGCTTGTCCTGTCGTTATTTTTTCCATTGAAATTTGCAGAGCTGTGTGTCGAACAATCACACCCGAAAATATAGTAGAGAGAGCAAGAAGCGGAAAAAAATGCGCAAGCATTGTAAATAAATATATTGACATTGCACGCAAAACCTGCTATAATCATTATAGAATCAAGGAAAGGAGATTGCACTGTATGGCGAACATCAACATCAATATCCGTATGGATTCCGACTTGAAGCAGCAGTTTGAGGCTTTTTGCAATGATGTGGGCATGACGATGACAACGGCATTTACCGTTTTTGCGAAAAAGGCTGTCCGGGAATATCGAATCCCCTTTGAGATTGGAGCGGAAGTTCCGAACGCCGATACGAAAAAGGCGATCGAGGATGCCAGAAAAGGTATTGGGATGAGCAAGCCTTTTTCTTCCGTAGAAGAACTCATGGAGGATTTAAATGCTGACGATTAAGTATCAGGCCGCCTTCAAGAAAGACTACAAAAGAATTGTAAAGCGCGGCTATGATACGCGCCTGCTGGAAAAGGTGATCGAGCTGCTGGCCAACCAGAAACCGCTGCCAGAGAAGAACCGGGACCACCAACTTACCGGGGACTATGCGGGATGCCGCGAATGCCACATCACCCCGGATTGGTTGCTGATCTACGAAGTGGCCGATGAGGAATTGATTCTGTACCTCACCAGAACCGGCTCACACAGCGACCTTTTCTAAATCCTATTATGCAGAAAAAAAGAAAGCCAAGCGGCTTTCGTCGCTTGACTTCCCTTTCAAATCTGCTTATAATAGTCCCGATAAGAACTCCACCCTGGAAGCCACCTTTCAAATCTGGCAACCAGTAACCACAAGGCTAAAACTAGCGCAGCGTTGTGGGGTAACGTGGTACTAAGCAATACAATCTGTGTTGCATATCTGTATGGTCATAAACCAATTTCCGTTTGGTTTATCGCCTAAACAGTATACAAAACAGTTTGGCCTTTGTCAAGGTACAACAGACCCCCACCGTTGTGAAATGGTTGGGGGTTTTTGTCGTTGTACCTTGAAAATCGAATATGTTGTTCCTGTGGAAGTATTTACTTCTTTTGTACTGTGGTCGGCCTCAAAAGCCGCAGGGATGCAACAGACCCCGCCAGCCAGTACAGCCCCCATAGGCAGAAACCTCCAGCCGGGATGCTGGGTCGGGGGAAAGCGGGAGAACACCCGCTGCCAGGAACACTATAGAAACACGCTTTTTTCTGATTTTCAAATCGGATTAACGGCGGTGACCGCCCTCGCAACGATGGTTGCCGCCGTTTGTGCGCTTTGAAAAAAGCGATACAAACAAAAAATGCACCGAGGCATCTCTGCCCCGGTGCGGTGCATGGTGCGCCGGAAGAGACTCGAACTCCCGACCTTCTGATTCGTAGTCAGACACTCTATCCAGCTGAGCTACCGGCGCATATTCTCTTGTGCGTTCCGCTCGAGAACGTGTTTTATTATAGCGTCATCCGGGGAGAAAGTCAACCCTTTTTTTCAAAAAAAATTGAAAAAAAGGCAAATGGGCAACTTGCCCTAAATTTTGCGGGGCAGGGGAGAGCATTTCGGCCATTTGTCGTTGATTGTTGGGGTGCAGAGAATTGACAAATACTTTGCAACATTTTATAATAAAATAAATTCTTGGATATTGGCGATGGCGTTTGCGGGCCGCAGCCGCCATCGACTTTTTTATTCTTCAATGTGTGCGCCGTACACGAACAAGCGTGTGCGTACAGCGCGGGATAGGGAAGGATTGACCCGGAATTGACCCCAATTTGTATTCCAATAAGAAACGGAGTGGCACTAAACCATGGCGAAGTACATCGTCAAGCGCGTGGCAATGGGCATTTTCAGTGTGTTCATTGTTGCGACCCTTACCTTTTTCATCATGAACCTGGTCCCCGGCGGTCCGTTCGTGGCTGAAAAGTCCATCAGCAAGGCAGCCCAGCAGGCTCTGGCCGAGAAATACGGTCTGGACAAGCCCCTGGGGGTGCAGTACCTTAACTATATGAACAGCCTGATCCACGGCGACATGGGCCTGAGCTTAAAGCAGCGCGGCCGTACCGTCAACCAGATCATCTTCTCCAAGCTGCCGGTCTCTGCCCGCACCGCCGGTCTGGCCGTGCTGGTCGCGCTCTGCGTCGGCATCCCGCTGGGCTGTCTGTCTGCGTATAACCGAGGGAAATGGGCGGACAACCTGATTATCGTCTTTGCCACCTGCGGCATCGCCATCCCGAGCTTTATCTCCAGCGTTGTGCTGCTCTACACCTTCGGCATGAACCTCAAGCTGCTGCCCACCGTCGGCCTGAACGAGCCTGCAGCCTATATCATGCCGGTCACGGCGCTGGCGATCTATCCCACCGCCTACATCACCCGCCTGATGCGCTCGAGCCTGCTCGATGTCATGGGGCAGGACTACATGCGCACCGCCCGCGCCAAGGGTGTTTCCAGCGTGAAGATCCTCTTTAAGCATGCGCTGCGCAACGCCATTCTGCCCGTTGTCACCTATGTCGGCCCGATGCTGGCCGGCCTGATGACCGGCTCCTTCGTGGTTGAGAAGATCTTCTCGATCCCGGGTCTGGGCCGCGACTTTGTGTCCGCCATCACCAACCGTGACTACACGATGATCATGGGCACCACCATTCTGCTGGCCGGCCTCGTCATTGTGGCCAATGTGGTCGTTGATATTCTGTACAAGATCATCGACCCGCGCATCAAGCTGAAGTAAGGAGGAGCAGACAAAATGGAAAATCTGAAAAAGAATCCGTTGAGCCTGCAACTCAACGTGGAGGATTTCGCCCCCGCATCCAACGAGGAGAAAAAGAGCCTTGTCATCATGCGCGAGAGCGTCAACTTCTGGAAGGACGGTATGCGCCGCCTGAAGAAGAACAAGATCGCCATGGTCAGTCTGGTCATCATTCTGCTCATCGCGTTTATGGCCTATGTTCTGCCGTCCCTGTGGCCCTACAGCTATGAGCAGCAGATCAAGGGCAGCAACAATCTGGCCCCGTTTGCCTACTCTGCCGCTGAGCAGGCCAAGATCGACGCGGGCGAGAAGGTCTTTCCGCATATCCTCGGCACCGACCGCATGGGCCGTGACTTCGCCGTCCGCGTCATGATGGGCACCCGCGTTTCGCTGTCTGTCGGCCTGCTGGCCTCGGTGCTGGTGCTGCTCATCGGTGCGACCTACGGCGCCATCTCCGCCTTTGCGGGCGGCTGGGTGGACAATATCATGATGCGCATCACGGATATTCTCTACACCATCCCCGACATTCTGCTCATCATCCTGCTGGCCATGGCCATCAAGGAGCCGCTTGAGGTGCTGGCCACCAAGCCGGGCTTCGGCTGGATGCAGACCCTCGGCCCCAACATGGTGTCGATCTTCATCATCTTCGCGCTGCTGTACTGGGTCGGCATGGCCCGTATCGTCCGCTCGCAGGTGCTGACCCTCAAGGAGAGCGAGTATGTCACCGCAGCCCGCGCACTCGGCGCGTCCGGCGGCCGCATCATCAAGAAGCATCTGCTGACGAACTGCATGGGCACCCTGATCGTCACCACCACCCTGCAGATCCCGTCCTCCATTTTTACCGAGAGCTACCTGAGCTTCCTCGGTCTGGGCGTTGCGGCGCCCATGCCGTCTCTGGGCTCGCTTGCGACCGATGCCGTCAAGGGCATGAACACCTACCCCATGCTGCTGATTGCGCCCGCGCTGATGATCAGCGTGATGATTCTGGTGTTCAACCTGTTTGGCGATGGTCTGCGCGATGCCTTTGACCCGAAACTGAAGAGCTAAAGGAAGGGAGGAAGAATCATGAGCGAAAAAATTCTTGAAATCAAGGACGAACGCCTGTCCTTCTTTACCCCCGCCGGTGAGGTCAAGGCGCTGAACGGCGTTTCCTTCAGCATGAATCAGGGCGATGTGCTGGGCATTGTCGGCGAGTCCGGCTCCGGCAAATCGGTCACGGCCTACTCCATCATGGGCCTGACCGCCTACCCCGGCCGTCTGGTCGGCGGTACGGTGTGGTTCAACGGCCACCAGATCGACAAGATGACCGAGAAGGAATTCCGCAAGATCCGCGGCAACGAGGTCTCGATTATCTTTCAGGACCCGATGACGAGCCTGAACCCGGTCTACACCATCGGCAACCAGATCGTTGAGGTCATCCGCCTGCACACCCAGAAATCCAAGCAGGAGGCGTGGGCCCGCGCCAAAGAGCTGCTGGAGCTGGTCGGCATCAACGAGCCGGAGCGCCGCCTGAAGCAGTACCCGCATGAGCTGTCCGGCGGTATGCGCCAGCGCGTGATGATCGCCATTGCACTGGCCTGCGAGCCGAAGCTGCTGATCGCCGACGAGCCGACCACCGCGCTGGACGTTACGATCCAAGCGCAGATTTTGGAACTGATGAACGACCTGCGTAAGAAGCTGGGTATGTCCATCATCATGATCACCCATGACCTCGGTGTTGTCGCCCAGATGTGCGAGAAGATCGCCGTCATGTACGCCGGCCACATCGTTGAGTACGGCACGACCGATGAGATCTTCTACAACCCGCAGCACGAGTACACCAAGGGCCTGATCAACTCCATCCCCAAGCTGAACGCCGAGGAAAAGGAGCGTCTGGTGCCCATTGAGGGCCAGCCCGTTGACCTGCTGAACCCGCCGGCCGGCTGCCCCTTCGCGCCGCGCTGCAAGAGCTGCATGAAGGTTTGCCTGAACAAGATGCCGCCCA
>OGXX01001327.1_pt1 | contig 25227 bp, 20 predicted proteins | sample 1576301 | NCBI WGS metagenome assembly OGXX01 (sample SAMEA3541469, study PRJEB24748) | human gut metagenome | biome: human gut; feature: human-associated habitat; material: faeces | place: China | collected 2012
GCAGGTTGAAGCCCTGCACACTGCGGCCGCTGCCCTTGCCCTCGCCGTGCTCATCAATGGACACCACGATGACGGGGCGGCCGGTCTTTTCCACCAGCCGGGATGCCACGATGCCAATGACACCGGGGTGCCAGTCCCGGCCCCAGATCAGGATGACCCGGTCCTCCAGAATGGCGGGCTCGGCCTCCAGCTGGGCCTGCGCGGCCTTGGCGATCTCGCCCTCAGTCTCCTGCCGGGCGGCGTTGATCTCGTTCAGTTTATGTGCCAGCTCGGCAGCGCGTTCCTCATCCTCACACAGCACCAGCTGCAGGGCGGTCACAGCGCTGTCCATCCGGCCCGCCGCGTTGATGCGGGGGGCAATGGCATAGCTGACATTCTCGGCGGTCACGGGCTTGCCGCCCAGCCCCACCTCATCCAGCAGGGCCAGAAGGCCGGGCCGGTCGGAGTGCTGCAGCAGGTGCAGGCCCGCTTTGACCAGGGTGCGGTTCTCGCCGGTCAGGGGCATCACGTCCGCCACGGTGCCCACAGCGGCAAGGTCGCCGCAGTAGTCCAGCATCTCCTCAGGCGGGCAGCCATCCAGCGCAGCACAGAGCTTAAAAGCCACGCCTGCGCCGCACAGGCCCTTGAAGGGGCTGGTATCATCGGCGCGGCGGGGGTCCACCACAGCAACGGCTTTGGGCAGAGTATCATGGGGCAGATGGTGATCGGTGACGATCAGGTCCACCCCCAGTGAAGCCGCAAACTCGGCCTCCTCCAGCGCGGAGATGCCGTTGTCCACCGTCACGATGAGCTGGTAACCCTTATCGTGGATGGACTGGATGGCATTTTTGGAAAGGCCGTAGCCATCCCCTTCACGGCTGGGCAGCATACACTTGACGTTGGCTCCCATCCCCTTGAGGTGCTGGTAGAGCAGGGCGGTGGCGGTCACGCCGTCCACATCGTAGTCACCAAAGACAACAATGGTCTCCTCCCGGTCGATGGCATCGAGAATGCGGGCACAGGCCTTGTCCATGTCGGTCAGGAGCATGGGGTCGGTCAGCCCCTCCTCGCCCGACAGCAGGGTCAGGGCCTCGGCAGGGTCGGTGATGCCGCGCGCGGCCAGAATGCCCGCCAGCAGGCCCGCCTCCTTCTGCTGGGCGGCCAGCGTCATCTGATATTTTTCCTCGCTCCACGGCTCCCCATCCATCGTTTCCATGGCGCGGTTTTCCAGCTCCTCGGTGCTCTGCTGGGCAATGGCCGCGGTCAGCTCTTTCAGGGCGGAGCGGTCCAGCGGCTTCAGGTTCCAGGCCCGGTAGGTCGTCATAGCAGTCCCTCCCCGGTCAGGCCGTCATTGGCCAGCATTCCCTGCAGCGCGGCGATCTCGCTGGAAACATCCATGGCAACGTCAGAAAGCAGGTTATCATACAGGTTGCTGTAAGCCTGATTCAGGGTGTGCAGGATGCCCGCGATGTCCCGGCGGATGGTCTCTGCATTTTCGCCCTGCTGGCCCTGCACATCGTTGTAGGTGTGCAGCAGCTTGAGGGTGGTGGGGATATAATATTCCGCAAAGCGGCGGGCCTTGGGCAGGCTTTCCGGGTGCGCTTCCAGCCACTCGCAGATGGCGGTGGTGGTCTTTTGCATCGTTTCCAGCTCTTCCCGGCCCTGCGCGTCCTGCATGAGGTGCTGTTCCTGTTCCAGCACCTGCGCAAAGCGGCGGATGGTCTCAAGGTTCAGGGGCGTTTCGGCGGTTTCCCCCTGCTCAGGCTGTGCGGGGGCGGGCTGAGGCTCCGGGCGCTCCTGCGCGGCACGGTAATCCTCCGCCGTCAGGTACACAGTCTCCGTTTTCTCATCCAGCCATGCATTCAGCCAGCCCTTGCGGATACATTTTTTCAGCTGTTTCAGCGTTTTTTTCTTCTTCTGGTGGGTCAGGTCTGCCAGCATCTCCACCGGCAGGCCCTTGCCGCCGTCCATGCTGTCGGCAAGGTCGGCCAACTGGCCCATCTGCCTGCCCGCTTCCCTCTGGGAAACGCCGCAGGCCGCCATCCAGCCAAAGCCCGCCGTGGCAAGGCCCAGCACGCTGCTGACGATGCCAAGCACGTTGTAGGCGGTGTTCATAACGTAGTCCGTGCCCGTCATCAGGATGCCGCCGCCCTCAGCAGCCGACACCACAACGTCGCCCAAAGCAGCCGGCGAAATAATGCCCAGCCCGATGAGGCAGCCCACTGCACCCAACCCGAAAAGCACCGCAAAGATGATGCCCACAGCCAGCAGGGCCACGCCCGAGCTGTAACGCTCCTTGGCGCATTTCCGCAGCTTTTCCACCGGGGTCAGCTCCGGGCGCGATGCAAAGAAATTTCTGGCCCACTGGGGCATCCCGGCGTACTGCCCTGCCGTGCCGCCGTTGGCATGGGCCTGCCGCTGGCTCTGGTAGTAGCTGTCCCGGGCCTGCCGCATGGCCTTGCCCGCCTCCGAGATGCCGTAATTGGCCGCATGGACTGCCGCCTTGCCCACATCCCAGGCTCGGTCGCCGATGTCCATGCCTTTTCCCTCAAAGCCGTGGGCAAAGGCATCGGACATGGTGTCGCCAAAGGCGCGCAGCTGCTCTTCCAGCTCCTGCTGCACCTGTTTTCCCTCGTTTTCTTGTGTTGTATCGTTTTCACGATGATTCATCGATATTTCTCACCCTTCTGCCGGTGCATACCGGCCGATGATCGCACGGGCGACCCGCAGGCCGTCCACGGCGGCGCTCATAATGCCGCCCGCATATCCGGCCCCCTCGCCGCAGGGGTACAATCCTGCCAGCTGGGCCGATTCCAAGGTCTCCTCCCGTTTCAGCCGCACGGGGCTGCTGGTGCGGGTCTCAAGGCCGGTGAGGATGGCTTCCGGCGCGGTGTAGCCCGCGATCTTGCGCTCGTAGGCGCGCAGGCCCGCCCGCAGGGTATCGGCCAGCTCCCCGGGCAGCAAAGCTCCCAGATCCGCAGCCACAACGCCCCGGTCATAGGTCGGCTCCACCCGGCCGATGTTCAGCCGGCCTTTGCCCTCCAGAAAGCTCTGCACGTTCTCAGCCGGGGCCGCATACGCCCCGCCCCGGCGGCCTGCGGCATAGGCTTTTGCTTCCAGCTCCCGTTGGAAAGCAATGGCCCTGCGCGGGTCGCCTGCAAAATCCTCAGCTCCCACGCTGACCACCACCGCCGCGTTGGCGTTTTTGCCGTCCCGGGCGTGGTAGCTCATGCCGTTGGTGACCACGTGGCCGGTCTCACTGGCCGAAGCCACCACCTGACCGCCGGGACACATGCAGAAGGTGTACACGCACCGGTCTCCCACATGCTGGGACAGCTGATACTCACCCCGCGGCAGAGCCGGGTGCCCGGCGGCCTCGTGGTACAGACTCTTTTCGATCTCGCTCTGCAGGTGCTCTGCCCGGAAGCCCACGCTGAACGGCTTGCACTCCAGCACAAGGCCGCTGTCCATCAGCATTTCAAAGGTATCCCGCGCCGAGTGGCCGACCGCGAACACCAGCACCTCGCACGGGAAGCTGCCCTGCGTGGTCTGGACGCCGACAAGCCTGCCGTCCTTCCGCACAAAGCCGGTCAGGGCCGTGTTGAAATGCACCTCGCCGCCCAGGGATTCGATCTCTTTCCGGATGGAGGTGATGACGCCCCGGAGCAGGTCGGTGCCGACATGCGGCTTCTGCTTCCAGGCGATCTCCGCCGGGGCACCATGCTGCAAAAACACTTCGGTGACAAAGCCGCACAGCGCATCGCCGATGCGGGTGGTCAGCTTGCCGTCCGAAAAGGTGCCTGCGCCGCCCTCGCCGAACTGGATGTTCGCGTTCTCGTTGAGCTCGCCGGTGGCGGAAAAATGCTCCACCGCCTTCACCCGCTCATCCAGCGCCGGGCCGCGCTCCAGCACGATGGGCCGGTAGCCCTGCCGGGCCAGCAGCAGCGCCGCGAACAGACCCGCCGGGCCAAGCCCGCAGACGATGGGCCGGTGGGCCAGCGGCTCGGTGCCGTTCCGGACGGAAAAATCGGTCCTGCTGCGGAGAGCAACGCAGGGCGAGGCCCCTGCAAATGCAGATTCCTCACCCTCGTCCTTGAGCGTTACCGCAACGGTATAGACCAGTCTGGGCTGGCCGTGGCGGGCATCCACCGACAGCTTTGCCACACCGAGATGGGCAGCTTTGCTGCGATGGATGCGGGCCAGGTGCAGCGCTTTTTCAAAGGCCTGCGGCTCCCCGGCGGAAAGGGGGAGCCTGATGTCTCTTACCAAAATCATACGATGATTGCTTTCTTTTTTCATTGCAGCCCCCTGCCTATAGCATGGACGGAGCGGGCTGCGTTTCAGTTGCTCTCGATCTTGCACTGGATGACATAGCTGCCCAGCGCGAAAATTTTGCCGTTGGACGGCACATACAGTCTGCATGCGATGTTCTGCTGGCCGATGGCCACCGCGAAGTCGTCCGCGTCGATCTCAATGACGACCTGTTCCGGCGTCAGGGCCTCCATCGCGCCCGCCGGGCCGCAGAGGGTCACGTTCATCAGCCGCTCGGTCTCCACCGTCAGGGTATAGGTGGAGGGCAGGTTGACCACCTGCACACACGCGGCGGGCAGATTCAGGGTCTTGGTCTCCAGTTTGGAGGAATCGAAGCTGACGGTGATGGTGGAGATGTTGTCCAGCAGGCGGATATCGCTGGGCAGCTCGATGGGCATTTCATAGACCTTGTTCAGCGAGAAGGTGGACAGGTCGATGGTGCCGACGGACAGGGTGGACATCTTGTCGATCTGGCTGGCCGGGCCCGCCACGTTCAGGGTCTTCTTGCTCAGCGTGTAGGTCAGCACCGAGTCGTCAAAATCGCGCGGGGCGTTGATGAAGCTGACGCTGACGGGCAGCGTGGCCATCTTGTAGACCTGCAGCGTGACCTCCACGCTCGACTCTTCCAGCGTGGTGTACGCGAACTTGACTTCGCTGCCGCTGTTGGTGTAGAACCGCAGAGCGGTATCGAGGGTGACGGATTCCGTCAGCTCGCCGTTGTGGGTCACTTCGGCGGTGCAGGTGGTCACCTTGTCGATCTCGGTGCTGGGGCCGGAGAGGGTCACGCTCTCCTTCGAAAGCTCCGTCCCATACAAAATATATCCATCGGCGATGGTCAGGTAGTTGGTGGTCACCGTGATGGGGACCGTCTTTTCCTCCACCACATCAAAGACCACGTCCACGCTGTTGTCGCCGCCCTCGATGGAGACGGTGACGCCGTTCAGCAGGCCGTTGACGCCCCGCACCTGCAGATGCAGGGTCTTCTCGCCGCTGTCGCGCACACCGGACCAGTCCGGGTAGACGACGAAATCGGATGCCGTGAGGCTGCCGATGGTGTAGCCGTCGCCGGAAACTTTCAGAGTGACGTATTTTTCCGGAGCGTTGACGATGCTCAGGCCGCGGGAGGTGTACGCGGCGGAATCGTAGGTGAAATCCACCGGCACATTGGCGATGGTCTTGGTGGTGCCGGGCTGGACCACGATGGTGACGACCATCCAGGCCACGATGGCACCCACGACGGCCAGCAGCAACCGGATGCGGCGGTCGTCCAGGATGCTCTTGCTGTGCTGGATGGCAGGCTTTGTGCCGTTCTTGTTCGGCTCGTTGCTCATGACTGCTCGTCCTCCTCTTTCTGGTTCACCCAGCTCAGCAGGCGCTTGACTCTGCCCTTCCAGCTGTTGTCGGTCTTTTCGCTGGCGGTCTCCTTGGGGATCATCTCATCCACCAGACGGGTGTACAGGGTCTGGCGGTCAAAGTGGCGGATGAGGACGCCGTTCTTGGCCATGGAGATGATGCCCGTCTCTTCGCTGACGACGATGGCGATGGCGTCGGAGTTCTCCGCGATGCCCAGGCAGGCGCGGTGGCGGGTGCCCATATCCTTGCCGAGGTCCAGGTTATTGGACAGCGGCAGCACACAGCCCGCCGCCTTGATGCGGCCGTTCTCAATGATGGCGGCACCGTCGTGCAGGGGGGTGCCCTCGTAGAAGATGGTGCCCAGCACTTCCAGGTTGACCGCGCTGTTCACCGGTGTGCCGGTGCGGACGATCTCAGAAAGATTGGTGCTGCGCTCCAGCACGATGAGCGCGCCGGTCTTGGTCTCGGAAAAGCGCTCGGCGGCGTCGCAGATGGCGATGATGGCGCTGCGCCAGGCCCCCTTGAAGCTGGGGTCGTTGTAGCGGCCCTTCACATTGAAGAGCTTCGAGGCCCACTGGTCGGTCTGGCCCATCCGTTCCAGCGCACGGCGGATCTCCGGCTGGAACAGCACGACCAGCGTCAGCAGGCCGACCTGCAGCAGCGAGTTGAGCAGCCAGGTGACCGTGCGCATGTTGAGCACGTTCGCCACCAGATAGACGGCCAGCACCAACAGGGCACCCTTGGCCAGCTGCCCGGCGCGGGTGCGGTTGATGATGCCCAGCAGCTGATAGATCAGAAACGCGATGATGATAATATCCAGAAGATCCGCCAGCTTGAACGTCTGGAAATTCGCGATGATCGAGTTCAGAGTCATGAAAGTTTCTCCTGCTTACAGCGTTTCGATCAGAGCCACCGCATGGACGGCGATGCCCAGCCCCTCGCCGGTAAAGCCCAGATGCTCTTCAGTGGTGGCCTTGACGCTCACGGCGTCCAGCGGCATCCCGAAGGCTTCGGCCAGCTTTTTGCGCATGGCGGGGATGTAGGGAGCCAGCTTCGGCTTCTGGCAGAGGATGGTGGAGTCGATGTTCTCGACCTTCCAGCCATTCTCCCGGACGATGCGGGCCACATGGCGGGCCAGCATCAGGCTGTCGGCCCCGGCATATTCGGGGTCGGTATCCGGGAAGTGTTTCCCGATGTCGCCCAGAGCCGCCGCGCCCAGCACAGCGTCCATGACGGCGTGGGCCAGCACGTCGGCGTCGGAATGGCCCAGCAGGCCCTTCTCATACGGGATCTCCACACCGCCCAGGATCAGCTTGCGGCCCTCCACGAGACGATGAACATCATAACCATGACCAATGCGCATAGGTTCTCCTTCCTTCTGCTGCGGGCGGGGCAGGTCCTCCCGCGTGGTGATCTTCAGATTGGCGTAGTCGCCCTGGGTCAGCTGCACCGGGCGTCCGGTCAGCTCGAACAGGCTGCAATCGTCGGTGACGAGGCGGGCCTTTTCTGCATCCAGCTCTTCCAGCGCAGCCAGATAGGCGGCACGGTCGAAGCACTGGGGGGTCTGCACCGCATACAGTGTGCTGCGGTCGGGCGTTTCGGCCACCATGCAGGCCTCCGGCACGGTCTTGCCGTCGCCGCGCACAGCCCGCTTGACGGTGTCCTTCACCGGGACCGCCGGGGCCGCGGCCCCGCAGGCCGCTGCGGCGTAGACGGCCGCCTCGATGACGGCTTCGCTCACAAAGGGACGGGCCGCATCGTGGACGGCCACAAGGTCGCCGTGCGCCGCCAGCACACCGTTCTTCGCGCTCTCGGCGCGGGTGGCCCCGCCGGGCACTACCTGCACCGGCTTTGGGCAGGCCGCAGCCTGCTGCTCCAGAAAGGCGCGGTTCTTACCCGCCACCAGCACGATCTCATCCACCAGCGGGCACTCCGCAAAGGCGCGGATGCTCCGCTGGACCACGGTCTCCCCGCCCAGATCAAAGCTGAGTTTGTCGAACCCCATCCGGGTGGAGGAACCTGCGGCCACCAGGACCGCCGTCACACGTTTTTCCACTTCTGACACCTACCCTGTCTTCCGTTTTTCGTGCCTTCCAGAAAGCACAGAATGATACATTGAATATTATAGCGTATTGCCCGGCAAACTGCAACTGCACCGGGCAATAAAAAATGGAGCCGTTGAAGAAACTCCCCCAGTCACGGCTTCGCCGCGCCAGCCCCCTCTGGGAGAGGGCCTGAACGCTGCGGTCAGCTATGAAGCCTCCCTCTGTGAGGGAGGTGGCATCGCACAAGCGATGCCGGAAGGAGTCCTGCAACAGCTCCAAAAATCGTTTGCTTTTACTTCAGGATCGGCTCAATGGCAGCAGCCAGAGCATCCTTCTGGGCCTGTGCCTCGGCCAGGTCCTTGCCCAGGGTGGTGAAATAGGTCTTGATCTTCGGCTCGGTGCCGGAGGGACGGACCACGACGGTAGCGCCGTTCTCCAGCGTGTAGATCAGGACGTTTGCGGCGGGCAGGCCGGTCTCTTCGGGCTTCTTGTAGTCGGTGACCTTGACGACCTTGTGGCCGGCCAGCTCGGTCAGAGGCTCGTCGCGCAGCTTCTGCATGATGGAAGCCATCTTCTCCATGCCGGTCAGGCCGGGGAACTCGAAGCTGTCCACCTTGTTCAGGTAGCGGCCGTACTGAGCGTAGATCTCTTCCAGACGCTGCTTGATGGAGGAACCGATGCTGCGGTAGTAAGCAGCCATCTCGCAGATGAGCATGGAGCCGATGACGGCATCCTTATCGCGGACGTAGGGGCCGGCCAGATAGCCGTAGCTCTCCTCAAAGCCGAAGATGAAGCGGTCGACCTCACCGGCAGCTTCGAGGTTTGCGATCTGGTCGCCGATCCACTTGAAGCCGGTCAGCACATTGCGCATCTCCACGCCGTAGTGCTTTGCCACAGCGTCTGCCAGCGGGGTGGACACGATGGACTTGACTGCCACGGGGTCCTTGGGCATGGTGCCCTTCTCGATGCGGCCTGCGCAGATGTAGTCCAGCAGCAGAACGCCCATCTCGTTGCCGGACACCAGCTCGTAGCTGCCGTCCGGGCACTTCATGGCAATGCCCACGCGGTCGGCGTCGGGGTCGGTGGCCAGCATCAGGTCAGCGCCGGACTTCTTTGCCAGCTCCAGGCCGAGGCGCAGGGCCTCGAAGATCTCGGGGTTGGGGTACGGGCAGGTGGGGAAATTGCCGTCCGGCTTCTCCTGCTCGGGCACGACGGTGATGTCGGTGATGCCGATGTCCTTCAACACATGGGTGACGGGCACCAGGCCGGAGCCGTTCAGCGGGCTGTAGACCAGCTTAAGGCCGGCGGTCTTGCAAATGCCGGGGCGGATGGAGCGGGCCTCGATGGCGGCGTACAGGGCGTTGATGCAGTCGTCACCGACGTACTCGATCAGGCCCTGGGCCATGCCGTCCTCAAAGGAGATGAGCTTGGCGCCGGTGAGGATGTCAGTCTTCTGGATTTCAGCATACACGATGTCAGCGGCTTCATCGGTCATCTGGCAACCGTCCGGGCCATAGGCCTTGTAGCCGTTATACTTGGCAGGGTTGTGGCTGGCCGTGACCATGATGCCCGCATTGCAGTTGTAGTAGCGGGTAGCAAAGCTCAGGGCAGGCACGGGCATGAGGGCGCTGTAGATGCGCACCTTGATGCCGTTGGCGGCCAGCACCTCAGCGGCGGTCTTGGCAAAGACGTCGCTCTTGATACGGCTGTCGTAGCTGATGGCGACGGTCTGGCTGCCGCCCTGGGTCTTGACCCAATTGGCCAGGCCCTGGGTAGCCTGCCGCACGACGTAGATGTTCATGCGGTTGGTGCCCGCGCCGATGACACCGCGAAGGCCTGCGGTGCCGAACTTCAGGGCCACAGCAAAGCGGTCCTGGATGGCAGCGTCGTCGTCCTTAACGCTTTCCAGTTCGGGCTTCAGATCTGCATCGGCCAGGTCAGCCGCCAGCCAGCGGTCATACATTTCCTTATACATAAGTATATACACCTGCACTTTCTATGGTTGATACTATACTAAATATACCAACTTCTGTGCGGTGTGTCAATTGAATTTTGGCTATTTTTACCGATTTGTTGCTTTGGTTTTGCAGGGTGGCTTTCGTTCCGCGCCACCTTGCGGCGCTTCACTCGTTTTAACGGCTTTCTGCCTTTATGTGTTCCTTTTGGAGACCAAAAAGGAACCGAAAAGGTCCCCGCTACTTCCGATAGCGCGCTGCCTCGCAACAGCGAGACTATTTTCGCTACCTTTTTGGGTCAAAAAAAGGTAGGCCTAATGGAAGAATCCCATAATAAAAGACCCTGCCGCAAGGTAGGCAGGGCCGGGCAAGCAGCAAATAGAACAATTCTTGCACCCCATTTCCACCACTTTTTACCCCTTATATACCCAATAACTGCAAAAGTGGTATACCACTTTCTAACCACTTTTACAGTTTAATAAGTGGTTAAATACAACTTAGATATGTAATTTTTATAACCACTTATTGAGTTATTCAGTTGTATAAGGGGGCGCAGGTGCTTTTCCCAAAAACCTATCGCAAAATAAATGCGTCCCACCATCCCGGCAGGGCGCATTGCTTGTTTGCTTTATTCGCCGGTCTCCTCTTCCAACACATGGGTGATGGTTTCAAGGTCGATCGGCTTGGGGATATAGCCGCTCATGCCCGCATCGTAGCACTTTTTTCGGTCGGCGGCAAAGGTGTTGGCCGTCATGGCAAAGATGGGCACATCGTGGTCGGGACGGTCACTGGCGCGGATACGGCGGTGGTCTCCCCCGTCTTGTGCGGGGCCAGCACGGCGGCGCGCTGGGCGTCGTCCGCCCCGGCAAAGGGGATGCTGACGACAAGGGAGAGACAGCACCTTTAGCTGCTGCTATTTCTTTGTCTCTCCCCCACCCGCTCCGCGGGACTGCTTACGCAGCCGAACCCCTCTGTCGCTTCGCGACATCTCCCCGCACTGCGGGGAGTCACCCTCGCAGAGGGGGGCCAGACATGCTCTACATCGCTTTTCTATCCAGCGCCCGATATTGCAGTGCTTCGGAAATATGCGCGGTGTCCACCTGCTCGCTGCCGTCCAGGTCGGCGATGGTGCGGGCCACCCGCAAAATGCGGTCGTAGGCGCGGGCGCTGTATCCCAGGCGCTCAAATGCCGCACGCAAGATTTGCTGGGCCTTGGGGGTCATGCGGCAGTATTTTCGCAGTGCGGCCCCCGGCAGCTGGGCGTTGCACCGCACGCCGGGCAGGTCTGTGCAGCGCTCCTGCTGCACCTTGCGGGCGGCGGTAACGCGGGCGCAGATGGCGGCGCTGCTCTCTCCACCGGCCTCGGCGGCCAGGGCCTCGTACTCCACAGGCATGGCTTCCACATGCAGGTCGATGCGGTCCAGCAGCGGGCCGGAGATGCGGCGGCGGTACTGCTCAATGGCGCTGGGCGTGCAGGTACACTCCCGCGTGGGGTGACCCAGGTAGCCGCACTTGCAGGGGTTCATGGCGGCAGCCAGCATGAACTGGCAGGGGTAGCGGGCGGTGCCGTGTACCCGGCTCACCGTGACGGCGCCGTCCTCCAAGGGCTGACGCAGCACTTCCAGGGTGTCGCGGGAAAATTCCGGCAGTTCGTCCAAAAACAGCACACCGTTGTGGGCCAGGCTCACCTCACCGGGGCGCGGGGTCGACCCGCCGCCCGCCATGGCGGCGGTACTTACGCTGTGGTGCGGGCTACGGAAGGGCCGCTCTTTCAAAAGCCCGCTGCCCGCAGGCAGCAGCCCGGCCACCGAGTAGATGGCGCTGGTCTCCAGCGCTTCCTCATAGGTCAGCGGCGGCAGGATGCCCGGCAGGCGCTTGGCCAGCATGCTTTTGCCCGTGCCCGGCGGGCCGACCAGCAGTAAGTTGTGCCCGCCTGCGGCGGCGATCTCCAGCGCACGGCGGGCTTCGGCCTGGCCGCGCACATCGGCCATATCGGGGCCAAGCCAGGTACCTGCTTCGTCAAAGCCGCCGGGGGCGGCCGGGGTGATGGCTTCTTCCCCGCAAAGATGGCGCACCACGTCGCTGGCCATGCGGGCCGGGTAGACGGTCAGGCCTGCGGCCTCGGCAGCTTCAGCGGCATTCTCTGCCGGAAGGAACAGTTCAGTCACGCCCAGGGTCACAGCCGCCAGCGCCATGGGCAGCACGCCGGTCACAGGGCGCAGCGTGCCATCCAGGCCCAGTTCCCCCAAAAAGGCCTGATGCGGCGCGGGCACAGGCAGAACGCCCTGGGCGGCCAGCAGGCCCACCAGTAAAGGCAGGTCGTACACAGGGCCGGTCTTGCGCACATCCGCCGGAGCCAGGTTGATGGTGATGCGGCTGGACGGCCAGGGGTAGTGCAGGTTTTTGACGGCACTGCGCACCCTCTCGCTGCTTTCCTTCACGGCCGAGTCCGGCAGGCCCACCAGCGTGAACTGCGGCAGCCCGCTGGAGAGATCGGCCTCGACCTGCACCACATACCCCGCCAGCCCGCTCAGCCCCAGGCTCGTGACCTTTGCAAACATTTTGGCGTCCCCCTTTTATCGTATCTGTTCTTTCGGGATCAACCCGTAATCATACATGACTTCCGAGTGGTTATCCAGCACCAGCTCTTTCGCCACCACGGTGTCTCCGTCCAGTGTTTCTTTGTAAATCTTCGATACACGGTAGTATTTGTCACCCTCCTGCTGGAAGTAGTGTCCCTCCTCCACGATGCGGTAGGTGTACGGCAGCGGGTGCTCGCACCGCAGGGCGGCGTACAGATTGTCCGCATCGCACCAGAGCAGTAGCTGGAAGGTTTGGTCGGTCTCGTTTTTGAACCGGTAGTCGCCGTTGTTGTAAAACACCGAGGTACCGGAGCTGAAGGGCACCCGCGCGCCCTCATCGGGGGCCAGCGCGTCGGAGTGCTTATGGAACTCCGTCACCGTCAGGGGGCTAAGCAGCACCACCCGGCGGATGGTATTGGCCAGATTGCACAGCCCGCCGCCGATACCCGGCAGCAGATGGTTGCGCACCAAAATGCGGCCATCCCGATAGCCCTTGCGCTTGGTGGTCTTGCCTACCAGATGCCAGAACGAGAAGGTCTCCCCCGGGCGGATGAGGATGCCGTTCATCCGGGCGTTGGCAAGTTTGATGTTGACAGCCTTGTTCTCCTGCAGCACCGGGTCAATGCCCTTGCCCCGCTTGATGAGGTGGGAGCTGCAGTCCGCCACCAGATAGGGCAGCGGCTCGCTCTGCCGCGTGTCCGCATAGCGCTCATGGCGCAGGAAATTCTTGATATGTCGTTTGATAATTTCTTTTTGCAGGGCGATCTTATAGCAGGTCGGGCTGATATCGCAAAACATGGTATGCACCTCTTATTTTTGGATATTCCCCAAGCGGTCCCGCCAGCGCGGATTTCTGCGCCAGCAGGCCATGATGTACTTTTCCAGCACCCGCTTTTTGCCGTAGTGGGTCTCCTGCGGCAGGCGGATGAAATCCACCAGAATGCTGGCCATCCCGCAGCGGTTCGCGCCCCGGATATCCCGGAACACCTGGTCCCCGATGCAGACGACCTGCTCCACCGGCAGGCCCAGCATCTTGGCCCCACGGCGGTAAGCGGCGGGGTCGGGTTTGCCGGCCTCGGCGATATAGGGCACGCCGATATGTTTATTAAACCGCTGGATACGCTCGGCGGAATTGTCCGAGAGGAGCAGCGTTTTCATTCCCATGGCGTCCAGTTCCCGGAACAGCGCTTCCACCTTAGGGGTCGCATCCACGCCGTGGTGGACCAGCGTGTTGTCAATATCAAACAGAATGCCCTTATACCCCAGCGCCTGCAGTTTGGCATAGTCGATGGCAAACACGTTGGGCGCCCAGCCCCAGGGATACCAGCGCTCAAGCATGGTCGGCCTCCATATACGCGCAGACAGCGTCGATCTGGGCGGCGAAATCGTCGCCGAACACATGGTCAAAAAAGGCGCTGCCGATGGTAAAATAGGCAGCCCCCGCCGCGCGGATCTCCGCCAGCCGGGCGTAGCTGTTCACGCTGCCTGCAATGCACACCGGCCCCACCGCCGCCGTCAGCGCACGGTTCAGCGCCGGGGCATCGCCGGTGTAACGGTAGCCCAGCAGGTCAATGCCGTAAGCGCCTTGGGCCAGGCAGCGCTTTGCTTCACAAACCATCTCTTCCGCCGTGCCTTCCAGCACCGAGGGCCGCCCCGTCACCTGCCCCACAAAGGGCATGTACCGCAGCCCGTGGGCCCGGCAGTAGGCGTTGACGGCCTCCGAAAAGACGGTGCCCAGCAAAAAATCGCACCCGCAGGCCGCAGCCATCTCGGCCCCGCGCAGGCACTCGGCCTCGGTGTAAGCCACCACTTCCAGGCAGGTCTGCTTGCCGCAGGCTTTCATGCGGGCAAACAGGTCCCGCATCTCGGCAAAAGGCAGGCCCGCCTCTTTAAAGCCCCAGTACCGCGCGCGGGTATGCTCGCACTTGGCAAACACCTCCGCCGCCTGCGGCACCGTCACATCGTTGTACGTCAGCATCACGATCAATTCGGGATGAGTGTTCATACTTATGCCTTCTTTAAAATGTCCAACAATTTCTCCGCGCTTTTCTCCCAGCTGTACTTTTCCAGCAGCAGCTGCGGATCGGCTTGGGGTGGGGTGGTGTCGTCCACGTTGCCGGGGTTGGTATCCAAGTCAATATACCCCGCACAGTCGCCGTATACCTCCCGCATGCAGGGCGTGTCGCTGACCAGGATCTGCTTTGCCCCGCAGGCCACGGCCTCCAGCGGCGGGATGCCGAACCCCTCGTACAGGGTCGGGAACAAAAACGCCCGGCAGTTGGCCATCAGGCTTTTGGCTTCGCCATCGCTGACATAGCCCAGGTAGACTACGTTGGGCAGGTCGGCCAGACCCAGGCGCCCGGCTTCCTCGGCCAGGCTGCCGCCGCCAGCGATAGCAAACATTGCATCGGGCTTGGCCTTGGCGGCCCGCAGCACCCAGGGGAAGTTCTTGTTTTTCAGCAGGTTCGCCATGCTGAAATAGTACCCGCCCTTTTGCAGCTGCGGGTGCCTGGCAAACACGCCGTCATCGGGCGCGATGCGCTGCATCTGCTGCCAGGCGTTGTAGACAACATCCATCTTTTCCGGCGGCACACCGTAGTATTTGTGGATCTCCGCCTTGGAAAATTCCGATACCGTAATAATGCGCTCTGCCTTTTGGGCAATGCGGCGGTACTGCAGGCAGTGCCACGCGGCGCTCAGCCGGTCGCGGCGGGTGTCCCTATAAAAATCCCGCCGGGCGCGGTAGCAGACATCGTGCACCACCGCAATGCCGGTAAACCCGAACCACGGGATGACGTTGCAGGTAGCCAGCCCCTTGGCGCTGCGCCGTTTCAGGTAGCACGGGTAGTCCAGCTGCTGCCAGGCCAGCCCCTGCCGGGTGCCGAAGGGCACCACCTTTATATTTTGGTACGCTGGGGCTTTTACCTGCGGCGGCACCACAAGTTCCACCAGCCCTGCCGGGGCCATCTCATCCAACGCGGCCAGCAGTTCGATGGAATAGCGCTGGATACCCGAAATGCGCTGGGCAAAAAACGAGCCGTCCACGGCCCAGACGGTTTGCTGCATGGCAGCCTCCCTTATGCGCAAAATTGCGCTTTCATACGTAAAATTTTGTTGACGCTCAGGTCCAGCCGTTCCTCGCTGACGGTGCCATTCTGCACGGCCGCCAGCACAGCATCGTAGGCATCGGCCAGGCCGTCGGGCATCAGCAGCACGTCGCACCCGGCCTGCAAAGCCTGCACAGCGGCTTCGCCGGGGGTGTAGCTGTCGGTGATGGCCCCCATGGCCAGCGAGTCTGTAACGATAAGCGTGTTCTCCGCATCCGGCACCAGCGCAATGGCGTCGGCACAAAGCGTTGCGGGCAGGTCGCCGGTCAGCTCCGGCACCACGATGTGCCCCACCATCACGGCATGGGGGCCAACCTCGGCGGCGGCCTCAAAAGGCAGCAGCTCGCAGGCAGCCAGTTCCTCCACCGTGCGGTAGCTGTAGGCCAGGCCGGTGTGGCTGTCTTCGGCGGTATCGCCATGGCCGGGGAAATGCTTGAAGGTGGGCAGGATTCCCTCACCCGCCAGTCCCCTGGCCATGGCCGCCGCGCAATCGGCGGCTTCGGCGGCGTCGGACGAAAACGCCCGCGTGCCGATGATGGGGTTATCCGGGTTGGTGTTCACGTCGGCGTCGGGGGCGAAATCCATATTGAAGCCGTAGGTACGCAGGTAGCCGCCGATGGTCTGCCCCATGGCACAGGCGGCGTCGACGCCCTCGGCTCCCACGGCGGCGGCGCTCTCATACCGGGGCAGGTCAAAGGTATCTTTATTGGCCAGCCGCGCCACCGCGCCGCCCTCCTCGTCCACCGAGATAAACAGTGGGACGTCGGAGGCCTCCTGCAGGGCCGCGTTGAAGGCGGTGATCTGTTCCGGGTCCACGATGTTTTTGCCGAATTGGCACACGCCGCCCACGGGATACTTTTGCAGCGCGTCCCGCATGGCGTCGGTCAGCTCGGTCACGCCGTCCGCCTTGGCGTCGTCGATTTGCTCCTGCGGCAGGGTCAGATCCAGGGAATCCGGCCGGATAATGAACAGCTGGCCGACCTTTTCTTCCAGCGTCAGGTCGGCGGCGGTCAAGGTCGTTTCCGCTGCGGGCGTCGGTTCGGGCGTTGGTCCTGCCTCGTCAGCAGGCAGGTCAGCCACCACCGGGCGCTCGGTATTCATAGGCAGGGTCACAGCGCTCTGCCCCGTTGGCTGCGCCCCGCAGGCACACAGCACCCCCGCCAGCAAAACAGGCCAAACAAACCACTTTTTCATAGGCAGATACCCTTTCTGTCGCTTTTGTTCATTGTACCATATTCCCAGCAAGGGGGCAAGAGAGTTACATCCGGGTATAAGGTGGTAGGTGTGAAAAAGGCTCCCCGCAAGGGGAGCCAATTCTCATAATTCAGTGTTCCGCCACCACATCATCGGCGGCCGCCGTTTCCTTTGTCGAGGTATCCAGCAAACTCTCCTTCGTCACAGCAAAGGCGTCCTTGTGGGCGGCCTTTACCTCGTAGACAATGCCGGGTGCCCCATCGCTGGCCAGATAGCACAAACTCGTGGTGGTCGTGCTGCCGGTATCCGTGTCGTCCGCGGCTTCGGGCACCAGATCACCAAACCGCACGGTCAGCTGCGTGCCGTCACTAAACGCCAGCACCACCGTCACATCCGACGCATCCAGCCCGTAGGTGCTGTCCGCTTCCGGCATGGTGATGCTCCACTCGGTCTGCATCTCGCAAAGGGTGCTTACCATCCGCTTCACCGCGCTCTGGTCCAGCGCATAATCGGCATCATCGGCCAGCTGCCAGGTGCCATCGTTCAAAACGAACTGCAAGTCGCCCACCGTCAGGGCGGTCACATCGTCGCTGGTCTTGTCGGTCAAACTCTGTGCCGCGTACAGGCTGCGGGGGGTCTTGCATAGGTTGTTCAAATCGCTTTTGGCCACGGTGTACACGCCGCCCGCGTCATCGTAGACGTAGTACACGCCTGCCACATCGTTGAGCTGATCCACCGTCAGCGTGCGGGTCGTTTTTCCTGCCTTCAGGGTAAATACCATGGCCGGGGTGTCGCTCATCACGGGGATCTCGCCCAGCTCACTGTCCTGCAGTTGGCGGGCAGCGGTCAGGTCGGTGAACTTCTCCACCAAACTCTGCACGGCGCTCTGCTCCAGCGGCAGGGTCGGGTCGGAGTCCAGCATCCAGTTGCCCTCGCTGCCCTTGAGCAGCGTCACATCCACATTGTTGCCGGAGTAGGCCAGCTCGTCCACATCCTCGGCGGCAAAGTCCACCAGCGGGATGCCGGTATCTTCCTCCGCCTCATTCTCGCAGGTCAGCACTGCCAGCAGCACGCCCAGCAGCACAGCCCCCGCCGCCAGCAGCACCAGCGGCAGCATTTTTTTACGGTTCATGGGGTCTCCTTATCTTCTGCGCCGGATCACGCAGATCACAAGCCCGGCCACCACACACACGATGGGCAGCACAATGGTAAACAGCAGCCCCAGCACAATGATCATGTTGTTGGGCACGGTCAGGCTGGCGGCGCTCAGGCTCTTGCCGCTGATGACCGCGGTGGTCTGCTCGCCGTCAAACCAGTTGACGATGCTGCCCAGCAACTGGGCATTGCCGCCGGACACGCTCTGGTTGATGGTGCCCTGCAAAAAGTTGGGGCAGTTGATCCACACCACGCGGGTGCCGGTGGTGGTGTTCTCGGCGGCCAGGGCCACGTCAAAGCTGCCTTCGGGGTCGGTGTCGGCCTTCTGGGCGGTCTCGGCGGTGGCGTAGCCTTCCATCGAGTAAGCGGTCGAACTGGTGGACAGCAGGCTGGTAAAGGTGTAGTCACCATCCTCGTGCTTCACGATGCCCTGGGCGATGGGGGTGTACACCATCATGTTGCTGCCCACACCGGCGGTGATCTCATTGCTCTGCACCGTCGGCAGCAGGTAGGTCTGCGGGTAGCCGTAGGGGTAATGGTTGGCGTCGTTTTCAATGAGCAAGCCCGCCTGCCGGGTCATGCCGCAGCTTTCCAAAATGGCATCCAGGCGCGGGGTGTCGGTGGTAAAGTCGGTCACGGCCAGCAGCTTGCCGCCGTTTGTTACGTAGTCGCTCAACAGGGCGGCTTCGGCCTCGGTCAGGTCGGCCAGGGGCGCGTTCAGCAGCAGGCTGTCGGCATCGGCGGGGATGCTGCCCGCCGTGGTCAGGTTCAGTTCCTCGGTGGTCACACCGGCGTTGGTCAGCGTGTCGGTAAAGTCGGTGTCCAGCGCCAGTTCGCCGTGGCCGGTCAGCTGGTAGAGCTTATAGGCCGTGGTGCGGCTGACCTGGGCCAGGGCGCTTGTCAGGGCGTTTTCGGCTTCAAAGGTGTACTGCTGGCTGCCGCTGGTGTAGTAGTTCTCAATGTCCAGCTGGTACATATCGTTGTAGCCCACCACACGGTAGTTATCGCCGCAGCTCAGAACGACCGAGCCGGTGGCCGCGCCGTCGTACTGCTGGGCAAAGGTCGGGTACAGCACCGGGTCGCGCTGCTGCCAACCGAAGTGGCTGCTCTCGTCGGCATAGCGGTCCAGCAGGCGGGTGATGTTGGTATCCTCCTGCCCGGACTCGGCCAGGTAGTAGGCGGTGACATCGCTGTTCAGCTCGTGCAGCAGATTTTTCGATGTATCGCTTAACGTAAACAGGGACGAAGTGGAAATATCAAACTCGGTCCACTTGCTGGGCAATGCCTGCACCACCAGGTTGACCAGGATCACAAAGGCCAGCACCACCATGGCCAGCACGGTGGCGTAGCTGCCGCTGCGCAGGGTGCGCTTGCTGCCCTGCAGGTTTTTCAAATCAAACTTTTTCATGGTCAACGCCCCCTTAGTGCCAACGGCGGCGTTCCAGCGACTGCCCCGTCAAAAACAAAAACAGCGCGATCACCGAAAGATAGTACACGATGGCCGACACGCTGAGCATGCCGCCCACCACGCCGTTGAACGGCTGGAACAGTGCCAGCGCTCCCAGCACCGCGTTAAAGGCCGAAAGCAGCCACGCCGGGCGCAGCTGGAACAGCACCACCAGCACCACAGCGCCCGCACCGAACACGCCCAGGCCAACCGGCAGGCTTTTGCAAAGCACACCCACCAGCACAGCCGCGATGAGCAGTACCACCAAAAACACGATGAGCGCCAGCAGGTTGCCGCTGGTGAACATGGTCTTGATGCCGTTCATCAGGTATGCGATGAGCAGCGCGCCAAAGGTGGCCAGGTAGGCAATGATCTGGTTTTCGGTCAGCGCCGAGATCCAGGTCCCCACGGCCAGGCAGGCCGCGCCCAGCAGCAGATACGCAAACAGTGCGCTGAACGCCGACACCAGCGACACCGTGCCGAACGCCGTCAAGATCAGCGGCATAATAACGGCCACGGTCAGCGGCAGGGCAAACACCACGACCTCGGCCAGGAACTTGCCCAGCACGATGCCGGGAATGCTGACCGGGCTGGTCAGCAGCAATTGGTCGGTCTTGTTGCGGCGGTCCTCGGCAAAGCTGCGCATGCTGATGGCGGGCAGCAGGAACAGCATGATCAGCGTAGTTGTGTACAAAACGGACGCAAAGTCCGACGAAGCGTACATCAGGTTGCGGTTGGTAAAGTACAGCCCCAGGAAAAACAGGCTGACCGCCGCGGTGACGTAGCCCACCATGCCGGTGTAGTAGCTTTTGGTTTCCCGTTTAAAGATGGCAGCCATTTATTCTGCCTCCTGTTCATTGGTTTCCGTTTCGGTCGTTTCGGTTTCTTCCGGTGCCTCGGTCAGCTGCAGGAACACATCCTCCAGGCTCATGCTCTCGGCGCTCAGATTCAGCACCGGGCAGCCTGCCTTGGCCAGTGCCAGAGACAGCGCACCGCGCAGGTCGGCGCCGCTCTCGCTTACGGCGGTAAAGCTGACCTCGCCGCCCTTTTCGGCGGTCACCCGCAGGTCGGTCAGGCCGGGCACGGTGGCGGCCGCAGCCAGCACGGCGTCCCGTTCGCCCTGGGCGGTGGCCGAGATGGTGCCCTTAGCGGCCAGCTTGCCGGCCAGTTCCTCGGGCGTGCCCTGGGCTACCAGTTTACCATGGGCAATGATGAGAACGCGGTCGCATACGGTCTGCACCTCGCTTAAAATATGGCTGGACAAAATGACCGTGTGGGTCTTGCCCAGGTCATGGATCAGGCTGCGGATTTCGATCATCTGCGCAGGGTCCAGGCCGACGGTGGGCTCGTCCAGGATGATGACCTTGGGGGTGCCCAGCAGCGCCCCGGCAATACCCACGCGCTGGCGGTAGCCCTTGGACAGGTTGCGGATCAGCCGCCCTTCCATCTCCTGCAGGCCGGTGCGGGCGCAGGCGTTTTCTACAGCCGCGATGCGGTCGGTCTTTTTGCGGGTGCCCTTCAGCTCGGCCACAAACAGCAGATATTCCCGCACAGTCATATCCTGGTACAGCGGCGGCTGCTCCGGCAGGTAGCCGATGCAGGCCTTGGCGGCGGCGGGTTCCTCGGCAATATCATGGCCGTTGATGGTCACGGTGCCGTCGGTGGCCGACAGGTAGCCGGTGATGATATTCATGGTCGTAGACTTGCCCGCGCCGTTCGGCCCCAGCAGGCCGTAGATGCAGCCGTCCTCAACGGTAAAGCTGATGTCATCCACAGCGGTATGGCCGCCGTAGCGTTTCGTCAGATGTTCGACTTGAATCAAAATGCTCTCCCCTTTTTCTATGCAGAGTCATGGACATGATAAAGTATAGCCGCCATTTGTGAAAATTGTGCGATAGCCTTATGAAAAAATGTGGGACAGTGCTGCCACCATCCCACAAAATTCAAACCAGTTCAACTCGATATTTCTTCATCCAATAATTTACCTGCAAAAACCAGGCGATCGTCTGCGGCGTGGTCATCAGCTGGCCGTACCAGGGCACGGGGTTGTCGGCCCCGCTGGCCAGCAGTACTTCCAGTGCCTCCTTTTTGATAATGGCAAGCAGCGGCGCCGCCGGGTCAGAAATCACCCGCCGCAGCTCGCCACTGACTGCCGCTAAATACGCCGGGTTCCAGGTCTTGGGGTAGGGGCTCTTGCGCCGCCACAAAACCTCTTTGGGCAAAACGCCCTGCATGGCGTAGCGCAAAAGGCCCTTCTCCTGTCCCTGGTAATCCTTAAAATCCCACGGCACAGCGTAGAGATACTCTGCAATGCGATAATCGCAGAACGGCACGCGCACCTCCAGGCCCGAGTACATGCTCATCCGGTCCTTGCGGTCCAGCAGCGTCTGCATGAACCAGGCAAAGTTCAAATTGACCATCTGGCGCATCCGGGTCTCCACCGCATCCCGCCCCGGCAGCACCGAGGTCTCGGCCAGCGTTTGCTGATACCGCGCATCCACAAACGCTGCCGGGTCGATATCCCCCAGCACGCCCTCCTTTATAAATGCCGCCCGGTAGGCCGTGGACTGCGCCCAGGGGAAGCCGTACTTTTCCCGCACGGCGGGGTCGCGGTACCATGGGTAACCGCCAAAAATTTCGTCGGCGCACTCGCCCGAAAGCGCCACCGTGGCATGGGGCTTGATCTGGCGGCAGAACAGCAGCAACGAGGAATCCACGTCCGCCATGCCGGGCAGGTCGCGGGCCTCCACCGCGGCGTAGAGCGCCAGCACCAGTTCGGGGGTGTCCAGTGTGACCCAGTGGTGCCGCGCGCCCAAAAAGTCGTTCATCTTGCGGATGTAGGGCGCGTCGGCCCCGGGCTGAAACTTGGTGGCGTGGAAATACCGCCGGTTGTCCTTGTATCCCACCGAGAACGTCTGCAATTGCCGGCCCCGTGCGGTAAAATAAGTGTCCGCCACCGCCGAGATCAGGCTGGAATCCAACCCGCCGGACAAAAACGTCGCCACCGGCACATCACTGACCAGCTGCCGCTGGATGGCATCCACGACCAAATCCCGCACGTTGCGGGCGGTGGTCTCGAAGTCGTCGGGGTGGTCGTGGTCGGTCAGCTGCCAGTAGCGGGTCAGGGTCAGGCGACCGGTGCCAGCCTCATACACGGCACACTGGCCGGGCAGCAGCTCCCGGATATTTTTGAACACCCCGCACCCCGGCGTGCGGCCGGGACCAAGCAGCAGCACTTCGGCCAGGCCGTTGGCGTCCACCCGGGGCGGCACGGCCGGGTGGGCCAGCAGGGTCTTGATCTCGCTGCCAAACAGCAGGCTGTCCCCTGTCTGCACGTAAAACAGCGGCTTGACCCCGCAGCGGTCCCGCGCCAAAAACAACCTGCCCGCCCGCTGCGCCCAGACGGCAAAGGCAAAAATGCCGTTGCAGCGTTCCAGGCAGCCCGCCCCCCACTGGGCGAAGGCGTGCAGCAGCACCTCGGTATCCGAATGGCCGGTAAAGCTGTGGCCCTTGTTTTGCAGCGCGGCGCGCAGTTCCGGCGTGTTGTACAGCTCGCCATTATACACGAGGGTATAGCTTTCGCCCTGCCAATCCAGCTGCATGGGCTGCAGGCCGTTCTCAATATCCACCACCGCCAGCCGCGCATGGATGAGCGCCGCCCGCCCGCTGATGAACATGCCCCGCTGGTCCGGCCCACGGCGAGATAAAGTTTGCTGCATCGCGCAATAGGCCGCATACTGCCCCTGGATCACCCGCGGGTCCCGCCCGATCTGCCCTGCGATCCCACACATAAAAAGTCCCCCTTTTCGCTGTGCTCATTCTCTTGCATGAGTATGCGGAAAGGGGGTGGTTTTAGTATTTTATTTATCTATTCGCCGCCACCCTGCGGCGGCTCTCTCGTTTTAACAGCAGTATGCCATTATAAAAGGCTCTGCCGCAAGGTAGGCAGAGCCGGTCTAGCACAATATCAAAAATCAGGCAAAATGATCCACAATCGCCATGGCTACATCATCTTTACTTTGCAGCGGCAACTGCTCTGCCCCCTCGTGGGTGATGATCGTTACCACGTTGGTATCCACACCAAACCCGGCGCCGGGGACTTTCAGGTTGTTGGCCACGATCATGTCCATCTTCTTCTTGTTCAGCTTGGCGGTGGAGTTCTCGACTAGATCCCGCGTCTCCATCGAGAAGCCGCAGACAAACAGCGTTTCCGGTTTGTGTGCGCCGACCCACGCCAAAATGTCATCGGTGCGTTCCAGCGCGATGTTCATCTCGCCATCGTGCTTTTTCACCTTGTCCGCTGCCACTTCCGCCGGGCGGTAGTCAGCCACGGCGGCAGCCATCACCAGGGCATCGGCGTCCATGGCGTTGGCCTTTACGGCTTCAAACAGGTCTTTGGCCGTGGTGAACGGCACCTTCTTCACAAAAGGCACGTCTGGCTGGGTGCAGCTCGTCGAGGACAGCAGCACGACCTCCGCGCCGCGCAGCATACAGGCACGGGCCACGGCGTAACCCATCTTGCCGGTGGAGTGGTTGGTCAGGTAACGCACGGGGTCCATCGGCTCCTGGGTGGCGCCGGCGGAGACCACCACCTTTTTGCCCGTCAGGTCCTTCTCGCAGGCCAGCTCCCGCAGCACGTAATCCACCAGCACGCTCTCCTCGGGCAGACGGCCGGAGCCGACGTCGCCGCAGGCCAGCAGGCCGGAGCCGGACGGGATGACCGTAAAGCCGTAATGCTCCAGCGTCCTGATGTTATCCTGGGTAATGGGGTTTTCCAGCATGTGGGTGTTCATGGCCGGGGCCGCCAGCTTGGGGCAGTGGGCCGCCAGGGTCACGGTGGTCAGCATGTCGTCGGCCTGGCCGTGGGCCATTTTGGCAATCACATTGGCCGTAGCCGGGGCGATGAGCATCAGGTCGGCGGCGTTGGCAAGGCTGACATGCGCCACGTCGTACTGGAAGTTGCGGTCAAACGTATCCACGATGCAGCGGCGATTTGTCAGCGTTTCAAACACCAGCGGGGTGATGAACTCGGTGGCGTTCTGGGTCATCAGCACATGGACGTCGGCGCCCAGTTTGACCAGCGCGTGGGCCACATTGGGCATTTTATAAGCGGCAATGCCCCCGGTAATGCCGAGGACGATGGTTTTGCCTTTCAGGTTCATGGAGATCACATCCTTCATAATGTTAGTATACCCGTTTACAGCACTGCCGTCAATCTGCTATAATGATGCTACATTTTCAGGAAAAGAGACAAGCACCATGGTTTTAGCAGTTGACATCGGCAACAGCAACATCTGCATCGGCGGGCTGGCGGGCGAAGCGCACCGCGACATCCTGTTCACCACCCGGATGGTCACCCGCCCCCGCTGCACAGCGGATGAATATGCCGCCGAGCTGCGATTTTTGCTGGGGCGCTTAAAGGTCGACCCCACCGCCTGCGAGGGCGTCATCGTGTGCAGCGTAGTACCAGGTTTAACGCCCGTACTGGCCCACGCCTGCAGGCGGCTGACCGGCAGGGACGCTTTAATTGTGAGCAACGCGCTGGACACCGGCCTGACCTTTGCCGTGGACGAGCCGGACCGCGTGGGCCGCGACCGTCTGGCTGATGCCGCAGCCGCCGCAGCGCATTATCCCCTGCCCTGCATGACGGTGGACATGGGCACAGCCACGACCTACAATGTGCTTTCGGCCGAGGGCTGCTTTTTAGGCGGGTTCATCGTGCCCGGCGTGCAGACCAGCCTGCGGGCCATCAGTGCAGGCACGGCCCAGCTGCCGCCCATCGCCCCGGAACCGCCGGAGCATCTGGTCGGCCGCAACACGGTCGAGGCGCTCAACAACGGCGCGATGTTTGGCACTGCCGCCATGCTGGACGGTCTGGCCGACCGTGTGGAAGCGGAACTGGGCCAACCGCTGACGGTAGTCGCCACCGGCGGCTTAGCGCCTTACATCATGCCCTGCTGCAAACGGAAAATTTTGTATGATGGAGATCTGCTGTTTAAGGGCCTGGCTTTGATTTGGGAACGGAATTCTTGATTTTTATTTATGGCAACACCGCACAATTCCCGCCTAACGGCTTAAGCACCGCTCCGGCGGCTGCGG
>OGXX01001332.1_pt1 | contig 25207 bp, 13 predicted proteins | sample 1576301 | NCBI WGS metagenome assembly OGXX01 (sample SAMEA3541469, study PRJEB24748) | human gut metagenome | biome: human gut; feature: human-associated habitat; material: faeces | place: China | collected 2012
TGAGGGGGAGAAGGAGAACCTTTTTCCCAAAAAGGTTTCCTTCTCCCCCTCACAACGTTTTTATTGCGGCAGCGGGCAGGGCGTCAGGAAGAAGGAGCGCTCTTCCTGGACCAGCGAGACGATCTCGCGCAGGCCTTCCAGCGTGGGCTGGCCCTTGTTGGCGGTCAGCAGGCCCTGCAGCTTCCTGACCAGGGCCGCGCGGGCCTCGCAGTCCTCCAGGCCCAGCAGCCCCTTCTTGCCAAGGATCTCCAGGGCCTTACCGTGCCGGGTGGCCAGGCCGGTATGCACCTGATAGAGCGGTTCCAGCGTGTCGCTTTCCGCAGCGGCCAGCACCATGACCGAGGCCATGTACAGGCGCTCCAGATAGAGGCCGTACAGATGCGCACCCAGCAGGCGCAGCAGCTGATCGTCCTGACGGGCGGCCTCCAGCAGGCGGGAAAGCTCCTGCTGCCGGAAGCGCGCCAGGATGTTCGCGGACTCCTGGCTGTGCGGGGCCTTGCGGATGCGGGCCATGTCCTTGCTGTTCAACGCGGGCAGGGGCTTGCCCACCAGCTGCTGGAGCAGCTCGTTCTTCTTGGCGGCGTCGGCCACATCGCCAAAGTAGAAGGCATACATCCTGTCCGCGGCCAGCATGCCGCTGAGCACGGCCAGCTGGTCCTGGCTGCCGTCCACGGGGCACATCTCGCCCGTGATGGTCAGGTCGGGCTGATAGATGAAACCGGCCTTTTTGAGCAGGCCGATATCCTGGATGCTGTTCACGATGGCATCGCTGTCCAGCAGGGGGGCCAGCTCGTCCACCACATGGGCGCGGGCCGGCAGGGCGGACAGGCAGAACACCAGCAGCAGGAGCAGCAGACAATACAAGGGCGCGGCCGCCGGCCTCCGGCCCGAAAGACCGGAGGCGACGACCGCGCCGGGCACGACGCCCACCGCTCCGCGCCCGGAAGCGCAGAGCATGGGGGGCGTGGCAACGGCGGACATCTTCATGACGTTGTTCCTTATTCCTCGTTGAGGGCTTCGCTGAAGCGCTGGCGCAAGGCCTGCATCTTGGCCTTGGCATCCAGCAGCTGTTCGGCACGGGCGCGTTCGCGTTCCACCACCTGGGCGGGAGCGCGGCTCACGAAGCTTTCGTTGTGCAGCTTGCTCTGCACGCCCACCAGATCCTTTTCCAGTTTGGCCATTTCCTTGTCCAGACGGGCCAGCTCGCCGGCCAGGTCCACGGCGCCCTTGAGAGGCACGATGACCTGGCAGCCGCCCACCACGGAGGAGGCGGACGCCTTGGGCGCGTGCAGGCCGGCACCGATCTGCAGGTCTTCCAGGCGGGCCAGGGTGGTCATCATCTGGCGGCAGCTCTCCAGCAGGGCGGCCTGGGCCGCGTCCACAGGATGCAGCATCAGGCTCACCTTGTGGCTGGGGCTGATGTTCAGCTCGGCCTTGATGGTGCGCACGGCCACGATGATGCCCTGCACCAGTTCCATGCGGGCGGCCTCGGCTTCATGCAGGCAGCCGGGACGGGCCGCGGGATAGAGCTCCAGGGCGATGTCCGTGGGCTGCTCGCCGGCGGGCACGGGCAGGGCGTGCCAGATCTCGGCCGTGACGAAGGGGATGATGGGATGCAGCAGGAGCAGCAGCTCGCGCAGCACCACCCACAGCACATACTGGGCCACGGGCTTGCGGGCCTCGTCCTGCATGTCGGGCTTGATGAGCTCCAGATACCAGTCGCAGAACTCGTTCCACAGGAACTTGTAACCTAGCTGGGCGGCGTCGTTGAAGCGGTATTCTTCCAGCGCCTTGTCCATGTCCTGCTTGACCTGCTCCAGACGGTGCAGGATCCACTGGTGGTGCAGGCCTTCCACGCATTCCAGGGCCACCGGGGCGGGCGCGGTCCCGGGCAGGTTCATGAGGGCGAAGCGGGCGGCGTTCCACAGCTTGTTGACGAAGTGGCGGTAGCCTTCGATGCGGGCTTCGGACAGGCGGATGTCGCGGCCCATGGCGGCAAAGGCCGTCAGGGTGAAGCGCAGGGAGTCGCAGCCGTACTTGTCGATCATCTCCAGCGGGTCGATGACGTTGCCCGTGGACTTGGACATCTTGCGGCCGGTCTCGTCACGCACCAGGGCGTGCAGGTACACGTCGTGGAAGGGCACCTGGCCCATGAAGTGCTGGCCCATCATCATCATGCGGGCCACCCAGAAGAAGATGATGTCGAAACCGGTCACCAGCACGCTGGTGGGGTACCAGGTGGCCAGATCCTTGGTCTGCTCGGGCCAGCCCATGGTGGAGAAGGGCCACAGGGCCGAGGAGAACCAGGTGTCCAGCACGTCCTCGTCCTGCTTCAGGTCAGTGCAGCCGCACTTGGGGCAGGAGCTGGGGTCGTGCTCGGCCACGATGAGCTCGCCGCACTGCGCGCAGGTCCAGGCGGGGATGCGATGGCCCCACCAGATCTGGCGGCTGATGCACCAGTCGCGGATGTTGTCCAGCCAGTGATAGTAGGTCTTGGCCCAGGATTCCGGCAGGATGCGGGTCAGTTCGGGCACGGCCTTGCGGGCGGCGGGAGCCATCTTGGTGGTGGCCACGAACCACTGCGTGGACACATGCGGTTCCACCACGGTGTGGCAGCGGTAGCAGTGGCCCACGGAGTTGTCCAGGTCCTCCACGGCCAGAAGGTCGCCGGCGGCTTCGATGTCGGCCACGATCTTCGTGCGGCAGTCTTCCTTCTTCAGACCGGCGTAGGGGCCGGACTCGGCCTTCATGATGCCGTCTTCGTCGATGACCTGCAGGAACTCCAGATCGTGCTTCTTGCCCAGGGCCCAGTCGTTGTGGTCGTGGCAGGGCGTCACCTTGAGGGCGCCGGTACCGAACTCGCGATCCACGTAGCTGTCGGCGATGATGGGGATCTCGCGGCCCAGCACGGGCACGATGGCCGTCTTGCCCACCAGGTGCCGGTAGCGCTCGTCCTCGGGATGCACGCAGATGGCGGTGTCGCCGGGGATGGTCTCGGGCCGGGTGGTGGCGATGGTGATGCTGCCGGAACCGTCGGCCAGATGGTAACGGATCTTCCACAGCTTGCCCTTGTGGGCCTCGTGTTCCACTTCGTCATCGGCCAGGGCCGTGTGGCAGCGCGAGCACCAGTTGATGATGTAGTCGCCCTTGTAGATCAGGCCTTCGTTGTAGAGCTGCACGAAGACCTTGCGCACGGCGGCGGACAGGCCTTCGTCCATGGTGAAGCGCAGGCGCGTCCAGTCCACGGAGGCGCCCAGGGCGCGGATCTGGTTGAGGATGCGGTGACCGTAGTCCTCGCGCCACTGCCACACGCGCTCGATGAAGGCTTCGCGGCCCAGGTCCTGGCGGGTCTTGCCTTCCTTGGCCAGAGCGCGTTCCACCACGTTCTGGGTGGCGATGCCGGCATGGTCGGTGCCGGGCACCCACAGCACGTTCTTGCCCTTCTGGCGGGCATGGCGGCAGAGCACGTCGATGAGGGTCTGGTTCAGGGCATGCCCGATGTGCAGGGCGCCGGTGACGTTCGGCGGCGGGATCACGATGGAAAAGGGTTCGCCCTGGGCATCCGGGTCGGGCGTGAAGGTCCTGTTGTCCTGCCAGTGGTCGCGCCAGCGCGCTTCCACGTCATGGGGCTCGTAGCCCTTGGGGAGGGTATCCGCCATCTTGCTTTCTCCATGAAAGGCGGCCATAGTACGCTGTTATGTGTGCCGCCAACCCTGTATGTATTCTCTGGGACGCGTCCCATATCTGGGGCCTTATGGTCTGGCGCGCCCTGTGCGCGCTGGGACTGCCCTGCCGTCTGGTCAAGGGACAAGACATAGCCAATGGCGCGCTTTTTCGCAAGCCATGCCCGCAGGGCCCGGCCGGCGGGGAGCGGGCCCCGGCCCCGCTTTTGCTGGTGCCCGGCGGCAATGCCCGTCTCAAGGCCCGCGCCCTGGGCGAGAAGGGGCGCCAGGCCGTGCGCGACTATCTGGCCGAAGGCGGCCGCTACCTGGGCTTTTGCGGCGGCGCCGGACTGGCCCTGAGCCAGCCCCGCAGCCAGGACGGGCTGGGGCTCTGCCCCTGGGGCCGTGCGCCCTACCCCGAACGCCTGCATCATCTGATCTCCGGCCATGCCCACATGCGTGTGCGCTCCTGCATGGCCCGCGACCTGCCCGCCGCACGGCCGGAGCTCCCCGTCGCCTCCCGGCCAGGTGACAGCGCCGACCCGCTGCGCCCGCCGCTGGGCGACGAGGCCTGCGCCCTGGTGCCGCCGCACTGGCGCGGCTGCGCCCTCGGCCATGAAAAGGACTGCCGCCACTGCAGCAACTGCCGCCCGCCGGAAGCCGACGGCCATGTGCCGTCCCTGCCGGTCTGGTGGCCCGGCCGCTTCGCCCCGGAAGCCGACGAGCGGGTCAGCATCCTGGCCTCCTACCGCCAGCCGGACACGGACTTCTGGCTGGCCGACCTGCCCCTGAGCCGCATCCCGGCCCCTGTCTTCGAAGCCTGGAAGGACCTGTACGGGGTCAATGTCTCGGCGGATTTCCTCGACGGCCAGCCCCTGATGGTGGCGGGCAATTACGGCCGGGGGCGCTACGTCCTCAGCTATTCCCATCTGGAGACCCCGGACAGCCCCGATGCCAACGCCTGGCTGGCCCATCTGCTGCGCGCGCTGGCCGGTCTGGCGCCGCAGCGCGAGCTGGTGCCCGCCTGGGACCTGCACCGCAAGGCCGCCTTCCGCTGGCCCGGCACACCGCAGACAGCGCCCCTGCACACCCTGCTGCACGGCATGCGCGGCCTGCTGGATCTGGGTGTGGAGCACAATCTTTTTTTCGAGCGCACGTCCTGGCTCTGGGGCTGGCGCCCCGGCCTGCCCGGCGCGGTCTGCAACAACCTGTATTCGTCACTGCGCGTGCTCTGCGGCCTGCGGCCCGGCCCGGAAACCCTGGCCGCCTGGGACGGCATGCGTGCCCGTTTCACCGCCCTCACGGATATCTTCCTGCCCGGCGCCGAAGGCTATCTGCTGGCCTGCCGCCTGCGCGAGACCCTCTCCCCCACCATGCCCGACGCCGTGGACCGGCGCGGCCTCACCAACCAGCGCGAGGCCCTGTTCGGCCATCCCATGACCGGCGGCGGCATCGTGGGCGAACTGCTGGAGATGACCGACGAGCTGCTCTACCGCGGCCAGCGGGAAGACGCCTGCGCCGCGCTGGACGAGTGACCCCGCAACGGACCCTGAAGATCCCGCGCCTTTCCTGAACGCCCCGCCTGCCCGGCCCGCACTCTCCATCCGGCCTTGCGAACGATCTGCCGATATCCGCCCTGACGGTGCCGCATGGCAAAGGAAAGCCAGCCCGCGAAGCGCACTCCCTGAAGAAGGCTTGCCCCGCGTGGACAGCCCGGCTACCCGCGCACCTGTCGCGGAACCTGCGCGTCTCCGGTCACGGAAGCCGCTTCATGCCTTTCCCCGCTGATGGCATACAGGTAACCGGCGAAGAAGGTGAAGGCCGTGGCATTCTTCAAGGTGATGGCGGACAATGCCGCCAACGCTCCCAGAAAAGTACAGGCCATGCCGTATACATACCAGTCCCGGTGACGGGCGGCAAAGGCCACGCTCCGCCAGAGCAGCATGGCGCACAGGCCCAGGAACAGGGCCAGTCCGGGCAGGCCCGTTTCCGCCAGCAGGGTCGTATACTGGTTCATGGGGGGGTATTTGTGGAGCTTGCTGCTCCTGGCACCCTCGACAAATCCCGTCAACTCGCTCCCCCGCTCCAGACGGCACTGCTCCAGCGGCTGCCAGTACCAGCCCTGCATCATGCAGCCCATGCCCAGCGGGCGCGAAAGCCCCGCCTCCATATCCAGCCGCGCACAGGTATAGCGGATGGCCAAAGAACTGACCTCCAGCCCTCCCTGCAGTTCGGGGCATGTCGCTGGTTTGCCCGCATGACTGTCTTTTACAAAGCGGACCAAGGACTCTGCCTCCTGAAAAGCCGGCTGGAAACGGGCCTGTATCCCGGGCCATCCGGCATGCAGCCCCCAGCCGCCCCCTGCAAGCAGAACGGCTGTCAGCAGCAGGACCGGTATACGGTGACGGCGCAGGACGGCAAGATAGCACGGCAGGGCGGCGGCAACGCAGGTCACGGCAAAAGCAAACAGACCGGAAGCGATCTTGCCCTGCCACATGATGAGGCCCCAGCAGGCCACAGCCAGCAGCCAGAGGCGCTTCGCCCCGCTCAGGGCCAGGGCCACGCCCAGCACGGGGATGAGCCCCACAGCCATATGCGGTGGCTCGGCAAACAGCCCCCTGATCCTGTCCGTGAAATAGACCGGCGGCCACCAGCCATGACCGATGCATTCCATGCGGAACCAGGGATTGATGCTGACCAGAAAATCCTTGATCCCTGCTGCGCCGTGATTGGCCAGGATCTCCAGGACGATATGTGCCAGGTTCGAGAGCGCGAGCAGCAGTACCGCAGCATGGAAGAGTTGTTTTCCCCGCTCGCGCGGCAGGCAGGAAAACATCACGGCCCACCAGAGCCAGAACGCCAGAGGGATCGCCGTCCAGAGCAGGAAGCCCGTCCAGACGTCCGGTGCAACATCCCCGGGCACGCTTTGCAAGCCCCGCGCAGTGGCCAGTGCTGCCAGGGCCGCCATGCCCAGGATCCCTCCCAGCAACAGGCGGTGTTCCCGCATCCGCCCGCGCCACTGGCCGGGAAGGATGAACAGCACTGCGCCCGCGATCCCGAGAGGATATGTGGGACGATGCGGCAAAACCGGATCCCGGAACCAGGGGAAGACATCGAACGACAGCAGGGCCAGGCTCAAAAAGGCGCACGCCGTGGACCCCCACAGGCACAGACGGGAGAAGCGATCCATCAAAAGATTCCTTGTACGGGAACAGGGCCGGGACACCGTACCGCCCCGGGCAGCGCCGGGCCGGGAAAACGGCGATATCCCCTATCCTATAGCCCGGCACCGTTCCTGACAAGCGCTTACAGGCAGCCCGCTCCCTGCAGCAAAAAGATGAACAGCATCAGGCTGACCATGCTGGCGGCATTGCTCAGCACGGCGGTCAGGGCCGCCTCTTCGGGCACGGCGCTGTAGACCTCGGCCAGCACCGAGGCCACCAGGGCCGTGCCGGTGGCGGACATGAGCACGCCCACGCCCAGCCAGAGCGGCGGCAGGCCCGCCAGGCGCATGATGCCCCAGCAGATCAGGGGATGGATGCCCAGCTTGCACAGCAGGAGCCAGGTCTGCCGGATCACCGTGTGCCCGCCGTTGCGACGCAGGGCCAGCACCAGCTTCTGGCGCAGGTCGAAGCCCAGGGCCAGCAGCATGCAGGGCGCGGCCGTACTGCCGATGAGCGCCGCCGCATGGTCCAGAGGCCGCCACAGCCCCAGCCCCGAGCAGGCCAGGGCCAGGCCCGCCAGCGTGGCCAGCAGCAGGGGGTTGCCCAGCAGGAAGAGGCGCAGCAGCTTCCAGATGCGGCCCCGGCCGTCGCCCCAGGCCGCGGAACCCGCTAGGCAGTCCATGCGGACCTGGGCCATGATGACCACCACATTGGGGGTCAGGGCGGCCAGACCGGCCACCACCATGGCCTCATGGTTGCCCGGCAGCAGGCTGGCCACGATGGGCAGGCCCACGAAGGCCGTGTTGCTGGCGCTGCAGGCCAGGCCGGAGATGATGGCCGGGCCCGTGCCCCGCCGGGAAAACAGCCTGTCCACGACATAGCCCAGCAGATAGCACAGCATCTGCGCCCCGATGACGCCCAGCCAGAAACCGCCGTGGGCCAGGTCCAGACGGCTCGCCCCGGCCAGGATGTGCAGCATGAGCACGGGCAGGGCCAGCTTGAGCACATAAAGGCCCATGGCCGCGCCGGTGTTCTCCGGCAGCACGTCGGTCATGTGGACAGCGGCCCCCACGGCTATGAGCAGAAAGACGGGAAGAACGGCATAAAACGCTTCCATTGGATACCTCCATCAGACCGTAGTGTGGCTCCCGGAGGATGTCGCTTGCGGTGCGGAGAAAGATGCGCTTCTTCCTTCCGCTTGTCCAGAAAATTGTTTGTTTAACCAAACAATTTATAACTCCTTGAAAAAGCCCGGGATCGGCATGCCGACCGGGCTTTCTTGCGCCGCCGGCTGCCGTTTTGGGGCGCCAGCCCCGGGCAGGACGGCGAAAGGTCTTCCCGGACGCCTCAGATATGGCCCAGCAGACGCATCAGCCAGATGAAGAAACTCAGCGAGAACAGGCTCAGGCCGTTGGAGACCAGGGCCGTCAGGGTCGCCTCTTCCGGGCCGGCATGATGCACGTCCGCCAGCACGGGGACCACCAGGGCGGATCCGGAAGCGCACATGATGACCGAGACGGCCAGCCACAGTCCTTCCACGCCCAGCGCGGCCAGGATGGCCCAGCACACCAGGGGCTGCACCACCAGCTTGCAGATCTGCAGGGCCGCCTGGCGCAGCAGGGCGTGGTTGCCCGCATGGCGGAAGACCACGGCCAGCCGTTCCCGCAGGGTCAGGCCCAGGGTGACCAGCATGCAGGGCGCGGCCGTATGCCCCACCAGCTCGGCGGCCCTGTCCAGCGGCCCCCACAGCCCAAGGCCCAGGGCGGAGACCAGCACGCCGCCCGCCATGCCCCAGAACACGGCATTGTACAGCAGCGAATAGCGCAGCACATGCAGCAGCACGGCCTTGCGCCCCTGCGGCATGGACCGGGAAGGATCATGCGCGGCCAGCTGCACCTGCCCCACCACGAACAGCAGATTGGGCGTGATGGTGAACAGGCCGGCCACGAACAGGGCCTCGGCATTGCCCGGCAGGGCGCTGGTGATGACGGGGATGCCCACGAAGGCGGCATTGCAGAAACAGCCGCCCAGGGCCGTCACGGTCGCCGCCGCGCTGTCGTGGCGGGCCAGGATGCGGTCGGCCGCGTAGCAGGCCCCGTAGATGAGGAACTGCGCGGCGATGACGCCCAGCCAGAACTGCGGGTGCGCAAAGCTCTCCAGAGGCGCGGTGGCCATGATCTGGAACAGCAGCAGCGGCAGGGCCACGTTGAGGACATAGAGGCTCAGGGTCTGGTTGGCGTTCTCGGGAAGGGCCCGGAAAAGATCCAGGCAGACGCCCAGACCGATGAGCAGGAACACGGGGACAACGGCGGAAAATGCTTCGATCATGCCCTTGCTTATGCTTCTCCCGGCCGGATGTCCAGACGCGGCGTCCGCCACCGGGCCCGGAAAAAAAGGCCCGGGGCGGACAGGGCCCGCATCCGTGCTGCCGGGCCCTCTTTCCCGCGCGCCGGAGCCGCGGGCACTGGGCCTGTCCTAGGCCACGCCGCCGTGCGCATGGCAGTCGCAGGCGGCGTCCAGGGCCCCGCACTGGCGGCAGTGGGCCACCAGGGGCTCGAAGGTCTCGCTGTCCGGGAAATAGGCCAGCAGGGCCCCCCGCGACATGTCGAAATACCAGGCATGCAGCGAGAGTTCATGGGCGGCCACCCGCTCCTGGATCCAGGGATAGGAGAGCAGGTTGTCGATGGAGACGAGGATGGCGGCCTCTTCGCAGTGGCGCTGCCGGTCGGCCGGGCTCTCGTCGCGCACGTCCTCGCGCATCCGTTCCAGGGCGGGCGCGGCCAGGGAGACCCAGTTGGCCACGAAGCTCTCGTCATGCAGCGATGCGGGGTCCAGCAGGGCCTGGATGCCGCCGCAGCCGGAGTGGCCCAGCACGATGATGTGCTCCACCTTGAGATGATGCACCCCGTATTCCAGCACGGCCAGCACGGCGTCCCGGCGCAGGGCGTCGTCGGCATGGGGCACCAGGTTGGCCACATTGCGCACCACGAAGATGTCGCCCGGGTCGCAGCCCATGAGCAGGGCCGGATCGGCCCGGGAGTCACTGCAGGCGATGACGATGGCCTTGGGATGCTGCCCCTTGTTCAGGGACGCGTAGTAGTCGTTTTCCGCATCAAAATAGAAACGGCGGAAGTTTCTGAAACCGTTGATGAATTTTTCAAAGTCCTTCATGGGGTCCTCAAAGTCCCCTCCGGCCGCGCGTATGTACGGGACGCCGGAGGAAAGAGACGAAAAGAGCCCCGGAGGGACCGGGGCTCTCGCAAAATGACACAGACAGCGGCTACTGGGCCTTGGCTTCGGAGGGAGCGGCCTTTGCGGCAGCGGGCTTTTCAGCGGCAGGAGCGGCCTGTTCCGCAGCGGGCGCAGGCTTTGCAGCGGGCTTTTCGGCGGCCTTGGCGTCCTGGGCGGCAGGAGCATCCGCCGCGGCGGGAGCTTCGGGCTGGGGGTTGCTCACGGACACGAAGTTGACCTTCTGCTTGTTCATCTCGTCCAGCAGGGCATTGGTCACGTCCAGGGCGGGGTCATAGGCCACGGCCACGTCCGTGCCCAGCACCACGCTCAGGCCGTTGGCCTTGCGGTAGTTGTTCACCAGGCGCTGGGTCAGGTCCAGCAGCTGGCTGACCACGTTCTGCTGTTCGGCATTGATGCGCTGCTGGCCGCCCATGTAGATGGCCTGCAGTTCACGCTGCAGGTTTTCGTTCTCGGGGTCTTTGCCCAGGCGGGCCTGCACGTCGTCGATCTGCTGCTGGATCTCCTTCTGCATGCCTTCCAGGAAGCGGCTGGCTTCCTTGCCGGGCTCGCTGTCGCGCAGCAGGCGGTTCATGTCGACCACGCCGACCTTGACGGCGGGTTCCTGGGTCTGCTGGCAGCCGCTGACGGCGAGGCAGAGGACGAGCAGGGAAAGGATGAGCAAACGAATAGGCATGGGGAGTTCTCCTTGGATCATCCGCAGATGTGCGGTTTCAGTCTGAATGGCCTGCTTGTACGATGTTTTGTCCCGGGACTCAACTCTTTTCCGTCTTCCCCGCCCCGTCTCCCGGGCCGCGGACGGGACGGGACCCTGTGCAAGACGGCACACGCATTGACAAAGGATGCGATATTGTTATTCTGGACGTTGTCCTTATTTCATAAGATCTTCAGGGCGGATCTGCCGCCAAGCGAGAATTTTCGTGTCATACCACTCCCTGCGCACCCCGCGCGAAGCCATCACCGAGATCGTCAGGCACGCGCCGCCCGAAGTGCGTCCTGCCATCATCGCCCTTATCCGGGCTGCCTTCCGCTCCCTGAAGCGCGGCTACCAGCCCGACGTGCGGGCCGTGCCCCTGCGCAGCTGGCGCTCGCTGCTCCAGCTGCTCTCCTCCATCGCCGCCATGCAGAGCGAGACGGAGACCCTGCTGCGTGTCTCCAACGACCTGCTCTCCATGGCCGACCATATGGCCCCCCCCGGGGAAGTGCTGCGCCAGAGCGCCGAGATCCTGGTCCATGCCCTGCATGCCGACCTGTATGTCTGCCGCCTGCGCAACCCCCAGGGCGAGTGGGTGGTACAGGCCGCCGCGCGCCGTGACGGCGGCGGCATCCCCCTGGTGGTCCCGGCCCTGGAAGAAGGCATCCGCAACCATCCCGTCATGCGCACGGTCAAGGAAGGCTCGGCCCGGCACGTGGTGTCCAACAACCTGCGGGGCATCGAACGCGGCGGCGAGTCCTTCGACTGCGTGGTCTACAAGGCGGGCTACCGTTCCCGTCTGGCCTTCGTGCTGCGCGAGCGCAACGACCGGCCGCCCTTCGGCCTGGTGCTGCTCTACACCCAGCGCGAATACGGCTTCGAGATGTACGACGCCCACTTCCTTTCCAAATGCGCCCGCATCGTGTCCCTGACCACGGGCCGCCGCCTGGCCGTGGCCCGCGACACCCTGGAAAAAGCCGCCGGCGCCATGGCCCACTACGGCAACAACGCCCTGAACATCATGCGCAACCAGGCCGAATACTGCGGCGAGCTGGTGGAAGACATCGACAACAACCTTTCCCGCGCCCTGCGCCTTTCCCGCGAGCTGCGCGCCGAGTTCCACGAGGATTCGCGCGGCCAGCGCCTGGCCCTGGAGCTGGAAAAGATCCTGGCGCGCGCCGACCTTACGGAGCTGGCCGGGCACCTGGGCGGCGTGCTGGAAGGCACCCGCCGCATGACCCGCATCATCGGCTCCCTGAAAAAATCCGCTGAACGTCCCTCCCTCATGCGTTACGCCCTGGGGCAGGACGTCCTCAAACTGGAAGACGACTCCCACGACTAGGCCGGGGCAGGCCCCCGCCATGCCGCCAGCCCGGACAGCAGCCCGCGCGGCCGCACGCCGCCGGGGCCCCTGCCCCCTGCCTGCCGTGATGCCGCCCGTCCTGCCGGGGACATGAGCCCGGCCCCCCCGGCGCCCGTCAGGACGGGCCTTGCCCTGCCGGACCCGTCACCTCCACTACCGCGGGAGCACCGCCATGAATGCCGCCCGGATCTTCCCCTTCCTGAACGAACTGCGCCACTACAGCCTGCGCGACTTCCGCGCCGACTTCATGGCCGCGCTCACCGTCACCCCCATGGCCGTCCCCCAGGCCATGGCCTATGCCCTCATCGCCGGCGTGCATCCGCAATACGGCATCTATGCCTGCATGCTGCCGGTCATCGTGGCCGCCCTCTGGGGCTCGGCCCGCTACCTGGCCGCCGGGCCCACCAACGCCATCTCCATGGTGCTGTTCACCACCATGAGCACGGTCAGCATCGGCGGCATCACCGTGGCCGGCCTGCCCGAGGAGGCCCGCATGCCCTACATCTTCGGCATCGCCCTGCTCTGCGGCCTCATCCAGGTGGGCATGGGCCTTGCCCGTCTGGGCGAACTGGCCAACTTCATCTCCCATTCGGTCATGGTGGCCTTTTCCGCCGGCGCTGCCCTGCTCATCGCCGCGGGGCAGCTCAAGACCGCGCTGGGCCTGCCCTCCTCCCAGGCGCAGGGCTTCTTCCCCCAGGTGGACCATGTGATCCACAATTTCAGCCAGCTCAACATCTGGTGCCTGCTGGTCTCCGGGGGCACCATCCTGCTGATCCTGCTTTTCAGGCGCATCTCGCGCCGTTTCCCGGCCACCCTGGCGGCCCTGGTCATCATCTCCGGCGCCTCGGCCCTGCTGGGGCTCCATGAGCGGGGCGTGCGCCTGGTGGGCGCCATCCCCAGCGTGATCCCGCCCCTCTCCCTGCCCCCGGCCTTCGACATGGCCTCCATCCGCGACCTGTTCATGCCCGCGCTGGCCATCGCCCTGCTGGGCGCCGTGGAATCCCTGGCCATCGGCAAGCAGCTGGCGGGCATCCGCGGCGACCGATTCGACGGCAGCCAGGAACTCATCGGCCAGGGGCTCGGCAACATCGCCGCGGGCCTCACTTCCGGCATCCCCGGCTGCGGCTCCTTCACCCGCAGCGCCCTGGTGGTCACCAGCGGCGGGCGCAGCCGCATGGGCACGGTCCTTTCCGGCCTGCTGGCCCTGCCCATGCTCTTCGTCATGGCACCGCTGGTCAGCTGGCTGCCCATGCCCGCCCTGGCGGGCGTGCTGCTGCTCATCTCGGTGAACATGATCGACATCCCGGCCATCCGCCTCTGCCTGCGGGCCACGCGCATCGACCGCTGGGTGCTGCTCATCACCTTCGCCTCCACCCTGCTCCTCGACCTGGAACGGGCCGTGTTCATCGGCGTGCTGCTCTCCCTGACCCTCTTCATCTACAAGGCGGCCCATCCCCGGGTGCGCCGCCTGCGCGCCACGGACCCGCTCATGCGCTATGCCCCGGACCACATGCCCGAGGGCCTGGTGGTCTATGTCATCGAGGGCACGCTCTTCTTCGGCGCCATCCACGAACTGGAACGCCAGCTCTACGAAGAGGACGACACGCCGCCCCGGCTGGTGGTCCTGCACCTGACCCGCGTGTTCTGGCTGGATGCCTCCGGCGCCCACGCCCTTGAGCAGTTCCTCGAACGCTGCTATGCCCGCAGTGTGCCGGTGGTGCTGGTGGTGGGCAGCCGCAACGTGCGCGACATCCTGACCCGCACGGGCGTCATCGACTGCCTGAGTGACGGCTTTGTGGCCGATACCCTGGGCGACGGCCTGCGCATCGGCGTGGACATGCTGGACAGGCACATCCGCTGCCACACCGGCTGCCCCGAAGAATCCTGCCCCCGGCAGCCGGTCTTCGCCCCGGCCGCCGCCCCCCGCAGCGTGGACCAGCTGGCGCGGCAGCGCCTGCAACAGATGCACGCCGGAGACCCGGCATCCCGCCATACGGAACAAGAATGATGCACAAAGCCTTTTTCCTGCCGGAATCCCCGGCCGATCCCGGCAGCCTGCCCTTTGACCGGGAACATCCCTGGCTGGCGCCCCTGGCCGGCTACAGCGACCTGCCCTTCCGCCTGCTCTGCCGCCGGTACGGCGCGGCGGTCTGCGTGACCGAGATGGTCAGCGCCAAGGGCCTTGTCTACCGCAGCCCCGGCACCGGCGAGCTCTTGCAGAGCCTGCCCGGGGACCAGCCGCTGGTGGTCCAGCTTTTCGGGGCCGAGGCCCCCTTCCTGCAACGGGCCGTGGAGATGCTCCGCGATGCGGGCTACGGCTGGTTCGACCTCAACATGGGCTGCTCGGTGGCCAAGGTCCTCAAGCAGGGGGCCGGGGCCGCCATGCTGGGCGATGTGCCCCATGCCCTCGAGGTGGCCCGAGCCATGCTCCAGGCCGCCGGTCCCGGGCGGGTGGGTTTCAAGATCCGTCTGGGCCTGGACAGCCGGCGGCATGTCTGGCGCGACCTTTCCCTGCGTCTCCAGGATCTGGGCGCGGGCTGGATCACCCTGCATCCGCGCACGGCGCGCCAGGGCTTCGGCGGCGAGGCCGCCCACGAGCTGCTGGCCGAGCTCAAGCAGGCCCTGGACATCCCCCTCATCGCCAGCGGCGACCTGTTCAGCGCCCGGGACGGCCTGCGCGTGCTGGAGCAGACCGGCGCGGACACGGTCATGTACGCCCGGGGCGCCATGCACGGCCCGGCCATCTTTGCCGACCACCTCCGCCTCTGCCGGGGGGAGGAGCCCCAGCCCCCCTCACCGGCCGCCCTGCGGGACATGGTCCTGCGCCATATGGAACTGGCCCAGGAGCTCTGCCCCGGCCGCGCCGCCCTCTGGAAGATGCGCAGCGTGGTGCCCCGCTATGTGCGCAGCCTGCCCGGCGTCAAGGCCCTGCGCCTCGAGCTCTGCCGCTGTACGTCCTGGGAGGGCCTGCACGAGCTGATGGACCGCTTTTTGCCGGAATAGACGGCAAGATCTGCTGAGGGGGAAGGGGACTTTTTCCGGCGGAAAAAAGTCCCCTTCCCCCTCACGCTCCCCCATCCTTCAAAAAACGCTCACGGCGTCCCGCGCTCCGCACAGGAGGCTCAGAAAGGATATCAAGAGCCCTCTTTCCCGGCCTTCCTTTCTCCCCTCACGGACACCTCTCTTCTTTCCGGCAAGATCACCTGCCCTGCATGTCCTTTCCCCTGCTGCCCGCCGCATGGCGGCCCGCCCGCGCTACCGGACAGCAGCCGCCATCCGGCGGCGATCCCCGCACCGCACGATGTCCCTTCCCCTTGACAGGGCCTGCCTCTCACGGAACACTGCCGCAAAGACTTTTTTCCGGGAGAGAACTATGGACGTCATCCGCGCCAAGACCGCCGGTTTCTGCATGGGGGTCGGCCTGGCCCTGCAAAAGCTGGACACCGCTCTGGAACAGCCCTGCGAGGGCCGCACCTGCACCCTGGGCCCCATCATCCACAACCCGCAGGTACTGGCCGACTATGAGGCCCGGGGGGTCTTCTGCGCCCAGGATCCTTCCCAGCTCGATGCCAGGGACAGGGTCCTCATCCGTGCCCACGGCATCACCCGGCAGGTGGAAGAAGCCGTCCGCGCCACCGGCGCCGACGTGGTGGACGCCACCTGCCCCAAGGTCAAGCGGGCCCAGCTGGCCATCGAACGCGCCACCCGCGACGGCGCGGAGCTCCTGCTCTTCGGGGAGGCCGACCACCCCGAGGTGCGCGGCCTCGTCTCCTATGCCCACGGCCCGGCCCACGTCTTCGGCAGCCGTGACGAGCTGACCGCCCTGCATGTGGACCCGGGACAGGCCTATGTGCTGGCCTCCCAGACCACCCAGGACCGTTCCGTCTTCGAACAGCTGGAGCAGGAACTGCGTGACCGCCTGCCCCGGCTCACGGTGCTGGCCACCATCTGCGATGCCACCCGCGAACGGCAGGAAGAAGCCCGCAGCATCGCGGCCCGGGTGGACGTCATGGTGGTGGTGGGCGGCCGCCAGAGCGGCAACACCCGCCGTCTGGCCGACCTGGCTGCCCAGAGCGGCATCAGCACCTACCATATAGAACAGGCCGAAGAACTGCGGGCCGAAGACTTTGCCGGCAAGACGCGCGTGGGCCTCACCGCCGGGGCCTCCACTCCCCGCAAGCTCATCGACGCCACCCAGCACTGGCTGGAACAGCTGCCGGAGTGAACGGCCTGTCGCGGGGCACCGCCGCCTGCGCCCGCAGGCCTGCTCTCTTGTGAACAAAAGGCTTTGCCGCACGGAGCTCACGGCAAAAAAACTTTTCAGCCGCCTGCGTCCCCCTGACCGCCGCCTCTCCTGCCCCGGCCAGGGCCCTCCAGCTATTCCCCGTATTTTTTTCTCGTATTTGTTCTCCGGCCGGGAACCGGCACCGGCCGGGGGGACGCGGACATGGCTCTGTTGATAATATACCGGATTCGATGGCTATTTTTGGGCAGCACCGATCCGGGACATTGATTGTGACATTTTTCACCAGACTGTCGGAAGCACGGGACGTCTCCGGTCATCCGCCGCGGCCGTTTGCAAAGCCCCGCTCTCTGGCGTACACTGAAAACCAGTTCCGCACACGGGACGGTCCCCGCTCACCGGGCCGCCGCACGGCGTTTCCGGCGGGGCTCCTGCGTTTTTTCTGGGGGTAGAATGGCTCTGATCCTGGGTACCGCCGGTCACATCGACCACGGCAAGACATCTCTGGTCCGCGCGCTGACGGGCATCGACTGCGACCGTCTGGAAGAAGAGAAGCGGCGCGGCATCACCATCGAACTGGGCTTCGCCTGGGTCCCCATGCCGGGCGGCGAGCGTCTGGGCATCGTGGACGTGCCCGGCCATGAACGCTTCGTCAAGAACATGGTGGCCGGTGCCGCCGGTGTGGACTTCGTCATGCTGGTCATCGCCGCCGACGAAGGCGTCATGCCCCAGACCCGCGAACATCTGGAGATCTGCTCCCTGCTGGGCATCCGGCACGGCTTCGTGGCCCTGACCAAGGTGGACATGGTGGACGCGGACTGGCTGGAGCTGGTCCAGGAAGACGTGCGCGCCTTCCTGCAGGGCACCTTCCTGGAAGGCGCCCCCATCTTCCCCGTCTCGTCCAGCACGGGCCAGGGCATCCCGGCCCTGCGTGAGCATATCCTGGCCTGCGCCAGCAGCCTGCCGCCCCGGCACGGCTCCGACATCTTCCGCCTGCCGGTGGACCGCGTGTTCACCCTCAAGGGCCACGGCACGGTCATCACGGGCACGGTCATCTCCGGCGCGGTCAGCGAGGGGGACGAGCTCTGCTTCATGCCCGGCGCCCTGCCCACCCGCGCCCGCAGCCTGCAGCGTCACGGCAGCGGCGTGGAGATGGTGCGCGCCGGCGAGCGCTGCGCCGTCAACGTGCAGGGCCTGGAAGTGACGGACATCCATCGCGGCAACACCCTCTGCCGTCCTGACACCCTTTTCCCCTCCCGCCGCTGGCTGGTGCGCCTGCAGTGCCTTGAATCCGCGCCGCGGCCCCTGCGCCAGCGCACCGAGGTCCACTTCCACCACGCCACGCAGGAATGCGCGGCCCGGGTGGTCTTCTTCGACCGTGACCGCCTGGCCCCCGGGGATTCCTGCCTGGCCGAGCTGCGCTTCTCCACTGACATGGTGGGCGTCTTCGGCGACCATTGCGTGCTGCGCGCCTATTCGCCCCTGCGCACCGTGGCCGGCGGCACCATCGTCAGCCCCCTGCCCCCGCTGCTGCGTCGCAAGGACCCGGATTTCCAGAACAAGCTCGATCTGCTGGCCCGTCTGCCCCAGCTGGCCGCCCCCGATTACGTCACCGCCCATTCCGGCCTCGACCTCACCAGGGCCGCCCTGAACCTCAGCGGCAGCGCGGGCGCCAGCCACAGCCAGATGCAGGTCCTCACCGGCCAGAGCGCCGCGGCCCTGCAAAAGCAGCTTGTCCAGCTTTCTTCCCAGGGCGAGGCCATCTGCTGGCACAAGGAAGGCCGCATGTGGATCGCCAGCCTGCAGTTCGAGGCCCTGATCCGCGCCTGCCTGGCCAGGGCCACCACCCTGCACGCCAAGAACCCGCTCAAGCCCTCGCTGCCCAGCGGGGCCCTGTGCGCCGGCTGGGGCGACAAGCTGCCCCAGCGCCTGGTGGCGCGCGTGCTGGACGCGGCCCAGAAACAGGGCCTGCTGGTGGCCGAAGGCGACGGCCTGCGCCTGGCCAGCCACAAGGTCACGCTGGCTTCCGACCAGGAAGGCCTGAGCCGCAAGCTGCTGGAGGCCCACACCAGCGCGGGCCTGACCCCGCCCAACCTCAAGGACGTGCTCGAGGAGCTGGGCGTGGGCAGCAAGGAGGCCGCGCCCGTCCTGCGCCTGCTGTGCGAACAGAAGAAACTGGTGCGCGTCAGGGACGGCCTGTACTACAGCAGCGAAGCCGTGGACGAGATCCTGGAAAAGGTGCGCCTGTGGTTCAGCGACCATGAGGATCTGGACGTGGGCGGCCTCAAGGAGATCCTGGGCCTTTCGCGCAAGTACCTCATCGCCCTGCTGGAGTTCATGGACAGGGAAAAGATCACCGTCCGGGTGGGAGACGCCCGGCAGTACCGGGGCCGTTAGGGGCAGGGATGCCTGCCCCCGTCCGGTGGCCGGAAGGCCGCCGCCCGAGGCCCGACCAACAACAGCGTCATGCTCCGGCGGCCGCGACCGCGGCCGCCCGTGTCCGGGCGGGAGGCTCCGTCCCCGGACGGCACAAGGTTTGAGACGCCCGGCGTTTCAAACGCCAAATGCTCTACAAGGAGAGTCTATCATGGCACAGAAAATCCTGGTTATCGGCGGCGTTGCCCTGGGTCCCAAGGCGGCCTGCCGCTGCAAGCGCCTGATGCCCGACGCCGAGATCACCCTGGTGGATGAAAACCTCTTCATCTCCTACGGCGGCTGCGGCATCCCCTACTATGTGTCCGGCGAGGTCAACAACCTCGACGACCTGCGCGCCACGCCCTACCACACCGTGCGTGACCCCGAATTCTTCCGTACCATGAAAGGCATCACCGTACGCAACCAGACCCGCGCCCTGGCCATCGACCGCGCCGCCAAGACCCTGCTGGTGCGCAACGTGGTCACCGGCGAGGAAGAAAAGCTGCCCTACGACAAGCTGGTGCTGGCCACCGGCGCCACCCCGCGCATGCCTCCGGTGGAAGGCCACGACCTCAAGAACGTCCTGACCCTCACCCGTCTGGAAGCCGCCGACGCCATCCGCAAGGCCTGCGAACACGGCCAGGTCAGCGAGGCCGTCATCGTGGGCGGCGGTTTCATCGGTCTGGAAGCCGCCGTGGCCCTGTCCGACATGTGGGGCGTCAAGGTCAGCGTGGTGGAAATGATGGACCAGATGCTGCCCGGCGTGCTCTCCCACAATATGGGCAAGATGGCCGCCCACGACTGCGAGGCCCACGGCCTGTCCGTCTACACCGCCGAAAAGGTCGTCAGGCTGGAGGGCGAGGACGGCGCCGTGTGCAAGGTCATCACCGACAAGCGCGAGCTGCCCGCCCAGCTGGTGATCTTTGCCGCCGGCTTCCTGCCCAACGGCCAGCTGGCCAGGGACGCCGGTCTGGAAGTGGCCCCCTTCGGCGCCATCGTGGTCAACGAAAAGATGCAGACCAGCGACCCCGACATCTACGCCGGCGGCGACTGCGTGGCCATCAAGAACCTCATCACCGGCAAGCTGGGCTACCTGCCCCTGGGCAGCATGGCCAACCGCCAGGGCCGCGTCATCGGCACCAACCTGGCCGGCGGCGACGCCAGCTTCCCCGGCTTCGTGGGCACCTGGGCCGTGAAACTGTTCGATATGTCCTTCTGCGGCGCCGGCCTCACCGTGGAACGCGCCCGCAGGGAAGGTTACGACGCCATCTCCGTGGCCGTGGAACAGCTGGACCGCGCCCACTTCTATCCCGAAAAGCACATGATGAGCCTGGAACTGGTGGTGGACAGGAGCGACCGCCGCGTGCTGGGCATCCAGGGCGCCTGCACCGCCGGTGACGCCCTCAAGGCCCGCGTGGACGCCGTGGCCGCCGTGCTGCAGTACGGCAAGCCCACCGTGGAAGACATCTCCAACCTGGAGGTCTCCTACGCGCCGCCCTTCGCCGCCGCCATGGACGTGGTCAACGTGGTGGGTAATGTGGCCGACAACGTGCTGGCCGGCCGGGTGAAGCCCATCACCGCCGAAGAGTTCATGGACCTGTGGAACAAACGCGCCGAAAACAATGTCTTCTTCATCGACGCCCGTCCCGCCAAGGCCGGGCAGGCCGTGCAGGCCCAGCACCCCGAATGGCACTCCATCTCGCTGGAAGAAATGCCCAGCCGGGTCAGCGAAGTGCCCAGGGACCGCCCCGTGGCCATCATCTGCAATACCGGCCTGCGCGCCTATGACAGCGTGCTGATCCTGGCCCGCAACGGCATCACCGACGTGGTCAACGCGGCCGGCGGCATGCAGGCCGTGCTCAAGACCGGCGGCAAGATCTAGCCACCTGTCCCTGTGACCTGTCCAGGGGGCTCCCGTCAGGGGGCCCCCTTTTTTGTGCCGGCCTGCCGGCCCGCCTCCTCCCGGAGGGCGGGCGATGCCCCGGGACGCGCCGGAGGCCCCGCCGCGCCTGCCCGTTGCACCGCTTTTCCGGCCTGCCGCCGGAGGCCGCTCCCCCGGGGCGCCCGCCTGCACCCCGGTCCCCTCCCTGTCGTGCCGGGGGCGGTCCCGCCCAGGGGGGAAGGGCCCTCAAAGGCTTGCGCGGCGCCGTTTTGCGGGCTATGATCACATGACACATTTCATGGGATTTTCCGTAGTTGCCTTTTGTCGCCCTTTTTAGTAGGCAGCCTGAAGAGAGACAAAGGCGGCGGTCACGCGTCCTGCGGGGCCGCAGCGGTTCCATATCGTCCTAAGTCCTTTGTTTCTCTTGCAAAAATGCCTGTGCATTTTTTTTCACAGCCTGACCACATTAGACTGTTCAAACAAACAATTTTGTGGTAGGGCTCATCCATTGCGAACAGGCACGGTCCCGGCCGTTTTTTTCGGGCTTCTTCCGCCCGGGCCGCTCCGGCCCTCATGCCCCGGCATGATGCGATGGATCCTCTCTGTTTGCACAAGAAAGACCACCGGCCTGCCGGTGTGTCCATTCCGGAAAAACATGCGCGCCAAGATAGACGCGCAAGGAGGAACAGATGGCGAAAATGAAAACCATGGACGGCAATAACGCCACCGCGTATATTGCCTACGCTCTGTCGGACACGGCTGCCATTTACCCCATTACCCCTTCGTCCGTCATGGGCGAAGTCATGGACGAAATGGCCGCCAAGGGGTGCAAGAACCTCATGGGCCAGACCGTGACCGTGCGTGAAATGCAGTCCGAAGCCGGTGCCGCCGGTGCCGTGCACGGCATGCTGGCCGCCGGCTCCCTGACCAGCACCTACACCGCTTCCCAGGGCCTGCTGCTCATGATCCCCAACATGTACAAGATCGCCGGTGAACTGCTTCCCGGCGTCTTCCATGTTTCGGCCCGTGCCCTGGCTTCCCACGCGCTGTCCATCTTCGGTGACCACCAGGACGTCATGGCCTGCCGCCAGACCGGTTTTGCCTTCCTCTGCTCCTCCTCGGTGCAGGAATGCATGGACCTGGCCCTGGTCGCCCATCTGTCCGCCCTTGACGCCAGCGTGCCCTTCTGCCACTTCTTCGACGGTTTCCGTACCTCCCACGAAGTGCAGAAGATCGAGACCATCGACTACGAAGACATCCGCAAGCTGGTGCCCTGGGACAAGGTCGAAGAGTTCCGCGCCAATGCCATGAACCCGGAACATCCCCATATCCGCGGCACCGCCCAGAACCCCGACATCTTCTTCCAGAACCGCGAAGCCAGCAACCTGTACTATGACGCCGTGCCCGGCATCGTGCTGGAAAACATGAAGAAAGTGGCCGCCATCACCGGCCGCAAGCATCGCCTGTTCGACTATGTGGGCCATCCCGAAGCCGACCGCGTGATCATCAGCATGGGTTCCTCCTGTGAAGTCATCCAGGAAACCGTCAACTACCTGAACGAACGCGGCCAGCGCGTGGGCCTGGTGAAAGTGCATCTGTTCCGTCCCTTCTCGGCCGAACACCTGCTGCAGGCCATCCCCGCCACCGCCACCACCATCACCGTCCTCGACCGCACCAAGGAACCCGGTTCCCTGGGCGAGCCCCTGTACCAGGACGTGTGCACGGCCTTCATGGAAAAGGGCGAAGCTCCCACCATCGTGGGCGGCCGTTACGGTCTGGGCTCCAAGGACTTCACCCCCGGCATGGCCAAGGCCGTGTTCGACAACATGCTGGGCCTGGCCCCCAAGAACCACTTCACCGTGGGCATCAACGACGACGTGACCAACCTGAGCCTCGACGTTGAAGAAGAGATCGACACCGTGCCCGCCGGCACCGTGCAGTGCAAGTTCTTCGGTCTGGGCGCCGACGGCACCGTGGGCGCCAACAAGCAGGCCGTCAAGATCATCGGCGACAACACCGACATGTACGCCCAGGCCTACTTCGCCTACGACTCCAAGAAGTCCGGCGGCTTCACCGTGTCCCACCTGCGCTTCGGCAAGAGCCCCATCCAGTCGTCCTACCTCATCACCCAGGCCGACTACATCGCCTGCCACAAGGCCGCCTATGTCACCCAGTACGACATCCTGGACGGCATCAAGGACGGCGGCACCTTCGTGCTGAACTCCAACTGGTCGCTGGAAGACATGGAAAAGCACCTGCCTGCTTCCATGAAGCGCACCATCGCCCGCAAGCACCTGAAGTTCTTCAATGTTGACGCCGTTGCCGTGGCCCAGGAAGTGGGTCTGGGCGGCCGCATCAACATGATCATGCAGACCGCCTTCTTCAAGCTGGCCAACGTCATCGACTTCGACAAGGCCGTGGCCCTGCTGAAGGAATCCATCAAGAAGACCTACGGCATGAAGGGCGACAAGATCGTCAACATGAACATCGCCGCCGTGGACAAGGGCATGGACGCCCTGGTCGAGATCAAGTACCCCGAATCCTGGGCTGACGCCACCGAAGGCGCCGAAGTCTGCCATTGCGGCGACGATGACTACATCGCCGGTGTGGTGCGTCCCATCCTGGCCCAGCGCGGCGACAAGCTGCCCGTGTCCGCCATGGAACCCGCCGGCATCATGCCCCTGGGTACCGCCGCCTGTGAAAAGCGCGGCGTGGCCATCAACGTGCCCGAATGGGTGGCCGACAACTGCATCCAGTGCTGCCAGTGCTCCTTCGTGTGCCCCCACGCCGCCATCCGCCCCGTGGTCGCCAATGACGAAGAACTGGCCGGCGCTCCCGAAAGCTTCGTGACCGTGCCCGCCAAGGGCAAGGAACTGACCGGCATGAAGTTCCGCATGCAGGTGTACGCCGAAGACTGCCTGGGCTGCGGCTCCTGCGTGGAAGTCTGCCCCACCAAGCCTGAAAAGCGCGCCCTGTCCATGAAGCCCCTGGATACCCAGATCGACGCCCAGGTGGCCAACCTGGCCTTCGCCGAAGCCAACGTCTCCATCAAGGACGACCTCATGGCCCGCGACACCGTCAAGGGTTCCCAGCTGCAGCAGCCCCTGCACGAGTTCTCCGGCGCCTGCGCCGGCTGCGGTGAAACCCCCTACGTCAAGGTGCTCACCCAGCTGTTCGGCGAACGCATGCTGATCGCCAACGCCACCGGCTGCTCCTCCATCTGGGGTGCCTCTTCCCCCACCACGCCCTACACCACCAACAAGGACGGCTTCGGTCCCGCCTGGGGCAACAGCCTCTTTGAAGACGCCGCCGAATTCGGCTGCGGCATCGGTCTGGGCTACAAGCAGCGCCGCGGCGCCCTGGCCCTGGCCGTCAAGGAAGCCCTGGCCACCGAAGGCCTCGACGACGAACTGAAGGCCTCCCTGCAGGGCTGGCTGGACAACATGGACGACGCCGAAGGCTCCCGCAAGTTCGGCGAAGAGATCCTGGACAACCTGGACAGCCTGTCCGAAGCCAACCACGCCCTGGCCCACAAGCTGTGGGATATGGGCGACCTCTTCACCAAGAAGAGCGTGTGGATCTTCGGTGGTGACGGCTGGGCCTACGACATCGGTTACGGCGGTCTGGACCACGTCCTGGCTTCCGGCGACGACATCAACGTCCTGGTGATGGATACCGAAGTGTACTCCAACACCGGCGGTCAGGCCTCCAAGTCCACTCCTCTGGGCGCCATCGCCCAGTTCGCCGCTGCCGGCAAGCGCATCGGCAAGAAGGACCTGGGCCGCATGGCCATGAGCTACGGCTATGTGTACGTGGCCTCCATCGCCATGGGTGCCGACAAGCAGCAGGTGCTCAAGGCCTTCCGCGAAGCCGAAGCCTACAAGGGCCCCTCGCTGATCATCGCCTACGCTCCCTGCATCAACCAGGGCATCCGCAAGGGCATGGGCAAGAGCCAGGAAGAAGAAAAGCTGGCCGTGCAGACCGGCTACTGGCCCCTGTACCGCTTCAACCCCGAACTGGCCAAGGAAGGCAAGAATCCCTTCCAGCTGGACTACACCAAGGATCCCAACGGCGAACTGCAGGCCTTCCTGGCCGGCGAGACCCGTTTTGCCGCTCTGGACAAGAAGGATCCCGAAGTGTCCAAGCAGCTCAAGGCCGAACTGGACAAGGCCTACAACGAGCGTCACGCTCTGTACAAGCAGCTGGCGGCGGTGGCCCTGGGCATGGGCATCTACTGCGTGCTGGTGTGGCTGCTGGGGCGGCTGCAGCTGGCGGTGAAGCTGCGCTGGCCGGTGGCTGCGGCCGCGGCGGCACTGCTGGCCTTCAACGTTGTGATGGGGGAGCGCATTTGCGGAGCCAAGAACTGGATATCGGTGGGCCCCATTTCCTTCCAGCCGTCGGAGCTGGTAAAGCTCTGCTTTATCTATGTCGGCGCCTCCACCATGGATCGCATCGTTACAAAACGGAATTTGATTCTCTTCATCATCTACTCTGCGGCCGTCTGTGGCTGTCTGGCTCTGATGAACGATTTCGGC
>OGXX01001334.1_pt1 | contig 25198 bp, 31 predicted proteins | sample 1576301 | NCBI WGS metagenome assembly OGXX01 (sample SAMEA3541469, study PRJEB24748) | human gut metagenome | biome: human gut; feature: human-associated habitat; material: faeces | place: China | collected 2012
GCACAGGAAGGAGGCAGTCGCTCCAGTTCGTCCAAAGGAGTGAGAGTATGGTACCTAGAAAGAAAGGTCAAAAATACGAAATCAGCTATCGCTGCGCCGGTTACGAAAAGCCGTTCTATGAGCGGTTTGATACCTATGAAGCAGCAAAGCTGCGTATTGCACAAATTGAATATGAAAAAAGTATCTGTGCATTTGAACCGCCAAAGCAATCCATTCTGACGCCGAAACGGAATCATTATGTTACGATCGGAGAACTGCTGGACGAATATGTGCAGATATATGGGCTGAAACACTGGGGAGACTCTTATTTATCTACCAATCAGCATTATATTCTCCACTACATCAAACCGATTATCGGAGATGTCCCTGTAAAAGATATGACAACGCACGATCTGGATCTGTTCTATGACAGTTTGCAGGATCAGCCTGCGGTTGTACTGAAAGGTCATTTGAAAAAAGATCAGATGATCTCCCCATCGGTTATCCTGAAGATTCATGCCCTGATGCGGGGCGCGTTCCGCAAGGCCGTTGCGTGGAAGTATATTACGGTGAACCCAGCCGAAAATGTGACGCTTCCAAAATACAGCTCCAAAGAGCGTGCTTCATGGTCAGCGAGTGAGGTCAAATACGCGCTGGCGATTTGCGAAAACCCTGTTTTGAAGCTGGCAATGCTTTTGGCGCTTGGCTGTTCCATGCGGATTGGAGAGATCTTAGGACTGACATGGGATTGCGTAGAGTTGTCGTCAGAAGCACTGGAAGCAGAAACGGCGTCCCTGTCTATTACAAAGGAACTCAGGCGCTGCCAAAAAAGCAGTCTGGAAGCATTGGAAAAGCGAGGCCGGAACAAAACGCTGTTTGTGTTTCCGACATGGAAGCAAACGGACTGCACAACAGCGCTTGTGCTGAAGCCGCCGAAAACGGAAAGCAGCATCCGAACTGTCTTTCTTCCCAGAACCGTGGCGATGGCGCTTCTGGACGCGAAAAAACAGCAGGACAAAATAAAGTTGCTCCTTGGCTCTGATTATCAGGATTTCGGTCTTGTCCTTGCACAGCCGAATGGCCGGCCATATGAAAGGCGCCAGATCGAGCGGATGCTGGATGTGTTCATTGAGGAAAACGATCTTCGGAAGGTTGTGTTTCACAGTCTCCGACACAGCAGCACATCAATTAAACTCCAGATCAGCTGCGGCAATATCAAGGCAGTTCAGGCAGACAACGGTCATGCACAGGCACGCATGGTAACAGAAGTCTATGCTCATACAAACAATGAGGAGCGGCAGCTTCTGGCGCAGAAGGTTGATGAAAAATTTTTTCAGAAACCGCTTCTGGAGGCGGCTCCACCGGCAAGCGAGATGCAGAAGGTGCTTCAGATTCTTGCCGAAAAGCCGGAGCATATGAAGCTGCTTGCCGCTATGTAGCGGGGTGTGCAGGAAAATTTGTTGGAAGATTTGTTGGAAGCGGCAAAAAAGCCGTTTTACAGAAAAAAGAAAAAATCCTCGAAACCATTGTGGTTTCAAGGATTTTTCTGGAGCTGCTGGGCAGATTCGAACTGCCGACCTCGTCATTACCAATTATGCACGGCCTGTTTTAGCCTGTTGCCACCTGTTGCAGCTTATCGTGAAAAGCCGTTGTGCTGCAAGGAAAACGGGATTTTGCTTGCTGCTTCTTGTTGCTGCTTGTCGCGACCTGCAATGTGCCATTTTTCGGTGTCGGTATGGGTTTTGTATGGGTTTTTTCGAAACCCATACCGAGTGACCTCATCCCTTATTTGCGGCTTTCCTGATTGCCTCGCGCATGATCTGCGCAGCCTTGCTGACGCTTTCGGAATTCGCGTGGGTATACATCCGCAGCGTGACCGCCTTATCGCTGTGGCCGAGAGCCTCAGAGACGCTAGCCACGTCTGCGCCGTTCGTAATTGCGACGCTGGCGAAGGTATGCCGAAGCTTGTGTGGGTGAAGATCTGGCAGCCCGCAGCGATCAGACAGTTTTTTCAGATAGCGCGTTGGGCTTTGCGGGTGCATCGGCTCTGGGCTTCCTTCTTGGGTGAAAATATAAGCGCTCACAGCCTTTGATGCCTGTTCTGTGCGGAGTTTGCGCAAAAGGGCGGTCGTATCGTCTCCGACATAAACGGTGCGTGTCTGCCCGCTTTTAGGCGTGTCCATGTATACGCCCTTCGCTGGCGTATAGCAGAGATTTTTTGTAATGGTGATTTCGCCAGTCTTGAAGTCTACATCTTCCCATTTCAGGGCGCAGCACTCACCGCGCCGGATTCCTGTATCGATCAGGATATGAACAAGCGCCTGCCATTTCAGCGGTTCCTTACGCAGCGCAGAAAGAAGCGTGCTGACCTCTTCTGCCGTATATGCCGCAGGCGCAGCGGCCTTTGCTTCGCCCTTTCGCGGCTTCGGGCGCTCGACTTTATCCATCGGATTTTGCCGGATCATATCGCCCAGGTACGCCATTTTGAAAAGCCCGTGTAAAATAGCATAGACCTTAACAGCGGTCGCGTGCGCTTTCCCTTTGGCCTGAATATCGAGAAGAAGCGCCGCGATTTGAGCGGGCGTGATCTCCGGCATTTTGACGGCGCCAAGCGCCGGGTACACTTCACGATCTAAACAGCCCTGATAGCTATAGCGCCCGTTCTCGCTGATCGTGACAGCCTTTGCGGGCATAAATACGCGTTCTCCGTATTGTTTCAATGTCAGGATACGTGCAGCCTCAGCGGCCTCCTGCGCGTCCTTCTCGCGCTGCTCTGCGCGGCTGATGATCTCCCCGGCATTGCATTGCCGCTCAAATTCAGCAGCTACAGACGCAAGCTCCCGGTCAATCGCCCGTTGGCTCCAGCCGTCCGGAACATACCAGCGTTTTGTCAGGTAGGATTTGCCGCGCCCACGGCTGACACGGATCTCATAGAAGGTTTGACCCGATTTGTTGACCTTTTTTCGCGTAGACGGCATAGCTATATATCCCACCTTCCCGCTCCATGCTTGCATGGGGCTTTATTTTTTGTCTTCGTCTGTTTCCTGCGGACGCTGATATTGCGGAGTTTCTGTGAGCTTTTCCACATAATCCGCCACTTCTTTCAAGTCTTCTGGCTTTAAGTGTTGAAGGAAGCACTTGCTTGCTGCAAGCATCCCGTCAGTGTTGAGTTTTTCATAAGAACGCAGAATACGATCTTCGTCTGACGTGTATTTTACGATAAGCCCCGCTTTTTCAACCACATAATCTGTAACGATCTTGCATTGCTCGTCAACCGGCACAAGCTCTGTCCAGTCAACGTTTAGGGCGGCAGCAATCTTCCTCAGCATTTCAAGCGATAACGATATATCACCATTTTCATATTTTGAAACCGTAGCCCGATTGACGCTCAATTTCTCTGCTAGTTCCTCTTGCGTTATTCTTGCTGCTTTGCGAATTGCTTTAATCCTGTTTTGCTCCATGTCTCTACACCCTCCTTTAGTTTTAATTGTACCTCACTGGCACATTTTTGTCAAGAATGTGCGCACACGTTCTTGACAAGCACGATAAGCAGTGATATAATGTGCCTATAAAGCACAAAGCAAAAGGAGGACGCACATGTACATCGACTCTTTCTCCATTGAATCGCTGCTTGCTGAGCAGGGGCTGACGAGAAAAAAATTTGCTGAACGCTGCGGTATCTCGCGGCAGAGCATCTCAACGATCATCCGCCGCGGCACCTGTGAGCCGCGTACGGCTGGGAAGTTGGCGGCAGGCCTCGGAGTGCAGGTGAATGACATTGCTATGAGGGAGGCGCGCGTAAAATGACGCCATTTTTAAAAATTCCTGATGCGTGCAAAGCGACAGGGCTAAGTCAATTCGCGCTGCGCCGCGGCTGCAAGGACGGCTCTGTTCCGCATATCAAGGCCGGAACAGTCTACTTGATAGACGTCGAAGCGCTGCTTGAAAAGCTTCACGGCGAAGCTGCGGCAAACACACAGAGCGAGGGCGGGCGCTGATGGCGGCGGAGAAAAAATCCTTCGTTCTGTATCACGATATCAGAACGCCTCTGGAATTGCTGACGGATGAGCAGCGCGGGAAGCTGTTCCTTGCCCTGCTGAACTACTCCGAATACGGCGACCTTCCAGATTTCGACGGGGCGTTGCTAATGGCATTTGCCTTTATTCGAACGTCACTTGACCGTGATGCGGAGGCGTGGGCAGAAAAGCGGGCAAAGCGTGCAGAGGCGGGGCGGAGCGGAGGTCTAGCAAAAGTAGCAAATGCTAGCAATGCTAGCAGCTCCAAGCAAAACGTAGCAAATTTAGCCGTACCCGGACCCGTAAGCGTAAGCGTTCCCGTACCCGTAAATTTATCTACCACCACAGGTGGTGGTAGAGGGACGGCGGACAAGCCGCCGCGCGCTTCGCGCTTCACCCCGCCCACTGTCGACGAGGTCAAGGTTTACTGCCAAGAACGAGGAAGCAGCGTTGACCCGGAAAAGTTCGTTGATTTCTACTCTGCCAACGGCTGGAAGCAGGGCAAGAATAAGCCCATCGTCGACTGGAAGGCTGCGGTTCGGACGTGGGAACGCTCGGACGCGCAGCAGAAGGCGCAGGACCAGAATCGTGTCCGCACATCAGCGGAATACCGAGAGGAGGCAGATTTCTTTGGATAAGGCGGAATTTCCAATCATTTCACCAGACCAAACCGTGCTTGAACGCTGTCCAGCCTGCGGGGAAGCGACGCTGATCGAGGTCACCATGACCTGCGGCCAGCAGCAAAAGACCATGCAGCGGCATGTTTCCTGCGCTTGCGCCCGAAAGCAGCGTGAGACGGAGGGCGCACAGGCCCGACAGCGGGAATTCGAGGCGCAGCTTGTGCAGGCATGGGCAGGCACGGGACTTGCAATCACAACATTCCGTCACGACACGTTTGACGCTGATGATGGTGCGAATGAGAAGATTTCCCGCACCTGCCGCCGGTATGTGGAGAAGTGGCCCGAGATTTTGAAACAGAATTATGGGGCCCTGTTTTCAGGCAGCGTCGGCACAGGAAAGACGTTTCTGGCCCATGCTATTGCGAACGCGCTGATTGAGCAGGGTGTCAGCACCCTTGTCACGAATTTCTCGAAGATCCTGAACACAGTCATGTCAAGCCGCGACCGGCAGCAGATATTGGACAGCCTGAATGCCTACCAGCTGCTTGTCATTGACGATCTCGGCGCGGAACGCGGCACCGACTTTGCGCGGGAGGTTACATGTTCCGTGATCGACCAGCGCGGGCAGGCCGGGCTTCCACTGATTATCACAACAAATCTGAGCTTGAAAGAGATCAAGGAAACATCGGATATGTCGCTTCGCCGGATCTATGACCGGCTGGAAACGCTCTGCCCCATCACTATCTGCATGGACGGCGCAAGCCGCCGAACCGCCGACGCCGCCCGCCGCAAACAGGCTGCGCGCGAGCTGCTGCTATAAATAAAACCGCCCTTCCGGGCGGCTCCTGTGCGGCGTGATCCTGATAAAATCATTGTAGCACAGGAGGACAGGACATTGCAAGCACAAACGGAACGCGCCGCACAAACAAACCGGATCGCGGAGGCTGTGCAGCGCGGGCAGCTGGATACTCTGACGCTTTGGGCAGCTGTCCGGGGCTACGCTGCGAAAAAGGCCCTCCGCTGGGTGGCTGCGCTGCATCACCGCTGCGGCGTGGAACTTGACGATCTGATGCAGGAAGCCTACCTTGCCATGCTGCGGGCTGTCAGACTGTGGAGGCCGGACGGCGGCACGGGCTTCATCGGCATCTATGAATTGACGCTGCGGACTGCATTTGCGGACGCATGCGGTATTCGGACAGTGCGAAGCAGAAGCGATCCATTGCAGACCGCCGTTTCGCTCGACGCGCCGGTTGGCGAAGACGGCGAGGAAGCCGGGGCGCTGGGATCTCTGGTGTCGGACGAAAGCGCCGAACGCCCGTTCTTGGGTATAGAGCAGCAGGAGCTTGCAGACGCTGTACAGGAATCTCTGCAAAGCCTGCCGGAGAATCTGAGGGAAGCCATGATCGACGCTTTTTGGTACGACAAGCCGGTCGATGCAAAGCTTCGCACAGCCGCCCTGAAAGCGCTCAGAACGCCCACGGTCTGCCAAACGCTGCGAACGTATGTCTGAGTGCTTTTAGTTTTTGGACACGACTACGCGCGCACGCGCGCGCGAGGAAACTCCGGGCAGACACCGTACAGAACCTTAAAAAACCTTAACTTTTTTGCATATATGCGTTCTGCATCGAACCGGCACACAGAAAAACCTCAGAAAACTTAAGATTTTTCTGTATACAGATTCAGGCCTGTTGTATAAAAAACCTAACAAAACCAGCCTTTTCTTCCCATTTATGAGCACTCCGCTGACTATGTTTTTCCGGATTTTTTCGGCAAAAGAACAATACGAAGAAAAAACAAATGAAACGAGGTAACTTTATGACCAACACACAGCGATATTTAAACTCCATCAAGGGCTTCCGCAAGGATTTGCAGGAAGTAAATGACAAGTTCAGACCGGAATATGAGCGCTTGGAGCGCTTCAAGGATTCCGGCTCGTATGCACAGAGCAAAAAACTGCTGGACGACCGGCGGAACGCGGAGGTCGAGGAGCTGCGCCGGGAGTACGCAGACCGGCTCAAATCTGCGGTTGACGCGATGGAAAAGACGTACATGAACAGACCCGCTTCCGCACCGACGCAGGAGCAGCTTTCCGTTTTGCAGGCGCTCAAACTGCGCGACCATGTAAGCCGCGATGAGCTGAGACGCGCAGCACAGACTATGCGCGGCTGCCCGGTTGCAGAGCGGGCATTGGAGGAGATCGCCCGCAAAAGCGGTGAGATTCTCGGACTGGAGCAGGAGATCAGCAGCGACACGGTGCGTCAGAGTTTGCATTCGCTCCGAGTAAACGCCGGAAGGCTTGTGTCCAATCTGCAAGCCCCGAACAGCAGGAGGGAGCATATGTCCCGGTCTGACTGGGATATGTTCCGGCTGGACACCGACCCCGCAGACGAAAACGACTGCCTGCGCATATTCGGCCTGTGTGCGAACGGTGCGCAGTTTGCTGCGGCAGTCAATGAAGCGGAAGGAGCGGCACAGGTATGAAAGCATTGACATACGAACAGCGGCTGACTGCGATTTTTGAGACGGAGCGGAAAGCAAAAGCCGCAGCCGCACGCAAATTAGACACCGCAAAGGAAGAATGCAAGCACACGGAGGATCAAGCGCAGGCAGAAGCCGTACTTCATTCAGCGGAGCAGGCCCATGCGGCGGAGCTTTCCGCCGCAGAAGAAAAGGCCCGGAGCGCGTACACGACCCTTCGCGCAGAGCTGGCGGAGAAGGTGCGGAAGGCTTCTCTTGTAAACCCGGACGACGTAGAGCCGCTGGCGCTGGAGCTGCTGGAAAGCGGCGTTATGAAAGCAGACGATTTCGCGGCGCTGGCGGAGCACTACAGTGAGAACCCGACAATGCTGCGGCTTGTTGCGCTCCATGCGCGGAAGGGTATGTACGCTGCCGCTGGTGAGCCTATGCGCGCCGAACGTGACGCGCTGGCGGGTGTCGTCGAGACGTGCAATCGTCGCCTGACGGCGGAGCTGGACAGCTTTGACCGGCTGACTGCAAAGCTGTCCGCGGAGGGTTCTCCGGAATGCTGACCTTCAAAGTCCAGACGGATCTTTCCGAAGCGCTGGCTGCCGCCATCGGAAAGGCCGCGACAAGGGCGGAGCATATCGTTGCTGTTCAGGCGGCAAAGGATACAAGCCCGTATGTGCCGTTTTTGACCGGTTCCCTTGATGAAAGAACGCGCGTATCCGGTAATACGATCATCTATCCGGGGCCGTATGCGCGCTATCTTTACTACGGGAAAGTTATGGTGAACCCGGAGACAGGCAGCACCTACGCGCCGAAGGGCGGAACAAAGGTGCTGACCGACAAAAATCTTGTGTTCACCAAATATTTTCACAATCAGGCACAATCTCACTGGTTCGAAGCGTCCAAAGCACAGAACCTTGAAAAGTGGCGCGACGTTGCCGGGAAAGCGATGAAGCAGGAACTGGATTGAAGGAGGGACATATGGCATTCACAGTAAACGACGTAGAGATCATTTTCGCGCCGGAGGATCGCGCCTACCGGGAAGCATTCGGGGCGCTGGTCTGTGAACTGGACGCGATGCAGGAAGCGCTGCGCCGGACGCAGAAAAAGTGCCGGCCCGGCAGACGCAATGCAGGCTACAAATCGTATGAGGTCTTCACCAGTATGGACACAGAAATGCGTGTGAAGCTGGACGCGCTTCTGGGCGGCGGCATCTGCAAGGCGATCTTCGGCACGACGCCGGTCATGGCATCAGCAGATCACGCGCCGCTGTGGTTCAATCTCGTGGAAGGACTGTATTCCAGCATGGCACCGGCAGAGCGCCCAAAGGACTGCGATGCGGTCATCATGAAATACCGGACAAAGCGGATCGCCCGGAAAAAGATCTCTTAAAACCACAAAAAGGAGAAATTAACATGGAAGAAATCAAATTCAGTACCGGCAAACAGGAATTTCGGCTCAATGATCAGGTCAGCGTTTCGTTCAATCCGACCGACGCGGCCTTTGTGGAGCGGATCTACGATGTTTTTGAAAAGCTGGACGCAGAACAGCAGACCTACCGGAGCGAAATGGACGCCTGCGCGGACAAGCGGAAGATATTCGACATTGCCCGCCAGCATGACGAAAAAATGCGGGAAATGATCGACGGGCTGTTTGAAGCGCCCGTCTGTGCGGCACTGTTCGGCTCTATGAACGTCTATGCGCTGGCCGACGGTCTGCCGGTCTGGGCGAACCTTATGCTGGCTATTCTGGATCAGGTCGATGCGACAATGACGCGGGAAAAGCTGCGCACGAATCCGCGCATTCAGAAATACACGGAGCGCTGGGCGAAAAAGTAAAAGACTGCGGGGATGTTCCGGATGGAATATCCCCGCAGAATGAAGAATCTGAAAGAGTGGTGATTCCATGAAAGACGATGCTTCCGTATCCGTTGGTGTGAACCTGAATACGGGAAAGGCCGACAAGGAGCTTCAGCGGCTGGAACAGAAGGTTCTCAAGCTGCAAGAGGATCTGACCGTCGGCAAAAGCAAAAAGGGCGCGCTGACGGCGGAGCTGGAGCAGGCACAGAAAGCGCTTGCGGAGCTTCAGGCACAGACAAAGATCGAGGGCGGCAAGGCGATCATATCGCCCGAAAATGTGACGAAGATCTCCGCCATGCAGGAGAAGATCACATCTGTGCAGGCGGCGATTGAAAAGCAGAATCAATCGCTGAAAAACACGCAGATGGAGCTGGACGGCGTAAAGCTCCGCTATGGTGAGGTCTCGCAGAAGGCGCAGGAGCTGGCAGCGGCAGAACGCGGCGGTGCGGAAGATACGGCGAAGGGAAAGCTTGCGTCGGTTCTGCAAAGCTTCACGGGCGGCGCGGACGTGCCGAAGCTGCAAACTGTTTTAAGCGGCCTTGCAGCAGGATTCAAGGAGATCGCTTCCGCCGCCCTGTCAGCGGGGAAAACGGTCACGAAGGGCTTTTTATCTGCGGCAGGCAACGGCCTGAAAAAGCTCGTGTCGCTTGCGGGCCGCGCCGGAAAGGCGTTTCTGAACCTATTCAAAACGGCAGGAAAGACAAACGGCGCGTTCGGCGGCGGGATAAAGAATATGCTCCGGTATGCGCTGGGGCTTCGCGGCCTATACGCCCTTTTCGGAAAGCTGCGCTCTGCGCTGACGGACGGCTTCAAGAATCTTGCGCAGTTCTCTGCCAGCACGAACAAGAGCCTGTCAAACCTCAAATCCTCGCTGACGCAGCTGAAAAACGCGCTTGCAACGGCATTTGCGCCGATCTTACAGACGATTGAGCCGATCCTGACGCGGTTTATCAATATGCTGTCCAAAGCGGCGGATTATATCGCGCGGTTCACAGCAGCCCTGACTGGTAAATCCTCCTACACGCGCGCAACCAAAGTGCAGGAGGATTACGCAAAGAGCATCGAAGGAACCGGCGCAGCAGCGGAAGACGCCAGCAAGAGCATGGCGAAATTCGACGAGATCAACCAGATCACGACGAAGGACACTTCCAGCGGTGGAGGCGGAAGCTCCGAGACCTCACCGGCGGATATGTTTGAGACGGTCGCGATCGAACCGCTTGACTTCGCTTCGTGGGGCGAAGCTTTTTCCGCCATGCTCGATAAGATCCTTGTCGACGGGATCCCGAAACTGAAAGAAGCATTCGCTTCCTTTGCGGACTGGCTGAACGGTTTTTCTTCAAAGCTTTACGAAGCATTCACCTTCCCAGACGTTTTGGAAAAGGTGTCGCAGCTTGGACGTGACCTTGCAAATGCGTTCAATGGACTTGTCGATCAGATCAACTGGACAAGTCTCGGCGCGGCGCTTGGGGCTGGGTTAAATCTTGCAATCGCATTTTTGGTGAACTTTATCTATACGTTTGACTGGATGAAGCTCGGTGCGAAATTGGCGGCGATGTTCAACGCGATGGTCTCTGAAATCGACTGGTATAGCGTCGGTATGCTTCTGTGGGCAAAGTTCAAGATCGCGCTGGAAACACTGGCCGGGTTCCTGCTTAACGTGGATATGAAGGAGCTTGCGCACGCAGCCAGTCAGCTGATTATTGGGTTCTTCGATTCCATGTCGGACACGATCCAGAGTATTGACTGGCAGGCACTGGGCCATCAGATTGCGGAGTTCCTCGCGAATATCGACTGGGCAGGCGTGGCAGATTCTTTCTTTGAAGCGATAGGTTCCGCGCTCGGCGGTCTTGCGGCGTTCCTGTGGGGGCTGATCGAGGATGCGTGGAACAGTGTGGTCGACTGGTGGCATGAGGTGGCCTATGAAGACGGAAAATTCACGATCAAGGGACTTTTGAACGGCATTGCCGATGCGCTTAAAAGCATCGGGCAGTGGATCAAAGAGCATATCTTCCAGCCGTTTATTGACGGCTTCAAGAAAGCTTTCGGGATCGCTTCGCCGTCTAAGGTCATGGCCGAACAGGGCGGGTATATCATCACCGGCCTGCTGAACGGCATCAAGGCGGGCCTGCAGCCGATCATTGACCTGTTTACCATGCTGAAAGAGAATGCGAAGAAGGTGCTGCAGGGAATCATCGAGTTCGTGTCCGGCGTGTTTACAGGCGACTGGGAAAAGGCCTGGAACGGCATACAGGAGATCTTCAAGGGGGTTTGGAACGGGATCGTCGGGCTTTTGGAGGGCGCTGTGAACCTGATCATTGACGGCGTGAACTGGCTGATCTCCAAGCTGAATATGGTGAGCTTCACAACGCCCGATTGGCTGGATGTGATAAAGCCGGGACTTGGTGGCAAAACGTTCGGTATCAGTATTCCGAATATTGAGCGCGTCGCGCTGCCCCGTCTTGCCACCGGTGCGGTCATTCCTCCGAATCGTGAGTTCCTGGCTGTGTTGGGCGACCAGAAGCGCGGTACGAACGTCGAAGCGCCTGCTGATCTCATCCGGCAGATGGTTCGTGAAGAACTCCGCGCATACGGCGGCGGAATCGGGAACCGTCAGCAGACCGTCATTTTACAGGTCGACCACAGAGAGTTTGGCCGCGTGGTTTACCAGCTCAACAACGAGGAGACGCAGCGTGTCGGCGTGCGTCTGGCAGGCGCAAAAGCATAACGGCAACTGAAACACGAACGTTCGTTTGCTGTGCGGCTGTTGCAACGCCGCACACGCCGCCAGAAGCCATATACCCGCTCGTTTATGCGGGAGAATAAAAAACGCCGCTGTGGGGCTTGTACGGCCTCACAGCGGTATATGATTTTTAATCGTCTGGGCGATACACAAAGTCATCTGTCAGAAGGTTGACGATCTGGCAGGCAGGAATTACACAATCCGGGAGCGGACAGGTGAAGCAGCTGGCGCTGTAGGGACAGACCGTGCGGGGCTTTCGATACCGGTACGTTGACTTGGGTTTCTTGCCGTTGGCTGCGGCGCGTAAGTAGCGGACATTGCTCTTTGTCACGCCGAGCCGCTGGGCAATCTCGCAGGTGCTGAGCCCCTGCCGGTACAGCCGCATGACCTCAGCCTGCTTGTTGGTCATGGCTTTTGATCTGCGGAACCCACACATTGCGAATGTGGGAGATTACCCGCAGGCTGTACTGTTGTGTGCGTGCATCGGCGTAGGGCTGTTTTGTGCGTATTGACTTAATGAGGCGCTTGCAGTCGGCTTTTGTCATTCCCTCCGGTGGAGTTATGTCCGGTACAGCAGCAGATTCCTCGAGCAACTTGTCCTGCATAAGAGCAAGGAAAATGCGTACTTCATTTTCGTTAAGAGAAAGAATCTGACTGTACAGATTGTCTTTGATATCGCTCATTTTCAATCCCTCCCATTGCTACATTCTGTCTTTGCTGTACAGTTCTCTGCTTTCGCTGCCCTGCCCTCCTTGATCATTCTCAAAAGTTCCTTCTGCTCTTTAGTAGAGAGCGCCAAGACAATGGCCTTCAATCTGGCACGAAGCAATTCAACTTCGCTTGTGGATATGTCTGTCATAAAATTCTCCTTAGTAGCACGTTTCATAAAAGCGCAATTCCCGAATGCGCCCGCTGAAAAAGTGGTTGATGTTGTAATCGCAGCGGCGGTATCTTGTCTGGAAATGCTGGTCGATCATGGGCGGGTAGCTCTCCGGCGGAATGTCGGCGTATGCGCTGCCACGGTCGGCCTGCTCGATCCACGGCATATCCCGGATGATGCGCACGATCTGACTTGCACAGATCGGCGGGTGCGGTCTGCCGGTGTGTGCCTCGTATTGCTCGAAGTAGTACCGGAACACGCCAAGCGCTTCGTCCAGCGTATACGGCCCTCCGGGGAATACCGACGCTGTGATATCCGCGAATTTGTCAAAATCAAACAGCAAGTATCTGCCTCCTTTGTCGGGGTGGGTGGAGCGGAGCGCGGAAGCGGCTCCGTTCCCTTATACCCTTATACAGTCTACTTCTTACTTCTACTTCTGTTTCTTCTTCTACTTCTGTGTCATTCGATATCGGTCGATATCGACCGATCAGCGCCATGTCTTGCCGTGATTCGCTGCACATATCGCGCCCAGGCTTCTTCCATGTCCGGCATGAACGCAGAGAACGCAACGCTTTCGATGGGAGACAGGTTTGCGGGCTTTTCGCCTGTCTCCAAGAAGTCCCAGCAGGCCAGCAGCACGTTCACTGCTGTTTCCGGGGAAAGCTGCCTGACCAGTTCCCGGCGCTCCAGCTTCATCTTGAACCAGCTGGGGTGCTTGTCATTGTCTTTCGTCATTGCCGCCCCCTCACGCCACAGTGAACCGGCGGCTGGTGCTGGACTTGGTGAAGCGCTCGGCAAGCTCCGGCATGGCCTTCTTGAACGCTGTGCTGTCGAACCGGCTGCTGGTCACGGCCTTCCAGGTGATCTTGTAATCCGTGCCCGTCAGCGTGTCGGCGTCAATGGCGGTCATGTGCGCCTTGATCGCGTCCTGAATGCTCTCGATCTCGGCTGTCAGCTCGTCGGCCATGCGGCGCAGCTCGCGAAGCTCGTTGACCTTGCTCTGAATTTCTGTGTTGCTCATAGGTGAAACCCCTTTCCTTTTTCGGCGGGGCGTGGTATACTGTCCACGACCCCTTTTGTGGTTGCGTCCTGCTTGTGCTTCCTACGGCGTGCAGGACGCTTTTTCTTTGCTCTTGGGAACTCCGGCGGTTGGGGGCTTTCAACTGATCTCGTGAGCTTTGCTGCACTTTGCTGTTCCTTCCCAACTCTTATAGACGTTCTTCACCCATCTTCCGCCGGTGTCTGAACTGTTTTCGTTTGTTCCCTTTCGATGGTCTTATTGTACTATATGTTTAACCATAGAGCAAGATGGGATATTGCACAAGATTAACCATATAGAATTGGATATTTTGTATATGGTTAATCATATTGAAATGTGATAGAATATATGTGACGAAAGGAAGTGATTGCTTGGCACCAAGCGATGCACAAAAAAGAGCCTCTGCAAAATACCAGCGCGAGAACATTGCAAGCCTTGCTTGCCGGGTCAAAAAGGAGCAGGCCGAGAAGTTCAAAACCTACTGCGCGGAGATCGGCAAAACCTCGAATGCGGTCTTGCGTGATTATGTTTTAGACTGCATTGGAGAAAAGCAAGAAGCCGGGGAATAAACCTCGGCTTCTTGCTCTTTTTTAAGGGCGGTATGGGTTTTTGTATGGGTTTCTGCTGCGTGCTCAAAAATGGGCAGGGCGAAAAGGTGACTGAAAAGTTTCATATAAACAGCAAAAACCGCTTAAATCGTCTCGATTCAAGCGGTTCATGTTGGAGCTGCTGGGCAGATTCGAACTGCCGACCTCGTCATTACCAATGACGCGCTCTACCGACTGAGCTACAGCAGCAAGTCTCTTTCTCAAGAGCGCTCCGTTATTATAGCATAAAGTCGGGATTTGTCAAGTGGTGATTTTCGTTTTTTTATTTTTCCGTGAAAATACAGGGCGGCGGTGAAATGTTCACAATTCCTTTTCCTGCCGTTCACAGTTCGGACACGATTTCCCCCTATACTCATAATCAAGGATTTACCCAATCCTCTCTTTCTTCTCTTTTTCTTTTCTTTCTTCAAACAAAGGCCCGCAGCCGAACGGCTGCGGGTTTTTGTTTGCTTATTTCGTGTAGTCGAATTCAAAATCGTAGATGCTGACGGTGTCGCCGTCCTCGATGCCCTGCTCTTCCAGACGGTCGAACAGGCCGCTTTTGCGGAGCTGGCGGTCAAAGTACATACGGGACTCGTAATCGTCGAAGTTGATATCGTTCAGAAGCTTCTGGAGCCACTTGCCGGACACGACCCACAGATCGTCGTAGCGCTCGATCTGCAGCTCGTTCGCGTCGCCCGCCTCGGCCAGAGGCTTGACGTACTCCGGCTCGTAGATCGTGACGGGCGGGAGCGCGGCGAGCTTGCCTGCGATGGTCTTCATCAGCTCGCGCGTACCCTGCGTTGTGGCAGCGGAGATCACATAAAATTCATAGCCCTGCGCCTCGACGTGCGCCTTGAGGCGGTCCAGATTGTCGCTGTCCGGGGGCAGAAGATCCGCCTTGTTTGCCGCAACGAGCATGGGGCGGGACGCAAGGTCCGGGGAATACTGGCGAAGCTCCTCGTTGATCTTTTCAAAGTCGTCGACCGGGTCGCGGTCCTCGCTGCCGGAGACGTCGACGATGTGGACGAGCAGGCGGCAGCGGTCGATATGGCGCAGGAAATCATGGCCGAGACCGACGCCGTCCGCCGCGCCCTCGATGATGCCGGGGATATCGGCCATGACGAACGACACGCCGTCGGCGACGTAGATCACGCCGAGGTTCGGATAGAGCGTGGTGAAGTGATAATTTGCAATTTTCGGGTGCGCGTTGGACGTGACGGACAGGAGCGTCGATTTACCGACGTTCGGGAAGCCGACAAGACCCACGTCGGCCAGCAGCTTGAGCTCCAAAATCACATCATGCTCCTCGCCGGGAAGACCTGCTTTTGCAAAGCGCGGCACCTGACGGGTCGGCGTTGCGAAGTGCTGGTTGCCCCAGCCGCCCCGGCCCCCCTTGCAGAGGACGAAATCGGCGGAATCGGACATATCCTTGATGATCTCGTTCGTGGCCAGATCGCGCACGACGGTGCCTCTGGGCACCTTGATGATCAGGTTTTCGCCATTTTTGCCGCGGCAGCGCTTGCCCTGTCCGTTCTCGCCGTTCGGCGCGGTATATTTGCGCTTGTAGCGGAAGTCCATCAGCGTGGACAGGTTATCATCGACGCGCAGGACGATGGAGCCGCCGTTGCCGCCGTCGCCGCCGTCCGGACCGCCTGCGGCCACGTATTTTTCCCGGTGAAAGGCCACCGCGCCATTGCCGCCCGCGCCGGCCTTGACCGAAATGCGTACTTTATCAATAAACATGAGGTTCCTCCTCTGTCAGTAAGGTTTTCGTAGTCTTTGTCCAGATTTCCGGATAGTTCTCCTGATAATAGTGCGCGCGGTCGGAATCCGGGGCTTTCCAGATCTCCTTTTTCCGAATTTCTTCGGAGATTGCCTTTTGCAGCCAGGCACGCTTCTTTGCGAATTTCTCCGGGTCGGATGCGAAATGTGCGTAACCCAGCAGCAGGATATTGCCCGCCTCCTGCTCCCGCAGGAATGCTTCATAGGCGTCCGGGATATATTCCGCGCCAAGAATGCGGACAGGCTGCGCGGAAACGAACTCGTTCGGAATTTCCGTCTTTTCATAGTCCCCCTCTTCGCAGGTGTAGAGCCAGCCGGATTTGCCTGCATAGAGCTTTTTCAGCGCGTCGGGGAACGGATCGTCGAAATACAGCTTGCCCTGCCGGGTATAGCCGTATGCGTATTCATAGTTCCGGATGAGGTAAAACAGCGCCATGGCGCGCAGGGACGTCAGGCAGACCTGCGTGGGCTTGTCAAAATACGGGGACTTTCTCGGTTCGAGAACTTGCAGGCCGCCTGTCGGAGAAGCGTGATAGTAGGTCATGCTGCCGCACCTTTCAAGAAAAAACCCCGAACGGGACTCGTTCGGGGTTTTTACAACAAAATTACTGTTCTGCGTAGACAGAGCACATCTTGCGATCCTTGCCCATACGCTCGAACTTGACCTTGCCGTCGATCAGAGCGAACAGCGTATCGTCCTTGCCGATACCGACGTTGTTGCCCGGATGAATGTGCGTGCCTCTCTGACGAACGAGGATGTTGCCAGCCAGAACGAACTGACCGTCAGCGCGCTTTGCGCCGAGTCTCTTCGATTCAGAATCACGGCCGTTCTTGGTGGAGCCGCCGCCTTTCTTATGTGCGAAGAACTGGAAACTGATATTAAGCATCGTTTTGCACCTCCAAAACTTCGATATAATCAGGATAGTCATCCCGCAGAGAACATAATGTGAGCATCATGCCGGAGAGAACCGCCTGTACGGCCTCTTCGCTTTCACACGCTGCGGGAAGGGTTAAGGTGATCCGGGCCTCGTCTTCATTCACCCTGGTTTTCGCATGCTCGCCGAGCACATCGTTGATCGTGCACTCCGCAAGCTTGACGGCTGTGGAAACAGCTGCGCACACAATGTCGCTGCCTGCCTCTGCATAGCCGCTGTGGCCCGAACAGCAGAATCCGGTGATCCTGCCCTCGTGATCGAAAAATTCGACGCGCGTCATAAATTACAGCGCGATCTTTTCGATCTGCACCTTGGTGTACGGCTGTCTGTGGCCCTGGAGGGACTTGGAGTCCTTCTTCGGACGGTACTTGAAGACGCGGATCTTCTTGCCCTTGCCATTCTTCAGCACCTTAGCCTCAACCTTAGCACCTGCAACTGTGGGGGTACCGAACTTGGAGTCAGCACCGTCGACAACTGCCAGAACCTGATCGAAGGTGACGGTCTGCTCAGCCTCCGCCGCGAGCTTCTCGATGTAGATCACATCGCCCTCCTTGACGTTGTACTGCTTACCGCCGGTAACGATAATAGCCTGCATATTCGTTTGCACCTACCTTTTCTTTCGTAGACTCGCTCTTGAGGTGTGCCGGAGCAGCTTTTGACCTCTTTAATGCGGCTTATGGATTATACCAGAGATTTTTCTCCGTGTCAAATACTTTTTTGCGGAAAATCGCTTATTTTTCCGCCGCTTTGATCTTTTCCTCCGTATCCTCGCGGACGGCCTCGCGCAGCTTCGTCAGATAGGGAGAAAACGCGACGGCGTCATAGGCGTATGTCCGGTTCAGATCATACTCCAGCGGCTCCCACGAGCGGATATCGGATTCATTGTGCTGGATAACGGCTTCGAGCTTGTCCAGCGCCTTATAGAGCTTCGCTTCGTCTGTCTGCAGCGCGCCCATTTCGGTATACAGCGCGGCCAGCTCCGTATTGTACGGGGCCGGGAGCGACGCGACCCAATCGAACAGCGCGGTATCCTCCTTCTTTTCGTCGCTTGCGGACTTCAAAAACGTCGGGATATCGCCGGTGAAGCACTCGCCGAGATCGTGGATCAGGCACATTTTGATGACCTTGTCCATATCGAGCGCGGGAAATTCGTCCTTCATAAAGAATGCCATCAGTGCAAGCCGCCAGCTGTGCTCGGCGACGCTTTCGCGGCGGCCCCTGCTCGTCTCGCAGTGGCGCAGCTCGTCCTTGAGGCGCTCAGCAATATGTAACACATCCAGTAATGCACGCACTTCCATACCTGTTTCTCCTTTTTGATTTATGACAGCACCAATTGAATTGCTTCGCGGATATTGCGCACGCGCAGCAGCTCCATGCCGTCGGGCGCAGTGATATTCCCCGTCCCGTGGCGCGGGATGATGCAGGTCTTGAATCCGGTGCGGGACGCCTCGGACAGGCGCTGCTGCAAGCCCGTTACGGCGCGGATCTCGCCCGTCAGGCCAACCTCGCCGATGGCGGCGGTCGCAGGGTCAATAGGCTTATCGCGGAAGCTGGACGCGGCGGCAAGCACAAGGGCCAGATCGGCGGCAGGCTCGTCCAGCTGCAAGCCGCCGATGACGTTCACATACGCATCCGACATGCCGAGATTCACACCGCCGCGTTTTTCCAGCACGGCCAGCATGAGATTTGCCCGGTTAAAGTCAAAGCCGTCCGCCGTGCGGCGGGGAACGTTGAAGTTCGTCCGCGCGACAAGCGCCTGAATTTCTGCCAGAACCGGGCGCGTACCCTCCATCACGCAGGCCACGCACGTACCGGGGGCATTTAATGGCCGTCCGGCCAGCAGCATTTCGGACGGATTCGGGACTTCGAGCAGTCCCCTGCCCTCCATTTCAAACACGCCGATCTCGTTTGTCGAGCCGAAGCGGTTCTTGGCCGCGCGCAGGATGCGGTAGCTGCTGGCGTGCTCGCCCTCGAAAAACAGCTCGCAGTCGACCATGTGCTCGAGCACCTTCGGCCCCGCGATCGCGCCCTCCTTATTGACATGGCCGACAACAAAGACGGTCACGCCGCTGCTCTTGGCCAGCTGCATGAGGGCCATCGTGCAGTCCTTGACCTGTGAAATGCTGCCGGGGGCAGAGGTATTCTCCGGGCTGTAGAGCGTCTGGATGGAGTCGGCAATGAGAATATCCGGCTGCACCTCGTCGACAGCGCTTAAAATCTCGGAAAGATCCGTCTCCGAGAGGATATATAATTCGTCCGACGCGACCTGCAGCCGGTCGGCACGCATTTTGATCTGTTTTTCCGATTCCTCGCCGGAGACATAGAGGATGCGGAGCGTTTTTCCAAGATAGGCGCAAATTTGCAGCAGAAGCGTCGATTTGCCGATGCCGGGCGCGCCGCCCACTAAAATCAGCGACCCGCGCACGCCGCCGCCGCCCAGAACGCGGTCAAGCTCCTGCATACCGGTGGAGAAGCGGATCTCCTGCTCCCCTGTCACCTCTTTGAGCTTTTTGGGGACGGCGCGTGCAATACCTGCCCGGCCTGCCGCCTTCGCGGCAGGCGCTTTTTTGTCCTCGAACTCCACGATGGAGTTCCATGCCCCGCAGGCGGGGCACTGGCCCTGCCAGCGCGGCGTTTCGTTGCCGCATTGCTTGCAGACAAAAACGGATTTAGATTTCATTCGGATGCTCCTCTGACAGCCACACGGACAGCGTTCCCGCGATCACGGCGGCCAGCTTTTTCTGATACTCCGGCTGCAAGAGCCGCTGTTCTTCCTCGTAATTGGATAAAAATCCGCATTCGACCAGCACGCCGGTGCAGCCGATATGCTCCATAAGATACACGCCGTCCGATTTTTTGCACTGACGGCGGTTGCCCGGCTCGAGGCCCAGGGCCAGATTGGCCTGCAGCTGCTCGGCCAGCGCCTGACTGCCGGGCGTTTTCGCGTAGAAGACCTGTGCGCCGTGGTACTTGCCCTCGGTGAAGAAGTTCTGGTGCACGCTCAGAAGCAGCGCATCCTCCGTCTGGTTCACCGTCTCGGTCCGGTTTTTGATGTCTGAAACTTTCTTCTCCGAGATCGTGCGGCAGCCGTCTGAATAGACAGCCGTATCCGTCTCGCGGATCATGCTGACCCGCACGCCGCACAGGCGCAGAAGGTCGCGCAGGCGCAGCGAAATATCCAGATTCAGCGCCGCCTCCGACGTGCCGGAAACGCCGGTCGCGCCGCCGTCCTCCCCGCCGTGCCCCGCGTCGAGCACGACGGTCGTTCCGCCGGGCTGCATGGCCGCCGTCTGCGCGCTTCGATGTGTCAGAACGGCGAAGACGCAGAAATACAGAACGGTCGCAAACAGCATGACCGGCATCATGATCTCTACCCATTTTTTCATATGATCACCCCATACAAGCGTATGAGGGACAAGAAAAGTATAGCATGGATTTTTCGGTTTGAAAAGGTCGATTATGCGTCCTGAAAGACAGGCTGTACGGCTTCGCCCCAAAGCTGCGCCGCGGCTGCCTCTGCAAAACCACGCTCCTCCTGCGAAAATGGGCGGAACTGCGTGATAAGCAGGCGCTTTCCGCTGTGCTTCCAGCGGCCCGCTACGCTGCCGTGCAGCAGCACCGGCGGCATGACGATGCCGGACAGACTGAAAATGCCGCGCAGATACTCCTGCGGAAGAAATATACTCTGCTTTTTCTCATAACCCAGCACCAGCGGGTCGAAGCCTGCCAGCAGCAAGCAGTCTGGAAGCGCCTGCTCCGGCATTCTACCGGAATGCAAGCTGAAAAGCCGCTGTCCCTCGCATTCGGCTACCTCCACGGGAAGCCGGGCCAGCCGCTTTTTGATCTCCGCCTGCGAGGAACCGAAATAATAGGCTGCGTCCCGGACGGAAGCCGGGCCATAATTCGTGAAATACCGGCGCGTCTGTTCCAGCAGTGCGTCCTGCTCCTCCATCGGTGTGAATGCCGGACAGAGGCGGAACGCCTTTTCCTCGCTGACCGTGCCGCAGAGAAAGCCGCGCTCGCAGAGCTCGCGTATGCCGCCGCCCCAGGGATGGAATATGCTGCCCTCCTCCGCCTGCGTCATTCCGGCAGCGCGGCAGCGGGCTTTCAGGGCCTCGCGCGTCATTGGCCCTTGCGCAAGTGCATCGATGATCAGATCCGAAAAGTATGCCTGCCGCTTCGGTGTAAGCGCCCAGTTCGGGCGCTGGTTCCAGAATGACGGAACAGTCCAGTCCCGACTCCGGTACCGGCAGCCAGTGTGCAGGAACAACGGAAGGTCGGCTTCTGCAAAGATGTGCATTGTGCCGCGGAGCGTCCAGCTCTTTACGAGGCTGTCTGCCGCGTATGCTGTGTCATACGCTGTACTGCGCAGGCGCATGGCATACAGCGCGTTGGAGAGGAACTGCGCCTGAAAGCCGTTCATAGCGCGGAGCACCTCCATCCGCTCCCCTGTGCGCAGCAGATATTGATTGGACAGGCGCAGAAGCACCAATTCATTTCGCTCCATACATTCTCCTTTTGATATGCGCAGCCCCCGGCGCTTTTTTAGCAGACCGGGGGCCGGTATGTCATGATTTGATCGTCAGATGATGCGCCGCCCGCAAAGGAAGCGGGTCTTGTAATACGATTCGTCAAGCGAGTTGACGCGGACGCCCGTGGACGGCGTGGAGGCGTGGACGAAGTTGCCGCCGCCGATGTACATACCGACGTGGTTCGCGTAGCCGCTGTAGCCGAAGAAGACGAGGTCGCCGACCTGCAGGTCGCTGCGGGAAACGTAGGTGCCCTGCGTCATCTGGTCGTTGGCGACGCGCTTCATGGAGTAGCCGTACTGCGTCAGGACATAGTACATGAGGCCGGAGCAGTCAAAGCCGGTCGACGGGCTTGAGCCGCCCCAGACGTAGCTGTAGCCGACGAAGCCCATGGCGAAGTTCGCGATCTCGCTGGCTGTGCCGGAGCCGGAGACGGTCCCGCCGCTGCCGGAGCCGGAGCCGCCGCCCGGCGTGACGGTGCTGTCCTTCTTATCGGCGAGCAGGTCTGCGCGGACATAGGCCGTAATGCCGTTATATTTGATGCGGTACCACTGGTGGCCGTCGGAGGTCGTAGTCGTGATGCCGGTGACGGTGACGGCGGCGTTGTAGCTCAGCTCGCCGACCTTCGTGCTGCCGGTCGTCCAGGAATCGCGGACGTTGATATAACCCGTCTGGCAGACGTACATGGTCTTACTGATGCTCGTGACGGTGACGTTCAGATTGATCTGGTCAACAACGACCGTCGCGCTCTTGACGTTTTCATCGTAGAACCACTGGATGGTCTTATAGCAGCGCAGGAACATCGTCATGGCTTCCTGCCGGCTGGCGTTGTCCTTGGGGTTCAGATACGTGCCGTTTCCAAGCTTCGTGCCCTGCACGTAGGAATAGCTCACGCAGATCTGCGCGGCCTCCTTCGCCCATGCGGAGATCGATCCGGCGTCGGCAAAGCCGTTCAGCGCGCCGTCTTTCGCCTTGGGGGAGAACGCAGCCGCCGTGCAGAAATTCTCGATGAGCTTGAAGAATTCCTGCCGCGTCAGCAGCTGCTTCGGGCGGAACGAGCCGTCCTCGTAGCCGTTGACGATGCCGTACAGATGGGCCTTGACAATATTCTCATCCGACGTATCCGTAAAGCCGGTGAACGTTTCGTTCGACATATCGATGTCGTTGCCGGTGGCCTTTTCGAATGCGTAGACGGCCAGCTCGCACATCTCGCCGCGCGTGATGTTCTTGGTCAGATCAAGGCCGTTAAAGGACGCGGGCATCAGGCCGAGCTTGTTGATCTCGTCATAGTTTGTTTGGAACCAGCTGCTATAGTTGTTGTTCGCGCCGAGCGCGGCCGCGCTCATGGACAGAAGCAGCACGGCGCACAGCAGCAGGCACAGCGGTTTTCTTGCCTTTCGCATGGTTTACAGACTCCTTTTTTCCGTTCCCGGACCGGAACGGCACATTTTCGAGACAATTCGACTGCATTATATCAGATTATGACAACCATTACAAGCACAATTTTGTAAATCTTTCGTAACCAGTTGAGTTTTGCGAAAAAATATGATATAAGTGTGATATGAAGTTACGAGTGATGACCGCAGTGCTTGCCTGCAAGCTCTGCCGGGCCCTGATCCGCCTGCTGGGCAGAGGCGGCACGGATTTTCCCGGGCGCGTGGCGCTCAAGCTCTGCCCGAATCTGCTGGGTGAACTTGCAAGGAACGTGACGACCGTGATCGTCACGGGCACCAACGGCAAGACCACGACCTCGCGCATGATCGAGCAATCGTGGCAGGACGCTGGAATCTCTTACTTTGCAAATAAATCCGGCGCAAACCTCCTGTCCGGCGTCACGGCGGAATTCGCCGTCCACTCCACGCTCACGGGCCGCTGCAGATATTCGCACGCGCTCATTGAGTCGGACGAGGCGGCGCTGAAATTCATCAGCAAATATGTCGACGCGAAGGTGATCGTCTACACGAACGTCTTCCGCGACCAGCTCGACCGCTACGGCGAGGTCACGCATACGCTCAGCAAGCTGCGCGTCGGCGCGCAGAACAGTCCGAACGCCGTTCTGTGCCTGAACGCGGACGATTCGCTCATTACCAGCCTGCACGACGACGTGCCGAACCCCGTTATTTTCTACGGCGTCAGCACGCCGCTCTATGAGGAGCAGGTTTCGGACCTCTCCGACGCGCCGTACTGCATCAAGTGCAAGAGCGAATATCAATACGACTTTGTGACCTACGGCCATCTGGGCGGCTACCGCTGCCCGCGCTGCGGCTATGCCCGTCCGAAGCCGGATATCTGCGTCAGCAAGGTCATTCTGAGCGACGAGGAGCGCTCCAAGGTCGTCTTCCGCGACGGCGAAACGGAGATCCCCGCAACGGTCAATCTGCCGGGCGGATACAATATTTATAACGCCTGCGCGGCCATGGCGGCAGCAAAGGCCATGGGGCTGGAGCTTCCGAAGGCGGCGCAGTCGCTGTCCCGCTTTGCCTGCGGCTTTGGGCGCATGGAGAAATTCGAGATCAATGGCACGGACGTGCGCATGATTTTGATCAAGAATCCGGCGGGCTGCAACCAGGTGCTGAGCTTCCTGACGCAGCGGACCGAGCCGTTTGTCTTTGCCGCCTGTCTCAACGACCGGACGCAGGACGGCCGTGACGTCAGCTGGATCTGGGACGTCTCCTTTGAGCGTCTGGTAGACATGGGCGATACGCTCCGTGAGGTCTATCTGTCCGGCACGCGGGCGGAGGATATGGCCCTGCGCTTCCTCTACGCCGGATTCCCGAAGGAAAAGCTGCACGTGCAGAAGGACTACGGCGCGCTGATGGAGGAGGCGACGGCGCATAAGCTGCCGGTCTTCGTCATGCCGACGTACACGGCCATGCTGGCTCTGCGCGGCACGATCAGCAAAACGTATGGCTACAAGCAATTCTGGGAGTAAGCTATGGAACTGAACATCTATCATTTATATCCCGACGTTCTGAACCTCTACGGCGACCGCGGAAATGTCCTGTGTATGCAGCGTCGGCTGGAATGGCGCGGGATGCAGGCAAACATTGTCCCGGTCCCCATCGGGGTGAAACTTGCCGCGAAGGACTGCGATCTGCTCTTCATCGGCGGCGGACAGGACTTTGAGCAGGAGATCCTGATGCACGATCTGAAGGGCGAAAAGACGGCAGAGCTGAAAGCCGCCATCGAGGACGGCGTGCCCGTGCTCGCCATCTGCGGCGGGTATCAGATGCTGGGCCAGTATTACAAGACCTGGGACGGCAAGCAGTGTGACTTTACCGGCGCGCTCGATCTTTACACCGTCGGCTCCGAGCAGCGTATGATCGGCAATTATATGTTCACGTGCGACGAGGCGGACTGTAAAATTGTCGGCTTTGAAAACCACTCCGGCAAAACTTATTTGGGTGATGGCGTCAAGCCCATCGGCAAGGTGCTGGCAGGATACGGAAACAACGGGGAAGACGGCTTCGAGGGCGCGCGCTACAAGAACGTCTTCGCAACCTACTCGCACGGCTGCCTGCTTCCCAAAAATCCGCAGATTGCGGACTTCGTGCTGAAAACGGCGCTGGAGCGCAAATACGGCGCGATGGAATTAAAGCCGCTGGACAATGCGCTCGAAACTGCGGCGCACGATTACATGCAGAAGCGCCTGTCGGAAAAGTAAAAAACGCAAAATCCCTCTCACCGTAATTGGAGAGAGGGATTCTTCTTGTATAAAGAAAACCACCGGCAAAGCCGGTGGTTCCAAAAAGCTTTAGCTATG
>OGXX01001341.1_pt1 | contig 25117 bp, 20 predicted proteins | sample 1576301 | NCBI WGS metagenome assembly OGXX01 (sample SAMEA3541469, study PRJEB24748) | human gut metagenome | biome: human gut; feature: human-associated habitat; material: faeces | place: China | collected 2012
AAAGCGCTCGAATTTTATTAAAAACCTTCAACCGGAAATATTTTGACGAAGCCGAAGAAGACCGTTTTACCTGGAGCCGCTGGTTTTTTCCGGTTCTTACCTGTACGGACGGTCTTGCAAAGCTGGACGCCTACCTGCTGTCCTACGTGCGCTTCTTAAAAACCGGCCGCCACTACAAGGGTAACTACCGGGTGCGTTATGAGGAAATCAAGGCACTGGGCTACCGCAGTCTGGTGCACGAATATTACGAGTGGAAAAATTCCTCCCGGTAACTTGTCTTTCCCCGCAAAATATACTATGATAGAAAAGACTTCGGGATTTTCCCGTACATATTTTTCGTAAATTATTTTCAAAATAAAAAGAAATGAGGAAAAGTCATGACACTTGCAAAAAAAGCACTGAAGCTCCATGAAGAATGGAACGGAAAATTGGAAACCGTAAGTAAGACCCCTGTAAAATCCCGCGAGGATTTGGCACTTGCCTATACTCCCGGCGTTGCAGAGCCCTGTAAAGTGATTGCCCAGGATAAGGAAGCCGCTTATAAATATACCATGAAAGCCAACACCGTAGCCGTTGTTTCCGACGGCAGCGCCGTTCTGGGACTCGGCAATATCGGACCCTACGCAGCCATGCCCGTTATGGAAGGCAAGGCGGTGCTTTTCAAGGAATTCGGCGGCATCAATGCCGTTCCCATCTGCCTTGACACCCAGGATACCGAAGAAATCATCAAAGCCGTTACCTATCTGGCTCCCGGCTTCGGCGGCATCAACTTAGAGGACATCAGCGCTCCCCGCTGCTTTGAAATTGAAGAAAGATTAAAGGCAACCCTAGACATTCCCGTATTCCACGACGACCAGCACGGCACCGCGATTGTGGTACTTGCCGGCATCATCAATGCCTTAAAGGTAGTGGGCAAGAAAAAAGAAGACTGTAAAGTGGTCGTAAACGGTGCCGGAAGCGCCGGTGTGGCAATCACCAGGCTGCTTCTGACCTACGGCTTCCCCTATATTGTCATGTGTGACAAGGTGGGTATCGTTTCCAGGGATACCGAAGGCTTAAACTGGATGCAGCAGAAAATGACGGAGGTTACCAACCCGAAGAACGAAACCGGTTCTCTTGCCGATGCCATGAAGGGCGCCGATATTTTTGTCGGTGTTTCCGCTCCCGGCATTGTAACAGAAGAAATGGTTGCTTCCATGAACAAGGACGCCATTCTGTTTGCCATGGCAAATCCCGTTCCCGAAATCATGCCGGACCTTGCCAAGAAAGCAGGCGCCCGCGTTGTGGGAACCGGACGCAGCGATTTCCCCAACCAGGTCAACAACGTGGTAGCGTTCCCCGGCATCTTCAAGGGCGCTTTAGAAGGCCGCGCTACCCAGATTACCGAAGAAATGAAGCTTGCGGCTGCCAATGCCATTGCATCCTTAGTTCCCGAGGACGAGCTTTCCGACGACAACATCATGCCGGAAGCCTTTATGCCCCAGGTAGCGGATGCGGTTGCCGAAGCCGTTAAATCCCACATCCACAACTAATTTTGCCGAGCCTGCCTTTTGCGGCAGACATGTTCAGAAAGAAAACTATGTACCAAGTACCGGATTACTGGCTTGACAAGCCGTACTATTCCTTAAATGCCTATTTTCAGAAAACCTTAGGCGAAAAATGTTATAAAGTTGCTCTGGATGCCGGTCTGTCCTGTCCCAACCGGGACGGACGCACCGGAAGCGGCGGTTGTATTTTCTGCAGTGTGGGCGGCAGCGGGGACTTTGCGGTTTCCGCTACCGCCTCTTGCATAGAGGCACAGCTCCGGGAAGGCAGCGAGATCCTTCTCAGGAAATATACCGGCAGCAGATTTGTTGCGTATTTTCAGGCCTACACCAATACCTATGGGCCTGTTTCTTATCTGCGGGAAATCTACACGGCTGCCCTTATCCTGCCGGAGGTTGCCGGCATTTCCGTTGCCACAAGACCCGACTGTCTCGGTCCCGAAGTGCTCTCACTGCTTGCGGAGCTAAAGGAACGCTTCCCCGGGAAATTTATCTGGATAGAGCTTGGACTGCAGACCATGCATGAACACACCGCCGCTTTTATCCGCAGAGGGTACCCGCTTTCTGTTTTTGAGGAAGCCATGGCAAATCTGCAGGCGCTCTCCCTGCCGGTCATTGTCCATGTGATTTTGGGACTGCCCTTTGAAACGGCTGAGGATATGTATGCCACCACCCGGTACCTGAATGCCTTTTCCCCTTTTGGGATAAAATTTCAGTTACTGCATATTTTGAAAAACACTGCTTTGGGAGATATGTACACGAAGGGAGAACTCCCCGGTTTTACCGTTCTTTCCAAGGAAGAATATATAAATATACTGATTAGAAATCTGGAGCTTCTTTCCCCGGAAACGGTGGTTCACCGGGTAACGGGGGACGGCGCCAGAAAAGATTTGATTGCTCCGCTCTGGAGCCTTCAGAAAAGAGATGTATTAAACACGCTGCACCGCACCATGCGGGAGCGGCAGAGTTTCCAGGGAAAGTACTATGAAAAATAAATTTTTATCTGCAGATGAGGCACGTTCCCGTCTGCCTTTCAGGAAAGGAATGAAATCGCATATATGACGCAGGATCCTTTGACTTTATATAAATTGATTGTACTTTATATGTTAAACCGTGTGACTTTTCCTCTCACCCGCAACCAGATTACGGATTTCATCCAGGAAAAGGAATACACCAACTTTTTTACCCTGCAGCAGGTAATGGCGGAGCTGATTGATACCGGTCTGGTAACCGCCAAAACGGTCCGGAACCGCACACTGTTAGACATCACAGACGAAGGGCTGGAAACACTCCGTTTCTTTGAAAACCGTGTCAGCGATGCCATCAAAAAGGATATCGACAATTATCTGTCCGAAAAAGAACTGGAGCTTCGGGACGAGGTTTCCATTCAGGGCGATTACTATAAATCCGTAAACGGCGAATACGCCGCCCATCTGATTGCCAAGGAAAAAGGAAACAATCTAATGGAGCTGACCCTCTCCGTTCCCACGGAAGAAATTGCCGCCTCCATCTGCGACAACTGGCAGAAAAAAAATCAGGAAATCTACCAGTATCTGGCAGCTTCCCTGTTTTAACTTTGTTCAAAAAAGCTGTACACCCATCTATGTGGCAAGCAGCTTTTTTTGCCTGTTCTATAAATTATTCAGAAGTCCCTCTATGCCCTGCTCTTTATAAATGTCTTTGTAGTAGCTGACCTCCTCCTGAATGAGGCTGTCAATCACACGCATGCCCAGAAGCTCTACCGGTGCTTTGTCGTCCGTCATCAGGTAATCGCCCGCCCGGTAATCTTCCATGCCCAGAGAAACATAGTCCATGAGCCGTTTCAGGTCCTCACTTGTAAGCTTTTCCGTGTTCTTTTTCAAAACATCGAGAATCTCTTCATTGTCGGAAGCAAAAAGCTCTCTGTTGGTACTGCCGTTTACATCCACGGTCTTTACGGTGCTGAATACCGAAGCAATGGTATCCGACAGATATTCATTGATGCTTCCTTCCTCCGTTCCCCGCATATTCATGTTGACCACCATCACACCGTTTTCGTTCAGATGCTCTTTCACAAGAGTAAAAAACTCTACTGACGACATCTGGAAAGGAATGGTAATATCCTGATAGGCATCCACCATAATCACATCATAGGTTTCCTTGTCCGCGTTGAGGTATGCCCTGCCATCGTAGGTAGTAACCTTTACGCTGTCGGGCAGTGCAAAGTACCGGCGGGACAGGTTCGTGATTTTCCCGTCAATTTCCACACCTTCTATAGACATATCCCCATAGTACTTTTTACACTGCGTGGCATAAGTGCCGGTTCCCATCCCCAGGATAAGCACATTCATATCGGAAAGCTCTTTGTCCTCCACCATCAGCGGTGCCGCCATGGCATAGTCGTAATACATGCCTGTAAGTCCGTCCTCTTTCATATAAACGGACTGTACACCGAACAGAACATTGGTGGACAAAATCACACTTCTGTTATTTTCCTTTACCTGCAGGTAGTTATAAATAGACTCTCCTTCATAGGTAAGGTCATTTTCCCAGAAAGCAAAGGACTGGGAATGTCCCAGGACGCAGCATAACACAAGCAGTATTCCCGAAACAATCAGGCGCCTGGCACCCCTCCGTGCACTGATAAAATAAATACCGGAAAGTACCAGCAGTATGCCCGAAAAGATTAGGAATGTAAAGGAGGTTCCCACTGCCGGAATGGTAATGAAGGTCGGCACAAATGTACCGATAATGCTGCCAATGGTATTGTAGGCTCCCAGCGTACCGATGACCTTACCGCTTTCTTCCAGATTTTCCACGGAATATTTTGCCAGGGAAGGCGTTACCGTTCCTAAAAGAAACAGCGGAAATACGAAAATCAGCATACACGCCGCAAACGCTGCAATAATTAAGAAGTTGCTGTTTACTGTAAAAATGAGCAGTGCCGAAACACCTAAAATAATGTATTTGCCCACAACCGGAATTAAGGCAATCCAGATGGCGGAAATGATAATTCTGCCGTAAAGCTTGTCCGGGTTGGGATTTTTATCCGCACTCTTGCCGCCGTAGATGTTGCCAAGCGCCATGGCTATCATAATGGTGCCGATAACAATAGTCCAGACAATCTGGGAGGAACTGAAATACGGCGCCAGCAATCTGCTGGCTCCCAGCTCTACCGCCATAACGGACATTCCCGAAAAGAATTCCGTAAGGTACAAAAAAATCTTATTGTCTAATATTTTGGCTTTTTCCCGTTTCATTCTTACTCCTGCTCTTCCGCTTCTTTCTTGATGCGTTTCATGTGTTCCCTGATTTTTACTTCGTAGCCGTTGCCCGACGGACGGTAAAATTCTTTGCCGTTTAACTCATAGGGCAGATACTGCTGCTTCACATAATTGTTTTTATAATCATGGGCATATTTATAGCCGGTTCCGTGTCCCAATTTTGCCGCTCCTTTGTAATGGGCATCCTGCAAATGCACAGGAATTGCCAGATTTCCCGTCTGTTCCACTGTCTGCATGGCTTCCGCAATGGCGTTGTTTGCCGCATTGCTCTTCGGCGCCGTGGCAATGTAGGCTGCCGCCTGGGATAAAATAATCTGTGCCTCCGGCATGCCGACCCGTTCCACTGCCAGAGATGCACTGACTGCCACCTGCAGAGCCTGCGGGTCCGCGTTTCCCACATCCTCCGAAGCGCAAATCATCATTCTTCTGGCGATAAACGTTACACTTTCTCCGGCATACAGCATACGCGCCAGATAATACACCGCCGCATCCGGGTCCGAACCCCGCATGCTTTTAATGAATGCCGAAATGGTATCGTAATGATTGTCACCATTTTTATCATATCGTGCTGCTCTCTTCTGAATACACTGTTGTGCCACATCCAGAGTAATGTGAATCTTCCCGTCAGCGGAAGGTTCAGTAGTCATAATTCCCAGTTCAATGGCATTCAGCGCGTGTCTGGCATCTCCACCGGAGATATCCGCCAGAAAATCTAACGCATCTTCATCTATGGTTCCGTTATAGGCACCCATTCCGCGGTCCGTATCGTAGACCGCTTTTTTTAACAGTTCTTTGATCGCTTCCTTTGGAATCGGCTTTAATTCAAAGATCACCGAGCGGGAGATCAGAGCTCCGTTCACTTCAAAATAAGGATTCTCTGTGGTTGCACCAATGAGGATGATCGTACCGTCCTCCACATACGGGAGCAGGTAATCCTGCTGTCCTTTATTAAAACGGTGGATCTCATCGATGAACAGGATCGTACGTTTTCCGTACATTCCCTGCAGTTCCTTAGCCTTTTCCACCACTTCTTCCATATCCTTTTTACCGGCTACCGTGGCATTGATCTGCCGAAATTCCGCGCTGGTGGTATTGGCAATGACCTTCGCCAGCGTTGTCTTGCCGGTTCCGGGCGGTCCATAGAAAATAATGGAGCTGATTTTGTCTGCTTTGATGGCGCGGTACAACAGCTTATCCTTACCGATGATGTGTTCCTGCCCTACGACCTCATCCAGTGTCCGTGGACGCATTCTCGCCGCCAGAGGAGCCTCTTTTTCCATATTGGTGCTTCGCATATATTCAAATAAATCCATATGATCACATCCTCTGTTTCTATTTTGGCATCCAAAGCTTCATCCGCCGCTTCAGCACATTTGCTTCCAGAGGAGCCAGCAGCAGATCCTGGATCCCTTCCGTCTCCAACGCGCATTTCATCTGTGCCAGATTCCCTTCCTTGCAGATGGCGATCATGGAAAGCGCATGTTCTCTCTGTAATCCTCCAAGCTCCTGCCAGCGTGCCTGTCCTCCGTCCTCTTCTTCTGATACATCCACGAACAGGCCCAGAATGTCTTCGCCGGTCTTCTCTCCCATGTTCTCTCTGATCTCTTCCACCGAGATTACTTTCTTCAGATGAACAAACTCCGGCAGTGCAAACTCCAGCATGCTGGTAACATTACGGGAGGATGACCACACAAAAGCCTGTAATTTCTGATCCGGGATCTGATTTTCCTCACCGAACACGCTGTAGCGTCCTTTTCCCGACTTCTTGGATACATACAATGCCTGATCTGCTTTTGCCGCAAGATCATAGTAGCAATGATCCTCTGGATCGGAAAATGCTATTCCCACACTGATGGATATATTTTCCGGTATGGATAAGTTCTCTTTATATTTTACGAGGTTGACCAGATTCTCTGCCTTGATCAGTGCGATCTCTTTGGACGGAATGTCTCCCATCAATACTGCGAACTCATCTCCGCCCACACGCCCCACATAATCTGTGCTGCGGAACTGTGAAGAAATGACTCCTGCAATGACGCTGATCACATGGTCTCCCATCGTGTGACCGTATACATCATTTATGGATTTGAAATTATCGATATCTATCACCATAAGAGCATGCAGACCATCCTCATGTTCTGTCAGAGTCTTCGTGATCAGCTTCTCTACTGTCATCTTGTTGAACAGACTGGTCATCTCGTCAATCTGCGACTTTGTCTTCCAGGCCTTCTGCTCATCTCTGCTATTCTGCAGCCTGCGTTTTACACCCAGTGTATTATTGATGCGGGTAAGCGCGATCCGGGCATCTACCGGTTTAATAATGAATTCATCCGCCCCCAGTGCAAATGCTTCCGACTGGGAAGAAACGGATTCCGTATTCGTCAGAACGATAACCGGCGTGTCCTTGAAGCCCTCCATATTCTGTCTGCGGCGCAGTACTTCAAAGCCGTCGATCCCCGGCATGACCAGATCCAGCAGCACCAGATCAATGGCATCGCTTTCCTTCTCCATGATCGTAAGACATTCTTCACCGGAAACAGCCTCTGCGAAGTTAAAATGCTCCCCGAGAGACTGTCTGATCACTACTCTTTGAAATTTTGAATCATCAACGATTAATAATGTTTCTTTCTTTTGTAAACTGCTCATGGCTGTCGGATCCTGCTTTCCGTATCACGTCGTTTAAAACGCGATACAGTTATAGTATATCCAACAGCCATGTGCTCGTCAATTTAAAAATATATCTACTTTTTACACAATTTTTATGTGAATTTTCCCTCTAAAGATGAATTTTACTATGTCTGCGGAGAATTCCTCCGAATGTCACCAGACCTGCAGCTACAAGCAGCAGCACTGTCGCTGCAAGCAGTCCGATTCTCTGTAGTATCTTTTTCATCTGTTTTCTCCAATCCGTATTCTTGTAATACCTGGTTTACAGTCCCAGCAGCTGTTTCTTCTTCGCTTCGAATTCTTCTGCCGTAATGACACCTGCATCCAGCAGTGCCTTATATTTAGGCAGTGCCACGGTGGGATCCTCTGCCTGTACGGGTGCGGCCTGCGGTGCACTCTGCGTACTCTGGGTTGCGGCGTGGGGATCTATTACCTGTTCCTGTACCTGGGGATCGATGATCTGCATCAGGTTCTGTGCCAGTGCATGCAGTCCTTCCGTCTTCTGGGTATAATCATCCAGATAATCGATGGTGCTGGGCTGATCGGAATTGAACTTCGGTGCTCCCATCTCCTTATAGAAGCTCTTCCAGTAAGGATGATCCAGTGTGATCTCCACAGCGAATTTCTCCACCGGATTCGGAATATTAAAGTCCGGCTCGTTTACACGATCTCTGTAATCTCTGTGATCCAGATCTTCTCTTCTGTCATCTCTCCGGTTGTTCTCATCCATACTGCGACGCATTTCCTCCATCATCTCATACTGATGACGCAGCATTCTGTATTCGTCGATCCTGGGCTTTAACTCATTTAAACGTTCCTTGATATCACTCTTGTAGCTCCGGAAGTTCCCCTTTTCTCCTTCGTACAATACCTCGCCGTCCTCCAGAATACGGAAGGACTTAATGTCGGAGGGCTCCAATGCAAATGCCGTGTCAACGACTCCCAGCCGCAGCAGCTGATGATCCATATCCAGCAGCAGACTGCCCTTGAAAAAGCCGAAATCATAACGGTAAGTCTCTGTAAAGCTGTCACGCAGCGGCTTGTTGGCATCATAACACTTGATATATTCCCGGAAATCATCCAGCGTCATGGAATTGAACACACCATCCGGCAGATCGATCTTGGCTGCACACTCCTTACAGAGATTCTGCCCCTCCACCGCTGAAGCCAGCAGTCTCGGTGTCGGACTTCCGCAGATCGGACATAACTTTTTGTTGTTTGTAAATAATCCCATCGTTTTACCCTCCTTAAGAATGTATATGGATCATATGATCTCGATTAATTTTTTCCGGTGATATCCGCAGATTCCCGCTGCGATACGATCCGGTATTCTGTGAAGCATACAATTATAGTTTTCCACAGAATCGTTATAGATCAGTTCACTGGTCTTCACCATATGTTCATAACTTTTTGTTGCTTTCCAGTATTTCTGATAAGTCTCCTGTGCCTGCAAAAGAGGCATGGTTTCCGAGATCTCTGCAATATTTTTCTGTACTCTTAATAATTCTCTCTGTTGTTCTGCTATCCACTCCGGCATCCCGGTCATTTCGACATTCTGTGCACTCTCCAAAGAAAGTTTCATTTTTCGAAAAGTCTCTGCATCCATGGTATGTCCGAGAAGCTCCGCCAGTCTTTCCAAAGATTCCCGTTCTGCAGAAAGCTGTACCAGAGTCTGATGCATGGCATTCTGAATATTTTCTTCCTGTAGCTCCAGCTTACGCCGTACCGATACAAGCCAGACACCAAAAAGGGAGGCAAGCAGCAATACGATAATTATAATCTCCATCGTTGCTTCTCCCCTCCCCTTTTCATTCCTTCTATGCTCTCAAAATTTCTTATTGTACCTTACTGTACAAAATAAAGTCCGTCATAACCATTCATATCAGACATAGCGATCAGTGTTACAGTATCTCCCACCTCAGACAAAAATCCGGCATAGGTAACCTCTGTTCCACCAAAATCAAGTGTCATCTTGATAGCTGTGTTGTCATCGGAATACTCATAAGTACCTTCTGCATTTCCGCCGCCCTGTACCATGGTAACTGCACCGTCTTCACCAAATACAAGCTGTAAGGTACCGCCATAAGTCTCCAGTGTTGCGTTCAGATCCTCTTCTTCCATCTCAACACCATCGATCATACCGCCGGCAAAGTTCCATTCTGTACCACTCAGATCCGGGATCTCCATAACTGCCACCTGTAACAGGGGACCGCCCTCTGTTTCTGTACCTGTCTCTGCTACAGTCTCTGTGGGAGCTTCTGTTGCTTCCTGGGTCTGTACTTCTACAGACACTTCTTCGTTGGTGTTCTCCACAATTACCTCTTCCTCACCGCAGGCTGTCAGAGACAATGCCAGTACCAGTCCCATCACACATGCAAAAGTTTTGTTCTTCATAATATATTTCCTCCTTCTTACAACATTTTTCTGTTGTCTGAACATATTGTACCGTATTTTACCCGTTTCAGACTCTTCATGACACCAATCGACCCAAATATGTAATGAAACGACCGGAGAAATATTCTCCGGTCGCCTTGCAGGGTAATTCTATGCTAAAAATGTTTGGTTTTTACGAAAGAAATAATCAAAAAATTTATCTTTTAATTCCGAATATTTTCCATGAGGGATCGGAATCTGTATGCCATCTGTCATGGTGATGGTCTTACTGGAAATATTCTGCACATAATCCATATTGATGAGATAGGATCTGTGGCAGCGGACAAATTGTTCGTAATCTTTCAACTGTTCGCACAGATCATCCAATCTGCCGATACTGTCCAGTGCTTCTCCGTCCTTACGGTGGAACAAAAGTGTCCGTCCCATCACCTCACAATATTGCAGCTGGTCAAGATTCAGTCTGGTAATTCCGGTTCTGCTGCGCAGGATCAAGCTGTTTTCCTTATCTTTGTGGCATTCCGAAAGTACAGAATCCATCAGGCGGTAAAAACTTTCCTGCCAGATAGGCTTCAACTGGTAGAAATAAGCGCCTACCGAATAAGAATCCACAGCATACTCTGCCGAAGATGTCAGATAGATAATCTTTACCGAAGTATCATACTGCCGGATTTCCATGGCCGTACTGATACCGTTCTGCGCAGGCATCAGCACATCCAGAAAAATAATATCCAGCCTCGTTCCTCTCTCCACTTCCGTCAGCAGCTCCAGGGGACTGTTAAATGAGGCATATACAATATTCTGATTCCGTTCTACCCGATACTTGTCCATCAGCGCACCAAGTTCTCTCAGTACCGACAGATCATCATCACAAAATGCTATTTTTATCATAGGTTTTCTTTCTCAGTTTCTAAACTCATCTGTAATACCATGACAATTATACGCACACTGGAAGCTTTCAGTCAAACAATATTTCTTCCACTGTTACGAATTGGAATCCACGTTTCTGCAAAACATCCACCACTTCCAGTGCGGCAGTCACAGAAGTATCATAATAATCGTGCATCAGAATAATATCACCGTCTCCGGCCTTTTCCACCACTTTTGCCGCAATACACTCTGCATTGTGGGAGCACCAGTCCAGTGGATCAATATTCCACAGCACCGGGAACATATTTAATTCTTTTTCAAAGCTTTTGTCCCAGCTTCCATAGGGCGGACGAACGAAGCTCACCTTTTCCCCCGTAATATTTTCCAGGATCTCATTGGTCTTTACCAGTTCCTCCCGGAACGTTTCCCTGTTCCCGGAGGTGAGTTGGATATGACTGTACGTATGGTTTCCGATCAGATGTCCTTCCTCCTGTTCTCTCCGGATAATATTGGGATAATTCTGTGCGTTCTCCCCGGTCACAAAAAAAGTCGCCACCACATTTCGTTCTTTTAAACCATCCAAAAGCTGTTCCGTATACCTCGGATGCGGACCGTCATCAAACGTCAGCGCAATCTTTTTCGCCACATCTTCCTCTCCGGTGATCTTCCCGGTCGATACTTCCTGCGAAGCAGGTGCTGTAGTATCCTGACGTTTTCCTCCGGCCCACAGGCATAACATTCCCATGATCATATCAAAAACCAGAATTCCCACCAGCGTTTTTTTCATTTTCATCCATCCGCTTACTGCTTTCACAGAAAATATATGCATCCGGACAAACGGCAATTCCTCGCAGCAAAAAAGGAACTTCGGAATACAGAATTCCAAAGTTCCTTTCTGTTCTATGTCTGTCATCAAATCTTGAATACAGAAATCTCGTTCTTGAGGCCTTCCATATTCTCATCCAGTACACTTGCCGTATTGCTCAGCTTCTCTACATGCTCAAGCAACTTATTAGCCACATCATTAACAGTCTCGGCACTTCCCGCAGTCTCTTCGATGATATCCGAAATATTCTTCACTGCTGCTACCGCTGCACTACGTTCGCCATCAGCCTTTTCTGTACTTGCTGCAATATCCTTCAATCCCTCGATCAGCTGTCCCATGCGAGCCTGCATCTCACGGAATACTGCAATTACCTCGTCCACTGCCTTGGTCTGAAGCTCTACCATCGCCTGTGCCTGGCTTGCACTGTCTACACTGTTCTGCGTCTGTGCAGTAATGTTCGCAACATTATTGCTGATCTCACCGGCTGCCTTGGCGGAATCATCTGCCAGCTTGCGGATCTCTTCCGCTACCACAGCGAAACCTCTTCCGGCCTCTCCCGCTCTGGCTGCCTCAATGGAAGCATTCAGGGACAACAGATTCGTCTGCTCCGTGATCTCCGTGATCGTACCGACAAAGCTGTTGATGATCGCGGATTCCTTACGAAGAGATTCGATACTGTCACTTACCTTTGCAGTCATCTTGGTCGTCTCACCGGCTCTGTCACCCAGTACCTGTACGATCTCCATTCCTTTGTTGATCATACCCTCGGTCTCATCCACCAGTTTCTCAACACGTTCTACCACGCGGCTTACTTCCTGCATTTCATTGGAGAGGACATCTGTCTTCTCCACACATTCCTGTGCATGTCTGGACTGTTCTTCCATGCCTTCGTTGATCTCTCCGATGGCTCTGGTAATATCCTGGGAATACTCATGGATCAATTCGGAAGCCTGTCCTACATTCTGTGCGGATACTTCCAGTTCTCCGGTGGCATTGCTTACCTGATTTACCAGCTTCTTGGTATTCGTGATCATATTGGTCGCAGATCCTGCCAGATCCTGGAACTCATCATGTCCCTTGGCAGATACCGTCACGGTCAGATCGCCCTGTGCCACATCACCGAACTTTCTGGAGATTCGTTTCATGTTATTCTCAATACCGGCAGTAATAAAGATACCCACGATCACCACGATCACACATGCCAGGAGCACCAGTCCAATGGTCATATTACGGATCTCCATAGCCTGGCTGGTCACCACACGCATAGGCACCAGTGCACAGGTGGTAAAGCCCACTTCCGCACTGCGACTATAGATAAAGAGGTATTTTTCTCCACGGAACTCCACTTCCGCAGTGCCGGAATCCGATACTGCCTGCTCCATTACCCCATTATAAAATTCCTGATCGACGAATACTTTCTCATCCTCAGCCAGAGTACTCTCTTCACCGTCTTCCAGCTGCTCCACTACCAGTTCTCTTCCACTCGGAGTGATAAATCCGATGATACTGTCATCACCGATATCGATCTCCTTCAAAAAGTTCGTAATAGCCAAAGGCTTCATGTCAATAACAACGCAGGCATTGTTAGACTGGCTCATCATCTGGAAAGACAATATGTAGTCCTGCTGCGTCTCTTTTACCTTTTCATCCAGCACCGGATGGCTGTCGATCCACTGTGGGATGCTTCTTCTGCCTTCGCCGGAAGCTACCGACTCCTTATATTCATCCAGGAATCCATCCACACCGGAAGAAAGCTTAGTAGACAAAAGTCCCACACCTTCCTTGGGAATAATGTGCATATGGCTGATGAATGGGTTGGACGTCTGCACTGATAACAGATTCGATTTCGTGGATGTCAGGAAATTCAGTTTGTCTACCGGATTATCCTCGAACATTCCCAGGAAATATTTCCGCAGATCATCGTCATACGCATATTTCAAACCCTCGGAACGGATAAAATCACAAGTCATGTCCAAGTATTCTGTCGCCATGCGCACAGTCTGTAACGTGGAATCCGTATATTTCTCACTTAAGCCTTCCGCAGACTTCTGGTATGCCGAAATGCCGATAATGATCATGAACACGATCGGCACCAGGAAACATACTACGATCTTATTGCGTATACTGAACAGTTTGGAGCTTTTCCCACTCCTGCCGGATGTCTTCTTCGGTGTCTTTGTCTTTACAGCCTTATCCTTCGGTACTTTTGTTACCTTTTTCTCAGGTTTTGGCTTCTTTTTGGAAGCTTTCTCTTTTTTCCCCGCAAAAAGAGATTTTTTTGTTTTCTCAACATTCGTACTCATACAATATCCTCCGGTACATGTATTCATATTAAGAAGTATACCATGATTTTTTCTATAATGAAACAACATTTTATGCGTTTTGTTATACTTTTTTGCGCAATTTTAACAAAAATCCATCTTTTTTAAGAATGTTTCTGTGAATTTTACCTGCTCCGCCAGATTCAATATCTGAATCTGTAATTCCTGCCGCCGGTGCAGATCATCCCATGATCGCAGCTGTCCGGTCAGCATCCTGTTTCCCACCAGTGCAGCACCACTAAGTGCCGTGTTGCCGCCGGTCACGGTACGATCTGTAAGTTCCTTCGGAAGCAGTCCGATGGCTGCAGCTGCCTTCGGATCCAGGTAATAGCCAAAGCCTCCTGCCAGCACTACCTTAGAAATATCCGAAAATCTGATTCCATAGCTTTCCGTCAGGATCTCTATGCCTGCGGCAATGGCTCCCTTCGCCAGTTGTACCGCACGCACGGCTTCTTTCGTGACAAGTACATCTCCGATACGGATCCCCTTCGTAAAATAGGGTTCCTTTAACAGTCCCTGCCGATCCATCAATCCCTCTTCCAAAAGCTTTTGTAACAATTTCACCATATCCGCGCCCCAGATACCACGGTTTGCCCCGCCCTCGAAGGCAGGTCCGGCCGCCGTGGCACAGGCATACAGCTTCTGTCTGTTCCCCAGCGCCATCTCACCGTTGGTACCCAGATCGATGAGCAGCATGGGCTCCTTCTGCTCCAACATTTGACAGGCCAGTATTCCTGCTGTGATGTCCCCGCCGACAAAAGCAGACAATCCGGGAATGATATGACAGGAAATGCCTGCGATCTGCGTGTCCACAGCTCCGCAATGACTTACCTGAAAAGGTGCCCTGCCCAGCTCTGCCGGATCCCAGCCCATCAGCAGATAGGTCATAGTGGTATTCGCCGCAATGACCATCTGTATAGACTCCTTCTCCTGCAGCTTTTTGGAAAAACGCTGCGCTCCCTTTTCAATGAGGTCCAGGACTTTTTTCTGCATATCCGCTGCTTTCCCCGGATCCCTTGCCGCCTCTATCCGTGAGAGTACATCGGCACCGTAGCTGACCTGTGGATTCACACTCGGAAAACTGTCCACTACTTTACCGTCTGCATCATAGAGCTGCATAGCAATGGTAGTCGTTCCGATATCCACTGTCATCAGCCGGATACTTTCCGGATTCTGTAAAGATAACGGAGGAAGCTCCAGCTTTTCCGTCACCACCTGCATCCCCCGGATCACTCCGGGACATCTGCCGCAGCCGGTGCAGATCAGACATCTGGTTCCCTTTTTCCCTGTAAGACTGCTGGTTGTATTATACAAACTGATTCCTCTCTTCATTGTAATGATAATCGATGGATGCCAGCTTATCCCTGATCTCCTGTTCCTTCACATCCAGATCTTCGCAGAGCTGCTCCAGGCTTCCGTAATAGTCACGGAGTTTCAGATTGATAAAGCTTAATAACATGACCGGATCCTGTGGTATCATAAAAAAACCTCGCTTTTAAAATATTATTACTATAACATCTTAAACGAAAAAAGCGAAAATGACAAGTCTGCCACTTTCGCTTTTCGTATTACTGTTTATTTATTTTTAGAGCCTTTCTCACATTTGGCGGAAAGCTTATCGTCCTCTACGGTAATGACGATGGTATCGCCCTCCTCCACCTGATCTGCCAGGATCATCTTGGCAGCCAGGGTCTCCACATACTTCTGAATATAACGTTTCAGAGGTCGTGCACCATAGACCGGATCATATGCGTTATCCACGATGTACTGCATAGCCTCGTCCGACAGACGGATCGTCAGCTGCTTATCCTCCAGACGCTTATTCAGATCGGCAATGATCAGATGAATAATGCCGCCGATATTATCCTTGGTCAGAGGCTTGAACAGGATCGTCTCATCCAGACGGTTCAAAAATTCCGGACGGAAATGTGCACGCAGGTCGTTCATGACTGCTGCCTCTGCCTCCGGCTTGATGGTGCCGTCTTCGTTAATGCCGTCCAGCAGGTAGCTTGCACCGATGTTGGAGGTCATGATCAGGATGGTATTCTTGAAATCTACGGTACGACCCTGAGAATCGGTGATACGCCCGTCATCCAGTACCTGTAACAGTACATTGAATACATCGGGATGCGCCTTCTCGATCTCATCAAACAATACCACGCTGTAGGGTTTTCTCCGTACTGCCTCGGTCAGCTGACCACCCTCTTCGTATCCTACATATCCGGGAGGCGCACCGATCAGACGGGAGACAGAATATTTCTCCATGTATTCACTCATATCGATACGGACCATGTTGTTCTCGTCGTCAAACAGTGCTGCTGCCAGACTCTTCGCCAGCTCCGTCTTACCTACACCGGTAGGTCCTAAGAACAGGAAGGAACCTATGGGCTTGCTGGGATCCTTGATACCGGCTTTGGAACGGATGATGGCTTCCGTAACCTTGGTCACGCCTTCGTCCTGCCCAACTACACGTTTGTGCAGTTCTTCGTCGAGGTGAAGGGTCTTGTTACGCTCACTCTCGGTCAGTTTGGCTACCGGTATGCCGGTCCAGCGGGAAATAATCCTTGCGATCTCTTCCTCCGATACCTTTTCATGCACCAGAGACATATCCGATTCGCCGACCTTATTTTCCTCCTGCTCCAGCTGTTTCTCCAGTGCAGGAAGTTCGCTGTATTTTAATCTGCCCGCTTTCTCATAGTCTCCTTCTCGCTCTGCGATCTGGATCTCATTGTTGATACGGTCTCTGTCCTCACGCAGCTTGGAAAGCTTATCTACGGATGCCTTCTCGTTATCCCACTGTGCTTTTCTCGTATTGAACTGATCCTTTAACTCTGCCAGTTCCTTCTGCAGATCAGCCAGACGTTCCTTACTGATCCGGTCATCCTCTTTTTTCAGAGCAGTCTCCTCGATCTCCAGCTGTGTCACCTTACGTTGCAGTTCATCCAGCTCCGTAGGCATACTGTCCATCTCGGTCTTGATCAGGGCGCAGGCTTCATCCACCAGGTCGATCGCCTTATCCGGCAGGAATCTGTCGGTGATATAACGGTTGGAAAGTACGGCTGCACTTACCAGCGCATTATCCATGATCTTAACACCATGATATACTTCATAACGATCCTTCAGTCCACGCAGGATAGAAATCGTATCCTCCACGGTGGGTTCTTCTACCATAACCGGCTGGAAACGACGTTCCAAAGCGGCATCTTTTTCAATATACTGTCTGTATTCATCCAGTGTGGTAGCACCGATACAGTGCAGTTCACCACGGGCCAGCATAGGTTTTAACATATTGCCTGCATCCAGAGCGCCATCTGTCTTACCGGCACCAACAATGGTATGCAGCTCATCAATGAACAGAATGATCTGTCCGTCGCTGTTCTTCACATCATCCAGTACGGCTTTCAGACGTTCCTCAAATTCACCTCTGTATTTTGCGCCGGCTACCAGTGCACCCATATCCAGTGCGAAAATCTTCTTATCCTTCAGTCCCTGCGGTACATCACCTTTTACAATACGTTGTGCCAGCCCTTCCACCACGGCAGTCTTACCGACACCGGGTTCACCGATAAGTACAGGGTTGTTCTTCGTTTTACGGGACAGGATACGTACCACGTTACGGATCTCACTGTCTCGTCCGATGACAGGATCCAGCTTCTGGTTTCTTGCTTTCTCCACCAGATCCTGACCGTATTTTTCCAAAGTATCATAAGTAGCCTCCGGATTGTCACTGGTAACTCTCTGGTTGCCTCTTACGGTAGACAGAGCCTGTAAAAAACGCTCTCTTGTGATGCCGTATTCCTTCCAGATCTCGGCAATCTCCTTGTTGGGATTCCTGATCATAGCAAGGAACAGATGCTCAACGGAGACATATTCATCTCCCATCTGCTTTGCCTCATCTGATGCGCTGACCAGTACCTTGTTCAGATACTGACCAACATAAGGCTGACCACCCTGCACCTTTACTCTTTTCTCCAGAGCCTGTTTTGCACGGTTTACAAAGTGATCCTTTTGGATCTCCATCTTTTCCACAAGCTTTAAGATCAGGCTGTCATCCAACGTCAGCAGACTGTACAGCAGATGCTCCTGCTCAATCTCCTGGTTGCCATATTCCATGGCGAGCTTTTCACAGCCGTTGACGGCTTCTATGGATTTCTGTGTAAATTTATCAATATTCATAATCGTTCGCCTCCTCACTAAGGTGTTACAATTTTGTTTTTCACATTAATTTCTTAGACAATGAACTGATTTGTTTGAATTGTTTTATTCCAATTCCTTTGTCCGCGCCTTCGTCAGACAGATGCCACAATCTCAAAATCTCTCTTGTTTCATCTGTTCTATAGTTAATATAACACATAGCGTAAGAAAATCAATTAAGAAAGTATAAACTTTATATAGAATCTTTCGAAAATGCATAATTTCCCCTTTGCATTTTCCATGATGCAATTGATCGATACACTTTCACTCACGCTATATCACAACAGGTGTGCATGATTATAAAGAGATATCAGTCATGGGTCTATGCAGAAAAATCTTGTTTTCTGATCCCCTTTTCCGCCATAATGTCACTCCAGAAGATTCACTTTGGGTCTATAGAAAAAAATTTGCTCTCCGGATACTCATTTTTCGTGATTTGAGTATCTAAAATGATATTTTTTCTGTATAGACCCACAGAGCACAAAAATCTATGATATCTACATAAAAAAAGTATCTGAAAAGCACTTTTTTCGCTATAGACCCAAATGGCGCTGCCACCGCATTCCGTCTGCTCATAAAGCAGAATGCAACACAGTGGCGGCGCCATTTTTCATCATTTGTTATTCCTATCCGACAACAAAGGGCAGCCTTATTTTGCAGTAACGCCCTTCACTTCATATCCGGCATCGGTCACAGCCTTAGCCAGTACATCATCTGCCACATCGGATGCCAGTTCCACGGTAGCGTTTTTCTGCTCCAGGCTCATGGTAACGGCTTTCACACCTTCTACTGCCTCCAGTGCCTTCTGTACGGTTCCGGTGCAGTGGTTGCACATCATTCCTTCGATACTGATTACTTTTGTCATTGTGTTTGTCCTCTCTTTCTCCTGCTTTACATCTTGTCTGTTATTTTGCTCTGCGGGGGCTTTCAGTATGCACTGTTCTTCCTCCGCAGCTGCATGCGTTATCTCTATTTCCTTACGGGCTGCTTCCGGTACTCCTTTTTTCAGTGGGGTGAATCCGCTCTTAAACCCTTTCAACCGCAATGCATTCGTCACGACGAAGATACTGCTCAAGCTCATGGCCGCCGCACCGAACATGGGATTTAAGCGGATTCCGAACGCCGGATACAACACACCGGCTGCCAAAGGGATGCCGATGCAGTTGTAGAAAAATGCCCAGAACAGGTTTTCCTTAATATTGCGGATCACGGCACGGCTCAGCTTCATGGCAGTCACCGCATCCCGAAGATCGTTTTTCATCAGGATAATGTCGGCACTCTCCATGGCGACATCGGTACCTGCGCCGATGGCCATACCCACATCTGCTGCCGCCAGTGCGGGAGCATCGTTGATACCGTCACCGATCATTGCCACCTTGTGTCCCTGACGCTTTAACTCACTGACCTTTTTCTCCTTATCCTGCGGCAGTACCTCTGCCACGACTTCGGAGATTCCGAGTTTTTCCCGTACCGCTTCTGCGGTTCGTCTGTTATCACCGGTCAGCATGATGACTTTCACACCCATCTTCTCCCATGCCTGAATTGCTTCATAGGAAGTAGCTTTGACCGTATCCGCTACACCGATGATTCCAAGGAATCCTGTTTCCTTGGGCAAAGGTTTCTGGATGCAAGCTTCCTGAGAGCCTTCTTCCCGGAAGTTTACATCCATTGCTACCAGAAGCGGTGTCATACCTTCGTCCGCCATCCGGTTCAGGGCGTCTAACGCCCCCTCCGGCAAAATAATATTCTTCTCCTGCAGAAATGCAAGATTGCCCACATAGAATTTTGTACCTGCCGGAAGAATAGTTTTTCTCTGCGACAGCTCCGCAGACTCTGAACTTTCTTTTGTCATTGTTGCGGCATCTTTTGTGCCATTTTCTGTTCCGACAGAATTTCCCGTATTTTTTTCATCAAATTTTCCTGCATAAAACACTGCAGTCGGTCCATCTTTTTTCAAGAACTCCTTCGTAGCAAAATCCTGTGCCAGCGCACCTTCCACACCACGTCCGAAGGTTGCCTGGAAATCCGTGATCTCCGGAATTGGCAGCCGGAAACTTTCCGCATATTCCACTACCGCCTCTGCCAGTGGATGCTCACTTTTTTTCTCCAGTGCCGCTGCGATCTGCATCATGGCATCCACAGGGAAATCACTCTGATAACCGCCTGCTTCTTCTACCTTTAACTTACCGCTTGTGATGGTTCCGGTCTTGTCCAGTACCACGGTGTCGATCTCCTTAGCCTGCTGTAAAGCTTCCCCGGTCTTGATCAGGATACCGTTGCTCGCACCGACACCAGTTCCCACCATGATTGCCACCGGAGTTGCCAGTCCCAGCGCGCAGGGACAGGAAATCACCAGTACTGCAATTGCAGTGGAAATCGCAAACTCCGCGGTCGCACCACTTGCCAGCCACACGATCAATGTAATCAGCGAAATCGCCATAACAGTAGGTACGAATACTCCTGCCACTTTATCTGCCAGCTGTGCGATTGGCGCCTTGCTGGCACTGGCTTCCTCCACCAGGCGGATGATCTGCGCCAGCGTCGTATCATCGCCGACACGGTCCGCACGACATTTTAAGAAGCCCGCCTTGTTCACGGTTGCGGAGACCACATGGTCGCCTGCCTGCTTCTCCACAGGTACACTCTCACCTGTGATGGCTGCTTCATCCACACTGGAATTACCCTCCAGCACGATACCATCCACCGGTACCAGACTTCCGGGCTTTACCAGAAATATATCACCCTTTTGCAGACTTTCCGTAGGCACTTCCTTCTCCTGCCCGTCCCCGGTCACGAGGACTGCCACCTTGGGAGCCAGATTCATAAGCTTGGTAATAGCCTCACTGGTCTTGCCCTTGGAACGGCTCTCCAGATATTTTCCGACCGTGATCAGGGTCAGGATCGTACCGGAGGATTCAAAATACAGATCGTGGGAATAATGCTCTACTACTGCCATGTCACCGTAGCCTAAGCCATAGCTGATCCGGTACATGGCGAAAATGCCGTACACAAGCGCCGCGCCGGATCCTAAGGCGATCAGGCTGTCCATGTTCGGGCTGCGGTGCGCCAGGGTTTTAAATCCTACGGAGAAAAACTTCCGGTTCACATACAGAATCGGCAACAACAGTAAAAACTGTGTCAGTGCGAAATTCATGGCGTTGGCATTGCCGTGCATGGTATTCACGATAAATGCAGGGACCGGAATCCCGAACCATTCTTTGAGCATGTGGTGCATGGACACATACATTAATGGGATCAGGAACCCGATGGAGATTCCAAGCCGCCATTTCATGGCTCTTGCGTCTGCATCCAGCTTCTGCTGCAATTCCTGCTTGCCGTCGGCTGCGGACCTTCCTGTACTTCCCGCATTCCCGGAAGTGCTCTGTCCGCCTGCACCTGCCGCACTGCCTTCGGTCATTACCGAAGCACCGTAGCCTGCTTTCACCACAGCATCGATGATTTCCGTCGAAGTGATCTTCGTCTCGTCATAGGTCACATCCATGGTCTCTGTCAGTAGATTCACGGATGCTTTTTCCACATTTTCCAGTTTATTGACTGCCTTTTCCACATGCGAAGAGCATGCGGAGCAGGACATTCCCGTAACATGATATCTTTCCTTCATAAAAATAACCCTGCCTTTCCATAACCTGCAAAGTTTCCGTTATTTTCAGTGCCTTACCGCACGAATTTACAGTATTATCTGCAGTCATGCCTCTACTTATTTCAATTTTTTCACCAGATCCACTGCTTCATCTACGATAGCAGTATTCCCCTTCCTGATCTCTTCCACCACACAGGTCTCCATATGCTCCTTCAGGATTGCATAGCCAAAAGCCTGCAGAGCGCTCTCCACCGCAGCCACCTGCGTCAGGATGTCTCCGCAGTAGCGGTTCTCTTCCAACATCCGGCTGATACCGTTCAGTTGTCCCGTCATGCGGCTTAGACGGTTCTGTAATTGTTTTCTTTCTGTTTCAGAGCGAGGTGTTGCTTTCTGATGACAATGGCAACATTTCATGCCCTTCTCTTCTAATTTTTCTTTTATTTGTTCTTCCACTTGTTCTTCTATTTGTTCTGCCATACTTTCTCCCATTCTGAAGCCGGTTCCTGCTATTTTTTCTAAATGCCCACATATTCTTTATTGTCCTCCGATCACATAACAGCGTTCAATGTATGTAGAAGGACTAATTGTTGCAGTTATGCAAAATACCCCACAGGGGTATCTTGCCTTTTCTACAAGATATACCCCCACAGGGTATTTGTCAAGAGGTTCTTTCTAATTCCTGTCAGTTCACCTCTGACCAAAACAGATCCTTACGATCTGCATCTTCATGATTCTGTCGCCGGTTCTGGCGAGGAAGCGGAATAATCCGCTGACGGAAGGGTCTCGAAGATCATTGTAGCCCAGCATATAGCCACGGCTTGTAACCTGCAATCTGCTGTCCCACGGGGAAATCTCACTTTTCGCATCCGAAACCGCAAAATACGCACCCACATCCTGAATTTTAGCGCTCTTTAGCCATGTCTTTGCTATCATCTTAACCGCTGTCCGGTTCGCCGCGTCAAATACCAGCACACCACCGGGAAAACTGTCAGCCATTGCCTGTACCAGCGTCCTGACTTGCTCCGTCAGAAAATAATAGAATACTCCGGAGGCAAAAAATATCGCCCCTTCGGACGCGTCGATTTTAGTAACCCATTCCGTATCATTCAAATTGCAGGGAATATTTTCCTCACGGTCTCCGGCGGGCAGTAATTGATTGCGTACGGCAATAACATCTGGGAAATCCAGATTGTAAATTTTACAACTGCCATTGTCACAGGCTCTGCCGGTACCGTCAAGTCCACAGCCCAAATTGACCACCGCTGCATCAGGATGGTCTGCCAGGTAATTTTGTACCTCCCACGCAAGGTCATTCTGCCGCATGGCAACCTCCAGCGAACCGAAACGCTGCATCAGGCCGTGGGATTTTTTCTCCACCTGTGAAAAGTCATAGTCGATCTGGTCAATCAGGTGTACCGCCATCTCGTCCCGATATAGGTTCGGATACAACTCCGAGCATAGCTTCCGGGAATAAAGCGGGATGATCAGTGTCTCCTGTACGGTGTTCTTCTCAATCTTGTATTTCATGGACATCTCTCACTTCCTTGCATTTTTGCCATTTCTTTTTCGTTAGTTTTGTCTAACCACTGTATATAGTTGTGTGGTTAGTTTGTGCTAACTTGTATGTCTTAGAAAAGCCGCATTACTGCGGCCTTTCAGCTGACTGTTTTTGGTTTTCGTTTATATTATACTGAACTTATTTCTGTTTTGCAAGGTAGATTTCCTAATGCTTTTTTATCCGCGCTTTCTCTGAAGTAAGATTCCCATAGTAATCAGAAGAATTCCCCCGAAAAGTAACATGATCTCCGTTATATAAGTTGCGATGCCTTCTCCCGTCTTCGGTACTACATCCAATTCCTGCGTCACTGCCTGTGTTGCAGCAGGCTGTGCATCAGAACTGTTGTTATCGTTTCCTTTAGAATCCTCGTGAGAACTTCCACCGGTACTGGTACCTGCGGTCGTCTTTTCCTTTTTCACAATGACATAGGTAGAAAACTGATTGGTCTCGAAGGTGACTTTTCCATCGATCACTTTCGTAGGCAATGCAGTGGTAGTTCCGTTATGATCTCTCACCACTACATAGTCATAATTCGCATCGTAATTGTTAATTCCAAGGCTTAAGGTAATCGGATTGGTAAATTCCGTAATCTTTGTTTCCCAGTTCGTGCCATCCCCTTTGGCTACGATCTGGTTCAGATCCAGTTCCACTGCCTGCGCCGATACCGCTCCTGCCACTTTCTGTTGTGCCGCCGTCATATCGTATCCGGTACTGTCGGCAACTGTCAGCTGCAGATTGCCGCTTTCTGCTGCATTGGCGCCGTTACTGATGGATGCGGACGATATGCTCTGACTCTGTGTTTTGATTTCAGTCTTATCTTCTGTCTTAGTAAAAATACCTTTAAAATGAACGTTGGTATTCGGCATAGTAAACGTAAAAGTAAACATTTGAGCCGGATCCGGCTCTATTTTCAAACCGCCGTTTAATTGTACTCCTGACAGCTGATATCCATAATCAGGTATCAATTTAATGGTCACTTTTTTCCCGGCATCCGCCGCAATATGCCCACCTTTGTCATCGCCCGGATTATTTGCGAATGGGATATCATGAAAATCATTGATTCCTTCTATTGCAATCACTGTCGCCCTGCCGTGTTCCAGATACGCATCTGCACCGTAAGGCTCCTCAGAATATCCCCAGGTAATGGTATGAATGATCGGATCCACTTGAATTATATAGGTCTTCGCCTGTGTCACCTCGGTTGCGGTATCTTTAGAAGTGCCCGGGATATCTCCCTGGAGCATTTGTTTTGCAGGATCATAGTTAACATATACCCATGCATTGGTAATGCTATTTTCAACCTTGTATTGTTTTTCGCTAGTATTTATAACCTTACCAGTAGCAACCAGATCTTTCAAGGTGGCAAAATCACTTTCCCCCTTCAGCTTTACATATACCATTTCATCAGTACATACTCCATCCAGTCGGAACATCATGATCGGCGTTGGCGTCGATTCCGGTGAAATTTCCCCCGCCTTAACACTCTTCACCGACATCATGGATAAAAAAATCACTCCCAGTATCCATAAAAACGGAACTCCAAAATGAAATACCGATTTTCTGTTCTTTGTCATCTGCGCATGTCCTCCTTTTGTATATATATGTATATATACTCATAGAACATCCACTTTTTTCAAGTTGACATTTGTCTCAACCTGCCAAATCCACGCATTTTCTGCGTTCATGGGTATCACATCGTCAATCTATCTCTCATACCCGCGCTTCCTCTGCTCCGTGGGTATCACATCGTCAATCCGTCTCTTATACCCGCGCTTTCTCTGCTCCGTGGGTATCACATCGTCAATCCGTCTCTTATACCCGCGCTTTCTCTGCTCCGTGGGTATCACATCGTCAATCCGTCTCTTATACCCGCGCTTTCTCT
>OGXX01001355.1_pt1 | contig 24970 bp, 25 predicted proteins | sample 1576301 | NCBI WGS metagenome assembly OGXX01 (sample SAMEA3541469, study PRJEB24748) | human gut metagenome | biome: human gut; feature: human-associated habitat; material: faeces | place: China | collected 2012
TATGTTTTTATTTTCAAAACTTCGTAATGAAAATAAATTTATAAAAATCTATCACACTTACAAACTTACTTCGTAATTTCATAACGTGTCATGATTTTTTATTTAGTATTTAATTCTTAAATGCTATCTTTTAACTGAACCACTTTTATATGCTGCAGCCCTTTGTTTAATTTCATTGTAATGTAATTGTCTAATATTTTCTATACAAGCTTTTAATTTTTCACCATCTGGAGTAAGTTCAACACCATTTCTATTTAAACCTAAAAATGTTGCTATTTCTATTCCACCACCAGCCATGTGAAATAAATCACTGTATTTACTAAAATAACTTCCTACATTACCTTTTTGCAAACAATTAGTTAAATCAGAAAGATTTTGTTTATAATAATTGATTCTTCTTTCAAGATTCATTTTACATCTATAATCAAGTATATTATTTTCATCAAATTCAAATAAATTATTTTCACTTATATATTCTAATTCATCCAAAGTCAAACCATACAGATTACTACCAAAGACGATTTCATACATTTCATAAAAATTAAATTCATTATTCTTAGATTCTAATTTCAAATTTTTACTCATTTCTAACACAGCGTCCCAGTCTTTCTTTAGTGAATCATATGTTATTAAATCTCTACTTGCAATTACTCTTTGAATTTCGTCTTTATCAATTACTTTATTCTTAACGAACACATTAATCATCTCCATTTATTTATCTACTTCTCCTATGTTCCATAGCATAATCATCTTCTTGTGTTAGTGCAATATCTAAAACTCTATAACCATTTTGTTTTGCATATGCTTGAATATTTGCATATTCGCTCTGGTATTTTTTAACTCTTTCATCATTAACGTCAAGTGATTTTTTCTCAACAAAAATTATTTTTTTGTCATCATCTTGTCCCCAATAAGAATAACAATCTATTAACATATTGATACCTCCAATTCATCTAACATAATTATAGCATATCTCTTGTATTTTTCATAATTTAAATGTAAAATTTGACATTTTTTGCTTCAAAATGTAAAGTTTGTGATATAATTTGATTAGTTAGCAGTTATTACTACCTATAAATTTATGCCTAGTGGTTGTTATACTTCCACCAAAAGGGCACCATAAAGTATTAAACTCCGTATTTACGGGGTTTTGTTTTGGCAAACACATTTACTTATACTTTGGGGTTTTTATCTTGAATAAAAATAAAAAAATAATTATAATAAAGTTAGAGGAGCTTAAAATGAAGTGTCTGAAAAAAATCATATTCAAGCTAATAAGTCAGCCAATGAAACTATTAATAAAACGTATTCAAAAAACAAGAATGGAATAATCATAAAATAGCAACAAATACTTGCATAAAAAGAATGCATATGATATTATTTATATAGCAACAAGTACACACTTACCAAAGTCGTTTTTCGTCTTGTTGCTTTTTCATATAATTTAATATTAATTTTTTTAAAAAACTATGATATAATTTTAAAAGAAAAGGAATGATTATATGCTTGATTTATTAATACCTGATGTATATGCCCAAAGTATTTATACAATAAATTATAAAAAATTAAAAAAGAATGGAATAAAATGTTTGTTATTTGATTTAGACAATACTATAGCATCTTATAAAGCTAATATACCAGATCAAAAGGTAAAAGAATTGTTTGCTAGACTTGAAGAAGACTTCAAAGTAATAATAATATCTAACAGTGGAAAAAATAGACTAAGACCATTTAAAGAAAAATTAAATGTTGATGTAGCCTTCAGTAGCAAAAAACCTTTAAAAGGAAAATATAAGAAAATATTAACTTTATATAAATTTAAAATTGACGAAATAGCATGCATTGGTGACCAATTATTTACAGATATTCTTGGTGCCAATAGAATGGGCTTTACTAGTATATTAGTTAATCGTATATCTAAAAATGAAATATTTCCGACTCGCATTAATCGTTTCCTTGAAAAAATAGTATTAAAGAAATTAGCAAAGAAAAACATATTAATAAGTGGTGAGTATTATGACTAAATGTGTTGGATGTGGTATAAAACTACAAGAAAAAGATAAAAATGAGTTAGGTTACACTCCAAATTTAAATAATGAATTATGTGAAAGGTGTTTTAAATTAAAAAATTATAATATCTTAACTAACAAAGGAATAAATATAGATAATGATAAACTAATAAACAAAATTAATGAATTAAATACATGTGTTTTATTTCTAGTGGATTTTATAAATTTGGATAGTGAAGTAATTGATGCCTATAAAAAGATTAAATCAAAAAAGATTTTAATTATTACCAAAGCTGATATAATACCTAAGAATATAAAATATCAAAAATTAATTCAAAATATCAAAAATATTTATGATATAAAAGAAGATCTTATTTTAACAAGTAGCAAAACAAAATTAAATATTAAAACAATTACTAAATTATGTTTAGAAGAAAAAAATATTTGTCTAGCAGGTTTTACAAATGCTGGTAAAAGTAGCTTAATAAATGCTTTAGTGGGTAGTGATATTACAGTTAGTAAAAAGTCCAATACAACTCAAGATTTTATTAAATTAAATGTTGATGGTATAAATATTTATGATGCTCCAGGTTTTATGAGTAACATAAATAGAGAAAATATTCCCAGAAGTATTATAAGACCAATTACATATCAGTTTCCAAGTAAACATTATTTACTTATCCAAGATATTAAATTAAATATTTTAGAGAATTCAAATTTTACCATATATGTTGGTAATGAAGCAAATATTATAAGAAGAAAAGAAAATGAAAATGTTGAGTGTAAAATAATTGTTCCTAAAAATAGTGATGTCATAATTAAAGGTATTTGTTTTATAAATTTTAAAAATACATGTATGATTAGTCTAAATACTAAAGATTATGAAATAAGACCATCAATAGTAGGTGATTACAATGACTAAAATCAGAGTAATGAGTGAAAATTTAGCCAATAAAATAGCAGCTGGTGAAGTAGTTGAAAAATGTGCATCAGTTTTAAAAGAACTTGTAGAAAACTCAATTGATGCTGGAGCTAGCAACATTAAAGTAGTATTAAGAGATGGCGGCTTAAAAGAAATATCTGTTATAGATAATGGAATAGGTATGGATAAAGAAGATGCAACACTAGCATTTTACAGACATGCCACAAGTAAAATATATAAAGATGATGACTTATATTTTATTGAAACTCTAGGGTTTAGAGGTGAAGCATTAGCAAGTATTGCCAGTGTATCGGAAGTTGAGTTAATTACTTGTAATAAAAATGTAGGAACCTTTGTACATATTAAGGGAGGAGAAACATTAAGTGTAAGTGATGCTCCTTTAAGAGCAGGAACAGAAATACATGTTACAAATCTTTTTTATAATACTCCAGCAAGACTTAAATATTTAAAAAGTGAAGTAACTGAGTTAAATAATTGTACAGGTTTTATTGAAAAACTAGCCTTATCAAAACCAAATATTGCCTTTAGTTTAAGCAATAATGATAAGATGATTGTAAAAACAAGTGGAAGTAATAATTTGCTTAAAACGATTCATGAAATATATGGTTTAAATGTCTCAAGCAATATGTTGGAATTAAAGTGTTCATCAGATGATTTTTCTGTTACAGGATATGTTTCAAAGCCAAGCATTTTAAAGAAAAATAGAAATCATTTTAATACTTTTGTAAATGGTAGGATTATAAAAAATATTGAAATAAATAGAGCTATAAATGATGCTTATAATACATATAAACATGAAGGATTTTATCCAATTATAGTTATAAATATTGAAACAGATCCTACACTTGTGGATGTAAATATTCATCCAACAAAACAAGATATAAAAATGAGTAAAATGGAAGTATTAACAGATTTACTTTATCAAAATATTAAAAAAGTATTATATAATAATTTGCTTATTCCAAACGCTATAATGGATGAAGATAATAATAAGATAAAAGATAATTTTATAGATTTAAGTATAAATTCTGATATTGAGACTAAAGAAGAAAGTGATAATTATACCATAGTTCAAACATCACTAGATATCGGAAGTAAAAATATCGAACCAGTAAAAAATGAAGAATTTAAAAGCTTAAAACTTTATCCAGTTGGACAAGTACATGGCACTTATATCATCGCGGAAAATGAAGATGGGATGTTTATATTAGACCAACATGCTGCCCATGAAAGAGTAAATTATGAAATGATTACAAAGATGTTTCAAGAAGAAAGTATAAGCATTATAGATATGTTAGTGCCTATGAAATTTGAATTATCTACAAGTGATTATTTAGCTTTCATGGATAAAAAAAGTATTTTAGAAGAGTTAGGGTTTAAGATTGAAGAATTTGGTATAAATACAGTAATTATAAAAAGTCATCCAACTTGGCTTAAAAGTAATTATGAAGGAGATAATTTAAAATATATAATTGATTTAGTAATAGATTCTAGCAAGAACTTTAATAAAGATAAATTTTTAGATAGTTTAGCTAAAATGGTTAGTTGTAAAATGAGTGTTAAAGCCAACGAACACTTAAGCATGATAGAAATGGAAAAATTACTCGATGATTTAGTAAAGTGCGATAATCCATATAATTGCTGTCATGGAAGACCATCAATAATGAAATTTACTAATTATGAACTAGAAAAAATGTTTAGGAGGGTATTATAATGTTACCAGAAAAGAAAAAAAGATTAATAATTGGAATAATTGCTACATTTGCTATAATTATAATTGTTATATTATTAGCTTTACTTTCAAATTACATAAAATCTAGGCATGAAAATCAAAATCATGAAAGAAGAAATGATGCATATCCTGAAAAGTATGAATATTTTGGTATAACAATGGATAAAGATGGAATTTATAAATTGTATGGTATCAGTGGTGATGAAGAAGAATATTTAAATGTTAGAACATTTTATAATGTTGAAGATATGATAATAAAAAATAATAAATTGGTTATATATTCAGATGCTGTCAATGAATTAAGGTATGATAAAAAGACTAAGGAATTTTATTTTTATGAAATAGATAGCAATTATAGTAATAAATACAAAGTGTTATTAAGTAAAGACTATATTGTAACTAAGGAAGATAAAATAATAAATTATAGAAAATATAATAGCGAAGAAATAAAAAATATAACTAATGAAGCAATTGATTATGAATTTTTATTATATAGTAATAAAGTATATTATGTATCAGAAGATGGCATATACGAATTCAATTTAAATAATGAAAAAACAAATAAAATCACAGATAAAACACTAGAGGATCAAGTAAAATTAATTAGCGTTAATAATAAATACGTATACACAATAATAAATGATGAATACATAGTTTATAAAATTGATTCTGCAGAAAAAATTAATGTTTCAGAATATATAAAAGAACCATTTACGTATGTAGATGAAAAAGATGAAGCTTTAATATTTAAAGATTCCGAAGGAATAAAAACGTTTTCTCTAATAACTAGAAGAGTTTCATCTAAAATATACAATACTAATGGTTATGAAGTAGAAAAGAGTATAAATATAAATGATAATTATTATTACATGAATTTAGTACTAGGTGATAACAAAAAGTATGTTATAATAGATTTAGAAGAAGTAAAAGATGTAAAAGAATTTAATAATAAGTATTTATATATTTGGAAGGTGAAGTAATGAAATTAAATTTAAATTTATTACCAATTAAAATAGATGATACATTCATAATACCTGAAAGTTTTTATAAAAATACAAGTATTAAAGGATTAGATGAAGTAAAAGTAAATGGTACTATAAAGTATAATGCGGCAGATGAAATACAAATTAATCTAGATGTAAATGGTAATATGAAATTAATTGATGCAGTAACAAATGAACTAATTAAATATCCATTTTCATTTCAAATAGATGAAATTTTAGAAGAAAATGATGAAAATTTAACAAAATATTTTGAAAAAAGTCAAAATATACTTGATATAATTGAATTTTTATGGGAAAATATTGTATTGGAAGTTCCCATTAGGGTTACAAATACAACTGGTGTCCATTTAAAAGGTCAAGGTTGGGAATTAAATAGTGAAAAAAAAGATGATGGGTTAGATCCAAGATTCGAAAAATTAAACGAATTATTTAAAGGTGGTGAATAAAGATGGCAGTTCCTTTTAGAAGAACAAGTAAGACAAAAAAAAGAATGCGTAGAACTCATTTAAAGAAAGAAGTTGGAGCATTAACAAAATGTTCAAAATGTGGTGCAACACTAAGACCACATAGAGCATGTACTAAATGCGGAAATTACAATGGTAAAACTGTAATTAACGTTGCAAACGAAGAAGAATAAGAAATTTATGCAATGTATATTTACATTGCGTTTTTTTCTTGCAATTTCATATGTTTTGTGATAATCTAATAATAGAAGGGAAAATGAATTATGACAGATGAAGAATTAAAAAATATTGAACAAACAACATCTTTACTTGTAGAAAATGGCTTTGTAATAAAAAATACAGATAGTTTTATTCGTGCTATAGATAATACAAATTTAGAAGATATAATTAATAAATTAAATGTATTATCCGCAAGTGCTAGTGAAGGGATAAACATAGGTGATTTTGTTAACAAAATTACTGAAAGATTAAACAGTATTGAAGGATTAACAAATAGTGATCCATATTTTAAAAGTAGTATGGGTGCTAATGATTTTCAAACATTAGTTGCTAGTATGAAAGATAAATTTGCTTTATCAAAAAATTGTACTAGAGCTTTAGAAATTTTGAATGAAAGAAGAGAAAATTTAAAGGACGTAAATAAACGAATTATAGAACTAAAAGCAGATAATACTCTAGATGATGTAACTAGAACTAGTGAAACAATTAAATTATCTGTTGCTTTAAATCATGCTAAAAATGCTACAAAAGAAGCAGAAAAATTTTATGATGAACAAAAGAAATTATATGATGAATCATTAAAGACATTTGATGTAGTAGAATATAAAAATGAATTATTAAAATCAATTAATGCTTTAGATGATTCATTTAGAAAACTCTCAATGGAACCAACAACAATGGATAAAATGGCATCACTTATCCGTGATACAAGAGATGAAATAGTAGTATTTGGTTTTGAAGCCCAAAAGAGTCAAAGAGAATTTGATGAGTTATGTAAAAAATTTGGTTTAGAAAAGACTAACCAAAAAATTGAAGTAAAAAAAGAAGATAGAACTCCTGAAAAAGTAAATGAAACTAAAGATAATTCTACTTCACAAACTATAGAACCTGAAAAAACAAATGAAACAGTAAATATCACTACTGTTGAAGAATTAGCTAAAGAAATGAAATTGTTAAATTCTCATCTAGAAATATCTACAGATGAAAAAGGATTTATTGAAGGTATTATTTATGATGGCGAAAGTAAACTTGTATTACCAAAAGGATTTAGTTATGATAAAGTACTTGGTATAAATAATAAAATTGATGATAAAACACCATATATTAGTTTACCAGTTAAAGTTAAAGAAAAAATTAAAACAGCTGATGAACCTTCTAAACCAGAAGAACTTGTTGAACCAACAAAATCTAGTAAAGAAACTAGAAAAGTAGAACCTGGTAAAAAATATAAAGTTAAAAAAATTCGTCGTGCTGTTGTGGCACCATATGTTAAATCAGTCTTAGGCTTTACAGGACTAGGTGTAGTTTTAGGAATTGCCGCTGGTGTAGGTGTATCACCATTAATTCCAATCGCAGCAGTGGGAGCTGGTATCGGAGCAATTGGCCAAAAGATATATAATAAAATGGCAGCAAATGGAATGGTTGATAAAGAAAATCAAGATAAAAGAGAAAATGATCCTAATTTTGAAGAAGATGTTTGGGGTTTAGCAGCTATTGATGCTTTAATAACAAAGGGAAAAAATTTATTTAAAAATTTAAAACAAGCAAAAGAAAGAAAAAAAGAGAGACAACAAATAGAACAACCAGTTGAAACGCCTGTTGAACCTGAACCAGTAGCTAACGAACAAAAGGAAGAAACATTAGATACTCCGAGTGAAAGTCAAAATTTCGAAGAAGTATTCAATCAAAGAATAAATGAAATATTTGGAGAACCTGAACAAGCACCGGTATTACCTAATATAAGTGGTGAAGTATATCCACTTGAACAAGAAAGCAAGGGAGGAAGATAATATGACAGTTGATAGTGTGATAACTCTTGATAATGATGTAAATTGCTTATTACTTGAAAAAGTCAATTTTGAAACAGATAACTACTTTTTATCAGTAGTTCTTAATGAAGACGAAGAACCAAGTGATGAATATGTAATTTTTAAAGAAATAATTGAAAATAACGAAAACTATGTTGAAGCTGTTGCAGATCCAAATCTTCAAGCTAGACTTGTTGAGCTATTTACAAAAGAAGTTGGAAAACTAGTAGATAGTATTCCTGAAGAATTTTAGTCATAATTCAAAAGAAACTTAAAAAAGTTTCTTTTTTTCTGCATAAATTTATAGTATAATATAAATGAAAGGAAGTTTTTATGAATTGGATTTTTTGGCTAGTTTTAGTAATTGTTTTAAGTTTTGTTGAAATAGCAACAGTTAGTTTAGTTTCTATTTGGTTTGTAGCAAGTGGTATAGTAGCGATGATTTTATCATTTTTTATCGAAGATACTGCTATAATTACAACAATATTTATTTTATTAGGAATATTTTTATTAGTTATATCAAGACCAATAGTAAATAAATTAAGAAGTAAAGATAATGAAAAAACAAACTTAGATCGCATCATTGGTGAGACTGCCATTGTTACTGAAGACATTAAAAAAAACGTCGTAGGTGAAGTAAAAGTAGATGGCAAAAGATGGAGCGCTGTATCTAAAGAAAAATGTTTAAAAGGTGATACAGTAAAAGTTTTAAAAATTGATGGCGTTAAGCTAATAGTGGAAAAGGAGAGTGAAAAATAATGCCACAAATATTGATAGCTATTTTAGTTATAATAATAATCATCATTATACCTAATATTAAGATTGTACCTCAATCAAAGTGTTATGTAATTGAAAGACTTGGGTCATATCATACAACATGGCAACATGGACCACATTTTAAAATACCTTTTATAGATGCAATATCAAATAAGGTAACATTAAAAGAAATTGTTAAAGATTTTGCACCTCAACCAGTGATAACCAAAGATAATGTTACAATGCAAATAGATACTGTTGTTTATTTTCAAATAACAGATGCAAAACTTTATACTTATGGAGTAGATTATCCAGTAAGTGCTATTGAATCTCTTACTGCAACAACACTAAGAAATATTATCGGAGAATTAGAACTTGATCAAACTCTTACAAGTAGAGATATTATCAATACTAAAATGAGAGCTATATTAGATGAAGCAACAGATCCATGGGGAATTAAAGTAAATAGAGTGGAAGTAAAAAACATTTTACCACCTAGAGATATTCAAGAAGCAATGGAAAAACAAATGCGTGCAGAACGTGAAAGAAGAGAAAAAATACTTCAAGCTGAAGGAGAAAAGAAATCAAGTATTTTAATAGCTGAAGGTGAAAAAGAAAGTGCTATCCTAAGAGCAGAAGCACAAATGATGAGTGAAATAAAAGTTGCTGAAGGTAAAGCAGAAGCGATGATTAAAATAAAAGAAGCAGAAGCTAAAGGAATTGAACTTTTAAAAGAAGCTGGAGCTGATGAATCAGTGATTCGTTTAAAATCATATGAAGCTTTAGAAAATATTGCTAATGGTAAATCAACTAAAATTATAGTTCCTGCAGATTTACAAGGCGTTGCAACATTTGGAACAACTTTAAAAGAAGTAATAAAAGAAGATAAAAAGAAGTAAAAGTAATATGCAAACCATATTGCTTTTTTATATATTAGGAAAGTTATACTTTCTCTGCAAATAAAAGTCTTGATATATGGCTAAGCAAATGTTTTGATTAGATTATGGATATAAGCAGGGGCGATCGTCCGAAATTGGTCTGTGGAGAAACCCAAGGTTTCAATGAAGCAGAAAAGCGTTATTGTGAAGGTAACACAGTTATTTGAATTTCGTTAGAAATTTAAGTTTTGTGCGTTTGTATATTTACATTATAAAAATAATATAGTAAAATTAAATAGTAGAGTAATTTAAATAAAGAATAAGAAAGATGGTTATTGCATGAAACGAAAAATAATATATGTTTTATCATTTTTAATAATAGTTTTAACAATTGTTTTGTGTTTACCTCCGAAAGATGAAGAAATTTTAGAAAATACGAGACAAATAAAAAAACAAAATATATTAGCTATAATGGTGGAAACTGGTAAAAAGACTCAAGTTTATAAAGAATATACATCCGATTCATGGCCAACAGATGGTTACAAATTTAATAGTGAATTATCTGGTTGCAAAAACGGTGGAGAACTTTCTTGGGATTCTGATAAAAAAATAGTTAATTTAGTGGGTAATAGTGAAGATAAATGCTATGTTTATTTTGATGCGCTTAATTCCGATGTTATGATAAATATTAGTAATAATCCCATAACCTATGGTAAGTTAGGCAGTTTAACTTGTGATAATAGTACAACATTATATAACCAACAATATAATAGAATAGAAATTTCAGCAATGAGTAGTGACCATATAACATGCAGTTTAAATTATACTGATAGTACATCAAAAACTAACCTTGCAAAATATATTATTGGACTTTCTGGAACAACACAAGGAACAGGCCAAGTAGTAAATGAAAAAGGATATAGATATGAGGGTAAAAACCCAAATAACTATGTATGGTTCAATAATGAATATTGGCGTATAATTGGGGTATTTGATAATACTTCACATGGCCAAAGTGGTAAAAATTTAGTTAAAATTATTAGAGAAGAATTGTTATCTGGTTTAGCTTTTGATAAAAACAATAGTAGCAACTGGACAACATCATCACTAAGAAGTTTATTAAATGAAAATTATTATAATGCAACAAACGGAACTGAGTCTGGATATTGCTATAATTATTCAAATGTAATAACTAATAATTGTAATTATACTAAAATAGGAATTCAAGATAAATATAGAAAAATGATAGCAAATGTAACATGGTATCTAGGTGGACACACAACATATAATGTTACTACCGATGCTTTATATGGATATGAAAGAGGAAGTAATGTAGTTTCACCGGCTCCTACAAGCACAACTGGTTATATTGGCTTAATGTACCCAAGTGATTATGGTTATTCAGCACTAGCTAGTAGTTGTGCAAGAACAACAAATGTAAGTTCTTATAGAAGCAATAACTGTTCAGGTAGCAGTTGGTTATATGGAAAAGGAATTGAGTGGACAATTACCCCTGGTGGAACAGCTAATTATGTCTATTACATAGATAATTATGGTTTTGTTGATCGTTATTATGCCATATATGGTAATGGAATTAGACCAGTAGTATATCTTGATTCAACAGTATATAAAGTTAGTGGTACTGGAAGTATCGATTCACCATACATAATTGGAATGTAATAGGAGGCTAATATGAACAAAAAGATTAAATTGATAAGCATTTGTATTATATTTTTATTATGTGTTATTGGCCATATTTATAATACAAATAATAATATAAGCTTGCAAGATAATAATGTAACTTATGCAATTTCTCTTGACGGAGAAAAAACTTCTTCATTTCCTGCCAGGGGTAGTTATAAAGTGCAAGTTGAATGCAATAATGCTGTAGGAAAATGGTTATATGACGAATGGAAATTATCAATAGAAGATATGCTGGGCACAAGTACTAGTTGTGATATTGATTTTACATCTATAACTACAAAAATATTACTATCTGATTATGTAATTAGCCTAGTCGGTAAAAGCCAAGGAACTGGAAAAGTGATAAATGAAAATGGATATAGATATGAAGGAAAAAATCCAAATAATTATATTTGGTTCAACAATGAATATTGGCGAATAATCGGGGTATTTGATAGTGCCACCCATGGACAAGCAGGAAAAAACTTGGTTAAAATTATAAGAGATAAACAAATAGGTTATCAAACTTGGGATAGTGCAGGCACAAATAATTGGAGTACTTCAAGTTTAAAAAGTCTTTTAAATGATTACTATTATAAAGCAAAAGATGGTACAAATAGTGGTAAATGTTATGGCTATTCAAATACGGTTACATCAAATTGTAATTACACAAAAAATGGGATTCAATCATATTACAGAAATCTTATACAAAGTGTGACATGGCATTTAGGTGGTTACAATTCCATAGCAGTCACAGCAAATAATTTCTATACATATGAAAGAGGAACTACTGTTAACGGTTCTAATCCAACAACTACAACAGGATATATAGGACTAATGTATCCGAGTGATTTTGGCTACACAGCCTTAGAAAGCAACTGTGCTAGAACGACTTTACTAAGTGAATATATTACTGTTGCATGTGCTGGTGCCAGTTGGTTATCTGGTAGAAGTTTTGACTTAACATTAACGCAATACACAACAAATGCAACACAAACCATATCTATAAGCAGAGAAGGAAAAATAGCTGCTAGAGATGCTATAGGTAATTTTGGAGTTAGTCCAGTATTATATTTGAACTCAAGTGTTTATCTTGTAGATGGAAATGGATCTTTAGATAATCCTTATATTATTGCAAGTTAGTTTTACACTAAAAGTGTAAATAATTGTAAATCAACAAAAATAAATTTAAAAAGTAGATATTTAATATTTACTTTTTTTGTGTCTTTTGATAGTATATATATAGGACAGTGGTAAACTGTGGGAGAAAGTGGGGGATAGTATGTTACTGGGTGAATATCATCATAATATCGATGATAAAGGTCGACTAGTTATTCCAACTAAGCTTCGAGAAGACCTGGGCGAAGATTTTATTCTAACTCGTGGTATTGAAAAATGTTTATATGTTTACTCGAAAGAAGAATGGACCAAATTAGTAGACAAATTAGATACTCTACCTTTCACTAAAAAAGTCACTCGAACATTCACACGATTCTTCTATTCGGGGGCTACTGCCTGCGAGTTCGACAAAAGTGGTCGAATAAGTATTACCTCCCCGTTGGTTAGTTACGCCGGTTTAGCAAAAGAATGTATTATAATCGGCGTTAATGACCATTTAGAAATTTGGGATAGTAAAGCATTCGAAGATTTCATGAGTGATAATAGTGATATAATTGAAGATATCGCAGAAAATTTATTTGATGGTGATAAAAATGCATTATAGTGTACTAAAAGAAGAATTGCTTGAAGGCTTAAATATTCAAGATGGGAAAATATATGTTGATGCAACGATTGGTTATGCTGGAGATTCTAAAGAAATATTAAAGCAAATACCAAATGGCTTTCTATATGGTTTTGACCAAGATAAAAAAGCTGTAGAATATTCTACTAGCGCATTAACTAAAATAGGTAATAATTTTAAAATATTTAATACCAACTTTGTAAATATGGATGAAACGTTTGAAAAGATAGGCATTAAAGAAGTTGATGGTATTATATTTGATTTAGGTTTTTCATCACCTCAAATAGATGATGAAAAAAGAGGATTTTCATTTATGCATGATGGTCCATTAGATATGAGAATGTCTAGTGAAGGAAAAAGTGCAAAAGACATAATAAATGAATATAGTGAAAATGAACTAGCAGAAATATTTTTTAAATATGGTGAAGAGAAGTTAAGTAGAGTAATTGCCAAAAATATAAAAAAAGAAAGTAAGGATATTTCAAGTACTTTAGAACTAGTAGAAGTAATAAAAAATGCTACTGGTGCCAACTACTTTTATAAAAATCATCCTGAAAGAAAAATATTTCAAGCATTAAGAATTGAAGTTAATGAAGAATTAACAGTATTAGAAAGCATTCTTCCAAAAGCTATAAAAAGACTTAAAAAAGGTGGAAGAATAGCAGTTATAACATTTCATTCTCTAGAAGATAGAATTGTTAAAAACATATTTAAAAAATATAGTGATATTGATCCACTTGTTAAAGGTTTAAAAGATATACCTGAAGAATACAAACCATTAATAAAGTTAGTAAATAAAAAACCAATACTTCCAAGCCAAAAAGAATTAGAAGAAAATTCAAGAAGTAGAAGTGCAAAATTAAGAATAATCGAAAGGATATGATAAGATGACAAAAAAGAGTAAAAAGGTAAAATTGTTAAAAGGAGAAAAAATGATGTATGCATTATTAGTTTTCTTACTTTTAGTAATTCCAATATTTAATGTTTTTACTTCGTCTTTATTATCTGAAACAAATAATGAAGTAGAAAAAATTACTAAAAATATTGAGCGTCAAGAACTAGTAAATCAAGGCCTTTCAATGCAAATAGATGAATTAGCTAGCCTAGAAAATATTCAATCTATTGCAGAAAATCATGGATTATCGTATAATAATAGTAATATTAAATCAGTCGGAGAATAAGAGGAGATAATAGTATGAAAAAAAGAGTAACAATTAAAATATCAAAGTTTATTATTTTAGTTGTTGCTTTTTTATTTGTGGCTATAATATGTAAATTATCATATGTCGTTTTAAGCGATAAAGTAGATGGAATAAATTTAAAAGACAAATCAGCAAGTATAAGTACCGTTAAAAAAACACTTTATGCTAATCGAGGAAATATATATGATATTAATGGTGAAGAATTAGCAAGTACAGTTAATTCCTATACAGTAATAGCATATTTAAATTCTAATAAAACTAATGTTTCGGATAAAGAAAAAACTGCTAAAGAATTAGCACCAATATTAAATATGACTGAAGAAAAGTTAATAGAACTTTTAAATAAAAAGTTATATCAAGTAGAATTAAGACCTGGAGGCTATGGAATAACTGAAGTAGTAAAAGCTAGAATTGAAAAGTTAGAGTTACCTGGCATAGATTTTATTAAGAATTCTAAGAAAAGATATTATAATAAATCGACATTTGCATCATATATTATAGGTTATGCAAAAGTATTAGATGATGGAAAAATATCTGGTGAACTAGGTATTGAAGGTTATTATGATGATATATTATCCGGTACAAATGGATATACAAAATATTTAAAATATACATCAAGTAACTATAAGATTCCTAATACTAATGAAGATACTAAAAAAGCTAAAGACGGTTCTGATATATATTTAACAATTGACAGTAGTATTCAGCTTATTGCCGAAAAAGCAGTATCCAGCATGAAAGAAAAATTTAATACTGACTGGGCAGTATTTACAGTAATGGATGCTAAAACTGGAGCAATCGTAGCAAGTGCCACAAATCCAAACTTTAACCCAAATGATACAAATACAATTAAAGAATATATGAATCCCTTACTAAGTTATCAATATGAACCAGGATCAGTTATGAAGGTATTTTCCTTTGCATCATCAATGGAAGAAGGAAAATATGATGGGGAAGAAACATTTAAATCAGGTTCATATACATTGGATGATGGCACCGTTATTCGTGACTCTGAAAGAAAAGGCTGGGGAACAATTTCTTTTGATGAAGGTTTTGCTAGATCTTCAAATGTTGCAGCCACAACTCTTGCTTTACGACTTGGAGTAGATAAATTATCAGAATACTATAATAACTTAGGTTTTGGTAAAAAAACAGGAATAGAGTTATCTAATGAAGCAATTGGTGATATTGAAATGGTTTATCAATCAGAACTTGCAACAGCATCTTTTGGTCAAGGAGTTAGTGTAACAGCTATTCAAATGCTTCAAGCTCTAAGTGCTATGACTAATGATGGAACGGTAATAAAACCATATATCGTAGATAAAGTTGTAGACCAAAACGGAAATATAACTTATCAAGGAGAAAGACAAGTAGTAAAAAAAGTATATTCAACTAATACAGTAAATAAAATGCATGAAATAATGAAAAAAGTAATTGATATAAATAAGTATTGGCAAGTTAATAATGTAAGCATAATGGGTAAAACCGGAACAGCTCAAATTGCATCACCTAAAGGTGGTTACTTAACTGGGACTTATGATTACATTAAATCATTCGCAGGTATTTTTCCAGCTGATGATCCAAAATATATTGTTTATGTAGCGGGTAAAAAACCTGAAACAAATTTAGGCTCATGGGCTAAAGTTATTACAACAGCAATCGAAGAAATTGCAAGCTACGCTAAACTTACTGAATCTAAAAGCGATGCTGACCCTTCAAAAATCATCACACTAGATAATTATATAAGTAAATACCTAGATACAACTTTAGAAGAATTAAAAAATAAAAAAATAGATGTTATTATATTAGGTAATGGAAAATATATTATTAATCAATATCCTTTAAAAAATAAAACACTTTTATCAGGTGAAAAATTATTTCTTTTAACAAATGATAAAGAAATAAAGATGGAAAACTTAAAAGGGTGGAGTCTAAGTGAAGTAAAAACTTATTGTAATTTAATAGGCTTAAAATTAGAATATAATGGTTATGGCTATGTAATAAATCAAAGTATTGAAGAAAATGCTATATTAGATGTAAATAATATGACATTAACTATTGAATTAGAAAAATAAAAAGATCTCAAATTGAGATCTTTTAATCATTTTGATGTCTTTCTAAAAATTTTTCTAAAGCCATATTAAATTCATTTCTATCATTTAAACCAACCAAATATTCATTACCATTTATAGTATTCATTTTTCTTATACAAAATGATGCGATATCATTTTCATTTGACAAATAAATGTATTTTACTCCATCAATTTCAAATTCATCAGTTACAATATAGTCTAAGCCATCATCTAATGTAATTGTTTCTAATTCTTCGCTCATCTTGAACCTCCATCTCTAGAACCATTTAATTGATCTAATAAATCATTTATTTTTTCTTGACTAATATCTTCTTTAGCATATTCTTTAATAACTTTTTCCATTATAGTTTCATATTCATCTAAAGTAATACTTTTACTATCTAAATATTCTTGAAAAGAACTATGTAGTGCTGATCTTATTTCATCTTCTGTATATTCCTCTGGTTCATCCGCGATTAATCTAGACATTTTCGAGAATAATTCATTCATATGTTCAGTTTTATCATATTCATTCAAGGCTCTAAAACATCCATATATTCTTGTATCAATATCATACTCTTTATTATTATTTAATACATCACTAGCCATTTTGTTCATATCATACCACCAGTAAGGTCTTTGTTCAGCATGATTATAACCATCAACTGATGTGTTTTGGCTAACAGCTGTTGCTAAAGCGTCTTTAATTTCATTAGCATTTTCTCCAACTTCCATAGCTTGTTTTAATTCGTGAATACCAACTGTTAAACCAGCCCCTAAAGCAACCATAATAATTATTTTTTTGCCAATGTCTTTAATACCAGCAGGTTTTCTTTTTTTATTTCTCAAATTTTTAACCGGAGGTCTTTCTACACTAAGTCTATAAGCCTCATCATCTCGAGCAATTCTCTCATTAATCTTATTTATAGATTCTCTTCGTGTTCCATCACTATTAAACATTTTACTAACTGTATAATCTAAATCATTTATATTTGCACCCATCATTATACCTTCTTCCTATTATTATTTTAACCTAAAAAAGAAATAATGGCAATAATTTTTTAAAAATTTTACAAGTCTTATTGCAATGTAATTTTTATTTTGGTATAATTTATAAAGAATAGGTTGGTGAGACGAATTGTGAGCTTAAGTGTTATAGATAAGTATGTGGTAAAAAAAGAAAAAGACTTACTTGAGTACGCAAAGATACTAGAATCGATTATTAGTATTGATAATAATAAAATGTGGCAAACCAAAAAAGAATTTGTGAGTTTTGCTAAAGAAATAATTGAAATATATGGAGATGCCTATTATTTTCAAAATAATAAACATAAAGACAATCCTATAGAATATTCCAATGACAATATAAATTTTATATTAAAAGCAATTATTGAATATTACAGATTACATGACAAAACGAATTTGATAAATACTTTAAAAAATGAAACTTTTTTATTGTCAGTAATAATTTGTACTGCATGTTATGTAGATTTTGCTTGTAATGTTGTAGATGGTGACTATCAAGATACTAAAAATAAATTTAAATATTTATTAGGCTACTTAAGAAAAACAAAATTATTAATAGTAAAAGATAACAAGTATTTTATAAATGATTTATTTGAAGCAATAAAGAAAAATTGTGTTGAAGATAAGAAAATAATTGAAGGATTTAACAATCCAAATTATCGAAATGAATATAAAATGATTAGTAATAATCCAATATATTATGAAGTTAAATTTAGCTATGAAATACCAGGTATAGAAGAATTTGATGAATCTTTAGTAAAAGGCGTATTAAAGGATTATGAAAATAAAATTAAAGAAATATCATATGACATATTAGCAAGTAAAGTACTTGAAGAACTAATAAGTAATAAAGAAATGGATAAATATGTTATTAAAATAGATAAAGGATTAAAAAAAGCTGGATTATTAAGATTATTTGATAATAAGTATCTAAAAGAATTTGTTAAGATATTAGTTCCTTATGAAGAAGAAATAAAATATCAAAATCTTATTAAAGATTATAAAGAAATTGGTATGAGTTTTATATATAAATATGATAGCAATGAAAATGTTAATCCTACAATGTTTGTAAATGATATGGAGTTATTAGTAAATAAAGAATTTATAAATAATAACTTAGATAATCAAATTAGTTTTGATAAAATGAATATTAAATTAGTTGTAAAGAATAAGGAGGAAGAATAATGAGTACATACGGGGAATTTTTTACAAAATTTATGGAACCTTTATTTGAAGGATTTGTTACAATATTTAAAGGTCTAGGCCAAGGATTATTTCAAATGTTTAATATTGTAAATTATATAACGGTAATAAACGATTATAAGAGTGATTTAACTGGGGTAGGTTTAGTAATAATGATCCTTTCCATAGTATTTTTACTTGCAATATTTGCTTTAATAGTATTCCTAATATATAGATCAATTAGAGTATATGTAAGATACAGAAGAAATGTTAAAAAAGAAGATATGTTAATTGAAGAAATTGATTCTTTAAATAATGAAATCTTTAAATTAAAAAGACAAAATGAAAAATTTAGTGAACTAACTAATGAAGCTGGTGAAATTGAATACAATGAAGATGGTACACCTAAAAATGAACTTAAAGAAGGAGAAAGCAGATTCTTCAAACTTAGTAATGTTGATACAAAATATGAAAATTCTGCACCAGAAGAAATTACTAATACATTTACACTAGAAGAGTTTTGTAACCAATTTCGAAATTATTCAGCATCAAGATTACATCTATACTATGATATAAACTTAATTAGATTATTTATAGCATCATTTGCATCAAATAAACTAATTATTCTTGAAGGTATATCTGGTACTGGGAAAACATCTTTAGCATATGCTTTTGGTAGTTTTGTAGATAATGAAACCACTGTAGCATCTGTTCAACCTTCATGGAGAGACTCAACAGAAATATTTGGATACTTCAATGAATTTACAAAGAAATTTAATGAAACTGAAATTCTAGAAAAAATGTATGAAGCTCAATACAATGATGAAGTTTACATTACATTATTAGATGAAATGAATATTTCTCGTGTTGAATACTACTTTGCCGAAATGTTATCTATTCTAGAATTACCAAATAAAAAAGACTGGGTTGTAGAATTAGTGCCAAATGTATGGCCAGATGATCCTAAGAAATTAGAAAATGGAAAATTAAAAATTCCTGAAAATATGTGGTATATAGGTACAATAAACAATGATGACTCAACATTTATGATTACTGATAAAGTTTACGATAGAGCAATGCCTATAGCAATAGATGATAAATGTGAAGTATTTGAAGCTCCAGATACAGATAAAATTAAGACAAGTTACAAACATCTAGAAGGGTTATTTGAAAAATCTAGTGAAGAACATCCAGTAAGTGAAGAAAACTTAGAAAAGATTGCCCAATTAGACAGATATGTAATAGATCACTTTAGACTTGCATTTGGTAACAGAATTGTTAAACAATTAAAAGAGTTTGTTCCAGCATTTATTGCCTGTGGTGGAGATGAAGTAGCGGGAATTGATTACTTAATTGCTCACAAAATATTAAGAAAATTTGAACAATTAAACTTAGCTTATATCAAAGATGAAATTGATGGATTAGTTAATTACTTAGAAAAACTATTTGGAACAGGAAAAACTCCAGAATGTAAAGCATATTTACTTCGTCTTAAGAAAACAATTTAGGTGATTTCTATGGATATAGTAGAATACATAAATAATATAAACAAAGATAATGCTAACAAATTTATCGCATCAACATCATCAAATATTACTGTAAAGCGTGATATTGATGCGTGTGTTAGTGACACATCTTGGATAGATATGGTGGAAGAATGTATACCATATCTTGATAATATCATAAGAAATCCAAGAAGATTCATTGTTCAAGAAGAAAATATTGTACCAATTGAAAAAGCAAAAGTTGTAACTGAAGAATCTATTAGGCATTTAGCACAACATACAAGTATGATTCAAGAAGTACAAGAAGATGGTACCGTAATACCACTTAAATTATTAAATGTATATCGTGAAGAAACTGTAGATCTTTATGAAAATAGATTTATAAAGTCACTCGTAGATAACCTATATACATTTGTAAATAACAAATTAAATGAATCTGACCAAAGAAGTTATGCAAAAGTAGAAAGTACAGTTTCTTACTCGGGTTTAATGAAGAAAAAAGGTGAAGAAGTTGAGGTAAACCTTCAACTTAAGAGTAAAAAAGATACTGAAATAGATGCCTCAAAAGATGGACATAGTCTAGAAGAAAGAATTTCACATATCAAAGATATAGTTTCAGCTTTTCGTGGTTCAACATTTATAAAGAGCTTAAAGGAATCAAGTCCAGTAAGAAGTCCAATTAGAAAGACTAATGTTATTTTAAAAGAGCAAAACTTTATTAAAGCTCTAGAATTATGGGAATATCTAGAAAAAAATAATATTAAACCAATAACAAGCATTGATAAAAGAACAGAAATTGTTAAAGATGCTGATATAAAGACAAAATATGATTTAGCATTCTTTATAGATAATGATGCTATAGATTTGAATGCAGCCTCTAATAAGAGTGAATTTAATTCCGCTATTATTAGTAAACTAGTAAATGATTTTGTTTTTACCGGAGATATAACAGAAAAAGAATTTAAAAAATTGATGGAAAAAGAATTTAAGGAAGCAAAGAAGAGAAAAGATAAAGCAACAAATGCAATTAGAAAGACAATTGAAGATTTCTTAAATGATTATAATACTAAAAAGAAAAAAATAATTTCAATAATAAAATAAGTGAGGGATAGTAATGGCCAAAGAAAAAAAGGATAATAAAGAATTTTTAAGAAATAAAGAGGTTATTAATATTAAAGATTTCATGCTTTTAAAAAGTGGTGAACAAGATAAGCTAATTGAAGAAAGTTTAAAAAATGTTTATGAAGGACATGTTGATGTAACTAAAAAGCATTTAGAAAAAGTATTAAATGTAGCTTTTGATAATAAAGATAATGAAACATATTTGCCACATAATTTATGTGTAAAAAAAGATGGCAATAAGTTAATATTTTCATTTAAAAAGAAAAATAAAGCCTTAATTATTCTTTTTCTTCTTGGTTTCTTATTCATTGCTGGATTTGCAACATTTACGGGAGTTCAATTTTTAGCCAAAGAAAAATTAAATATTGATTTAAATGGTGATGGCATTGCAGATTTAAACATTGATTTAGATGATGACGGTATTTGTGATGTTAACTGTGATACCAATGATGATAAAAATCCAGATAAAAATATAGATTATCGTGGTAATAGAAAGCCTACATTTAATGTTTTATTAAAAGATGGAACAATCTTTAACAAGATGAATCAATTAGATGAAAAAGGTGTATGTAAATTAAATTGTGATACAAATAATGATGGATGGCCAGATACCAATATAGATATTGATGGTGATGGAAAAGCAGATTTAAATATTGATATAGATAATAATGGATTACCAGATTTAAACATTGATACAAATGGAGATGGAAATCCAGATATTAATATTGATGATAATGGCGATGGTAAATGTGATAGATTATGTGCGTATGTTGCTGATAAAAAAGGCGGAATGACCATAATTGGTGGGGGAAATGTTGACATTAATACGGCAGCCTTAATAGTTACATTTGAAACTGGAGATGATGTTAACCTATCAAATCTTTATCCAGATGACCAAAATGATCCAAATGTAAATACAGAAGTACCGGATGTTAAATTTAAAATAACAAATACTACTGATCAACCATTAAAATATAATCTAGATTGGATCGAAGTAGAAAATACATTTATAAGTGGTAACTTCCAAACTAAAATTAAAAGTAATGGAGGATACAATAGTGATTGGACTTCTGCGCCAGTAACTAATAATAGATTTGGATTTAATATAGAAATACCTGCTAATTCAACACAAGATTATACAATATCATTTAGATTACATGGAACAGGATCTGAACAAAACTATGATCAAGGAAAGAAATTTAAAGGTCGAGTAGCAGTTGAATTAATCGAAGATAATAAATAAAAGGGATTTCATAAAATCTCTTTTCTAATTTAATATAAAAGGAATCATGATAATATGAAGAATAAAAAAGCAATAACATTAAGTGTAATAGCAAGTTTAATATTACTTTCATTAATAATCGGAGCAACATATGCATACTTTCAAGCAAGTGGTGGAGATAGTACAAGTGCAAACTTAAGAGTAACTACATATACCACAGATGTATTTAATTTTGAAATTGGTGATGATATATCAATCTATGCTGATCAAACATCATTTGGAAGTGGAAAAGGAAATGCATTAGGTAAAACGTTTGCAAAGGCAATACTTACAGCCAATAATAAAACCAATACAACCACCGAACATTATAACATGTATTTAAATATATCAGATAATAACTTTAAGTATGCTATAGGTACAAGTTCACCAGATTTATTATTAACAATTAAAGATGGAAATAATAATGAAATAACAAGTATAAGTGGATTAGAACATAAAACAGTTACAGATGCTAAAGGAGTCCAAATTTCAGGATTTGATATAACAACTAAAACAGGATTATTAACTCTTTTAGATAATAGAGAAATAACAGCAAGTCCAACAAAAACAGATACATGGAACATAACGGTAACATTAATAAATTATGATAATGATCAAAGTGTTAATATGGGAAAAATATTCTCAGGACAAATATTAATAGGTAAAGATAATTATGATAGTTATACTCCGAATACAATAAATACATTAAGTGCTACAAGAAGTGGAAGTAACTTAACAGTAAAATTAAATGTAGAACAAGGAAGTAATGAAATAGATAAATATTATTTTGCAATAAAAGAAAAAGATACATTAGCAATAAATAATATTAAAAGTAAAATACAAAGATTATCTAATACACTCGCAGCAAATGAAACAACATATGTAGAAAGTACAAGTAATAGTTATACATTTAATAATATAAAAGATGATATTAATTATGAAATATCAGCGTATGCAATAGATAAAAAGAAAGTAAAGACAAATGTGTATAATTATAACTATCGAACAGATAATTATAATTTACCAGTAATAAGTAAAGTAGAAACAAGTAAAACAACAAATACAATCACAACAACAGTAACAGCAAGTAAAGGAACAAATAATATATCAAAATACTATTATTCAATAGATAATGGTAATACATATAAAGAAAGTACAAGTAATACATATACATTTACAGATTTAAAAAGTGGTAATTATAGAACAATAGTAAAAGTAATAGATACGAATGGTATATATTCCAACATTTATGTAGTAAATGAAAAAATTATAAGCTTAAGTAGCAATTTAATAAGATTCACATATGCTGGTACTGAATATTCAGCAGAAAAAGGAATGACTTTTGCGCAATGGGCTGAAAGTGAATATAATACATTTGGATATTTTATAGAAAAAGACACCTTAATTGAAGACAATAAAAGTTATGAAAATTTTCATAATATATATATCGAAAATGGAGTAGAAAGTAACTGTGGCTATAAGGACCACCCGTGTTTGTTTTATAAAACAGAAGGTTTATCAATGGAAGGATTATCAGAAACAAATCTTAAAACCATATATAAAAAAGATAATTATAATGATATAGGTAAAACATATGGATATCTTGAAAAAATCCAAACTTATAATTTCGATGAACTTTACGCATATGCCAATGGCCTTAATGCAAATCAGAAAGCATTTTTACAAAACTTTATAGACTCAAATTTAGTATCGATGTCACCGGTAACCATTTTTGTAAATATTGATACAACAGTATTATCCCCAGATTCAAATGGATATTATACAATACCAATTACGGCCGAGATTTTAAAGGAATTAAATATAGATTGCGTAAAATTACTAATGTTTGATGGGACTTCAGACAACTTCTCGAATCCTCAAATAGAAGACTATGATAATGCTAATGGCATTATTACATTAAAAGCAAAAGGGAATTTTGTTATTGCATTTTTTCAAAGTGATGAATAACAAATTAAAAAAACATTATGAAAGCAATTGACTAACATAATGTTTTTTACTATAATTTAGTATAGAAAATAATATGAAGGATAATGATAATATGAAAAATAAAAAAGCAATAACATTAAGTGTAATAGCAGCAATAATATTACTTTCATTAATAATCGGAGCAACATATGCATACTTTCAAGCAATTGGTGGAGATGGTACAAGTGCAAACTTAAGAGTAACTACATATACCACGGACATTATAACCTTTGAAGTGGGCTCAAATATTAATATTGAAACAAATGCCACACTATTTAGTCAAGGTAAAGGAAATGCATCAGGTACAACATTTGCTAGAGCAACTCTAACGGCAAATAATAAAACAAATAGTGCAACAGAAAACTATAATTTGTTTC
>OGXX01001357.1_pt1 | contig 24961 bp, 17 predicted proteins | sample 1576301 | NCBI WGS metagenome assembly OGXX01 (sample SAMEA3541469, study PRJEB24748) | human gut metagenome | biome: human gut; feature: human-associated habitat; material: faeces | place: China | collected 2012
GGAGGTATCTAATTTTACTTCTCCTCCGAGCACACGGGCAACTAACCGGCATATATGCAGTCCGAGACCTGTTCCCTGAGTATAGGATCCGAGCTTCTCGAACCGTCGGAATATAAGTTCCTCCTTGCCTTCAGGTATTCCGGGGCCGGTATCTGTAACGGCGAACCACACTTTGTTGTTGTCCTTGTCTATGCCCCAGGATAGTTCTATTGTGCCGTGATAGGTGAATTTGGCTGCATTTGAAAGCAGATTCAGAAGCACTTGCTCTACGCGCTGCGGATCCGACCGGAAATTGATTTCATCTTCCTCCAGCGGCTTCATGATGAATTTTACGTCAGGCTTGATGCTGTTTGCTATGCTTGCGGCCGAAATGGAGGCTACGCTCTGCATGGTGATGATTTTAGGATCCACCTTCATAGCTCCGTTTTCAAGAGCCGATGAGTCAAGCACATCGTTAACTAATTTCAGCAACAGTTCGGCATTGAGGGTTATGATATTGGAATAACGTTCGAGATACTGTCTCCTCTCGTCATCCACACTGTCAACAATGAGCTGTGAGTAACCTACAATGGCGTTTATGGGTTCTTTGACTTCATGGCTCATGTTGTTGATAAACTCTGTTTTCTTATGATCCGCGTCATGGGCCCTGTCGCGTGCTTTAATCAGATCCTCCTGTGTGAGTTTGAGTCGTTCTCGTTCGGCTAAAAGAGCGTTGTTGCTCGCCGTGGCGTCTTTTATCATGCGGCGTATGCGCCGGTTTTGCCTCATAAGTATGATCACGAAACCCAGAAGACCCAGGAAAGCGAGCATGCTGTAGAATATGAACCGTTTGTGCGACAGGATGTCGCGTTCGCGCATTCCTGTTTCAAGTTTGCTGTTTTCGAGTTTCAGATCATTCACATTATAAAGTATCTGTAGCTCGCGCATACGTTCAACCGACTTTTTGTGTATATAATCCTCAAGGCAGTCGTTGTATTCAATCAGCGTCCGGAGCAGAGTGGCGGAGTCGCCCGTCTGGGTGGCAGCTGTTTTTAGGTCCCGCAACAATGACATTTTGACTAATTTATTGACAGGATTGGACGCCGCTTTCTGAAGCAGCGGAATAGCTTCGCCATATCGCCGTGTCGCCATATAGTAATAGATATCCGGTCTTGGGTTGCGGGCATAGTCCGCTGCCACTTCGGGGCTTTGTTCTGCAAGCTTCTGTATCTCGCGGTAGATTTTCTCTATTTCCTGAGGAGTCAGTGCGGCATGGTTGGAAAGCATGCGGCGGTAGATATTGTAGTAGCTTCGCGCATATTCCCTATGGTGGCGTCCCTGTTTATGGTAGTTTATTTCAAGTCTTCTGACTGTCTCCAATAATTTCTTGTCGGCCTGTATGGCTGATGCGTGATTGCCGTTAATGGTGCTGATGATGGCTTTTTCAACAAGATACTTGCTTCGCAGAGGACTCAACGGATTGGGCAGCTGCTTTATCAGATCGCCGAGTCGATCGAGGTAATCGTTCAGTAACTCTCCTTTTGTGCTGTGCCCTAATAGAATGCATATTGTGAACAAAGTTTCTATATGTTGATATAAATCCTTGTGTTCCGATGAAGTATATTTTTTTAGAAGCTTGTTAAGCTTCTGCCGCACTTGCTCTTCATCGTTGAGAGAACTCAGCATATTGATGCGTGCGAGATATGTGAACACCTCGGTTTCCTTTTTGTCATCTGATTCTCCCGGCATTTCATGAGCCCGCTTTTCGAAAATTTCCTGTAGCGAATCGTTGTTTGAATACATGTTGGCCAAATGCCTGAGGGCGTCAAGGGCGGAAGTCTGGTCGCCCGCACGCATAGCCGTGTGGTAGATCATTTCGCAGGTCTCACCCTGATCGCGTCGTGACTGTATGTCGAAAATATCGTATAGCAGTCGCACGCTGTCGGCAGGAGTGACAACAGAGGTCAGATCCTTCTTCAGCGATTCAACGGTTGGTTTATCTGCCGCCCGGGTGGTAAATGCACATAACGCGGCCACGATAATGACCGCTATTGTCACTGTTTTTCTCATGGATGCGTGGCGGATGTGTACGGTGTCGGGAATATATTTATTACATTTATGCAAATGTAAGCAAAAAAATCCCGATACCGTTCATCCGGCAGCGTTAAAATTAACGCCTCTTCTTATTCCTGCGTGCACGGGGACCTTCCTGATGCGGCTGGCGCCCTTTCTCCGAAGCCTTGCTGCCGCCTAACGGGCGCCCCTCTTCGTCTACAATTACAAAGTCAAGCTGTTTCTTGTCCAGATTGGTCCGGGCCACCTGTACTTTTACAATGTCGCCGAGTCGGTAGCGGTTGTTGTGTCGACGTCCTACAAGGCAGAAGTTGCGCTCGTCCAGATCATAATAGTCATCGGCAAGATCGCGCACCGGAACGAGTCCCTCGCATTTGTTCTCGTCAAGCTCCACATATAGTCCCCATTCCGTAACTCCCGATATCACACCTGAAAAGATCTCGCCCAGATGGTCCTGCATGTATTCCACCTGTTTGTATTTTATCGACGAGCGTTCGGCGCCTGCGGCAAGCTGTTCCATATCCGAGGAATGTTTGCACTCTTCCTCGAGCTTGGATATGTTTACGCTGCGTCCCCCCGCCAGGTACCGCTCCAAAAGCCGGTGCACCATCATGTCAGGATAGCGGCGTATAGGCGATGTGAAATGTGTGTAGTAGTCGAACCCTAATCCGTAATGGCCTATGTTGACTGTAGAATATACGGCCTTGGCCATGGATCTGACTGCAAGGGTGGAAAGCATGTTCTCCTCGGGAGTGCCCTTTATGTCCTCAAGCATACGGTTGATGGACCGGTTTATCTCGCGTGGAGTGCCGGTGGTCTTGATCCGGTAGCCGAAAGTGCGCGCAAGGTTGCTCAGGTCATTGAGTTTGGCGGCATCGGGGCAGTCGTGGATCCGGTATACGAACGCTTTGCCTTTTTTGTTCTTCGAGCCTTTGGCCATGCCTGCTCCTATGGCGGTGGCCACAGTCCGGTTGGCTAAAAGCATGAACTCCTCTATAAGTTTGTTGGAATCCTTCGACTCCTTGAAGTATACTCCTGTGGGATGGCCGTTCTCGTCGATGTCGAACCTCACTTCCGGACGGTCGAATTCCATCGAGCCTTCGGCAAACCTGCGTTTGCGGAGGGTTTTGGCCAGTTTGTCGAGGGTCAGTATCTCGTCCGCGTAATCCCCTTTGCCGGTCTCTATAACCTCCTGGGCTTCCTCGTAGGTGAAGCGGCGGTCAGAGCGGGTAACTGTGCGGCCTATGCGGCTTTTCACTATATCTGCGTTGGAATTCAATTCGAATATGCACGAAAACGTGAGTTTCTCCTCATCCGGCCTCAGGGAGCATATTCCGTTACTGAGGCGTTCGGGGAGCATAGGCACCACACGGTCTACCAGATATACTGATGTGGCTCTTTTCGAAGCCTCTTTGTCAAGCAGCGTGTCGGGCTTTACGTAATGTGTCACATCTGCAATATGTACGCCTACCTCAACATTGCCATTCGGCAGCCGGCGCATGGAAAGTGCGTCGTCAAAGTCCTTTGCATCCTTCGGGTCGATGGTGAATGTGGTCACGTCGCGCATGTCGATGCGGCGCCCTGTTTCCTCCGGGGTTATTCCCGCATCGATCTTCTCAGCTGCGTAGTTCACATTTTCGGGATAACGGTAGGGTAGGCCGTATTCCGCAAGGATGGCGTGGATCTCGGCGTTGTTCTCGCCGGTGCGTCCGAGTATGTCCACCACTTCGCCCTCCGGATTTTTGGCGTCATCGTCCCAGTGGGTTATGCGCACTATGGCTTTGTCGCCGTCAACACCTCCGCGCAACCTGTGGCGCGGTATGATTATGTCGGAGGCGAGGAATTTCGAATCTGTCTGTAGGTATGCCAGACGCCGGTCAACATGCAGCGTGCCTATGAAGGTCTGCTCTTTCGCCTCCGTGATCTCGATTACTTCTGCCTCCGCTTCCACACCTTTGCGGCGTGCGGCCACTATTACCCTTACTTTGTCGCCGTTCAGGGCATGCAGTGAATTGCGTTCGGCAACGAATATCGATTCTCCGTCGGCGTCGGTGATCACACTGTTTTTACCGTTGCTGCGGCGTACGAACACACCGGTGGTCACATTCGAGCGGCTCGGGGTCTTGTATTTACCCGGCTCCACCTGTATAAGGTCTCCGTCGAAGTCAAGTTCTGCAAGAAGCATGGCTATGGCCCGGTGTTGCGCCGGTGCGTCGGCACCTATGGCGTGTGCCACCTGCTTGTAATTGAATGTGCCGGAGTCACGTGAATTTATATATTCCGTTACTTTCTGTCGCAGAGCTTTGCCGCTGAGGGATTTTGCCTGTTTTGGTGATGCTTTTGTTGAACGTGACATATTTTCTATGGTATGTTTGTTGTCGTTGGTAATAAAGAAAGAACACCCGGCCGGTGCCGATGGTTGTAGTTTGTTATTGAACGGGGACGCACCTTCAGTGCGTCCCCGTTGATGTCAGTGTGTCAGGCGTCGATATTGGCGTAATTGGCATTGGATTCTATAAAGTCCCGTCGTGGGCCCACATCCTCGCCCATAAGCATTGAGAATATGCGGTCGGCCTGGGCTGCGTCGTTTATAGTCACCTGTTTCAGAAGTCGTCCGGCCGGACTCATTGTGGTGTCGCGCAACTCTTTGTCGCTCATTTCGCCGAGACCTTTGAACCGCTGCACTTCCGTCCGCTCGCCGTGCTTGGCTATGAATTGCTGCACCTGGGCGTTTGTCCAGCAGTATTCCTCCACATTGCCGCGCTTGCATTTGTAAAGCGGCGGAGTGGCCAGATACAGATAGCCCTGTTCTATGATAGGCCTCATGCGGCGGAAAAAGAATGTCATGAGCAGTGTGGCTATATGGCTTCCGTCCACATCGGCATCGGTCATTATGATGATCTTGTGGTAGGCGAGCTTGGATATGTTTACCTCCTTGGGATCCTCCTCGGTACCTATGGTCACGCGCATGGCCTTGAACAGGCTCGTGATTTCCTGATTGTCGTATATCTTGTGGTCCATGGCCTTTTCCACGTTGAGTATCTTGCCACGGAGCGGAAGTATGGCCTGGAATGTGCGGTCACGGCCCTGTTTGGCTGTACCGCCTGCAGAGTCACCCTCCACGAGAAACAGCTCGCAGTCCTCGGCTGTGCGCGACGAGCAGTCGGCCAGTTTTCCCGGCAGTCCGCCTCCTGATAGCGGCGACTTGCGCAGCACGTTTTTGCGGGCGTTTATGGCCGCATGGCGTGCCTGGGCGGCGAGAATCACTTTCTCCACTATCGTTTTGGCCTGTTTGGGGTTTTCCTCCAGATAGTTGCGCAGGGCTTCCGATACAGCAGCCGATACAGCTCCGGCCACTTCGCTGTTGCCGAGCTTGGTTTTGGTCTGGCCTTCGAATTGCGGTTCCATCACCTTTACGGAAATTACCGCCGTAAGCCCCTCGCGGAAGTCGTCTCCGGCCACTTCGATTTTCACTTTCTCGAGCATCTTGTTGTCCTCGGCATATTTCTTGAGGGTGGAGGTGAGGCCGCGGCGGAAGCCTGACAGATGGGTGCCGCCTTCTATGGTGTTGATGTTGTTTACGAACGAATACACATTCTCGTTGAAGGTGGTGTTGTAGGTCAGGGCCACTTCGACCGGAATGCCCTGGCGTTCGGTGCAAAGATGCACCACATCGTCAATGAGCGAATCCTTGTTGGAGTCGATGTATTCCACAAATTCGCGGAGGCCGTCCTTTGAATAGAACACCTCGCGCCGGGGGGTGCCTTCCTCGTCGGTGTCGCGCTTGTCGGTGAGGGTCAGGGTTATGCCCGCATTCAGATAAGCCAGGTCACGAAGACGGTTGGCAAGCGTGGTGTAATCGTATTCAGTGACATTGAATATCGAGCTGTCGGGCTTGAAAGTTATGGATGTGCCCGTATGGGTGCTCTCGCCTATGACTTTAAGCTCCGTAATGGGCTTGCCGCATGAATATTCCTGCATGTATGCCTTGCCGTCGCGGTGCACCTCGGCTCTCAGATAGGTGGAAAGAGCGTTGACACATGACACACCCACGCCGTGGAGTCCGCCCGACACCTTATAGGAGCCTTTGTCGAATTTTCCGCCTGCGTGAAGCACTGTCAGCACCACTTCAAGGGCGCTTTTGTGCTCTTTTTCGTGCATGTCCACCGGGATGCCGCGCCCGTTGTCGACAACCGTTATGGAGTTGTCCTCGTTTATAGTCACATCTATATAGCTTGCGTAGCCTGCCAGAGCTTCGTCAATGGAGTTGTCCACCACCTCGTAAACCAGATGATGGAGACCTTTTACCCCGATGTCGCCGATGTACATGGCCGGGCGTTTCCTTACTGCCTCCAACCCTTCAAGCACCTGAATATTGCTCGCACTATATTCTTTTTCGTTTTCTGACATATTTCCTTTCGTCTTCGTTCTATTTTTAAGCCTACAAAATTACCTAATTTCCCTCACTCCCACAAATGTTTTTTTGTTACACATTATTATATTTAGGATGACTGTCCGCGGTAAGGGTTAAATTGTGTGAAATGATTCGCGGCGCTATTGCATCTTCCGGAATTATGCCATACCTTTGCATCGCTTTTGAACAATCGGGGTGTAGCTCAGCCAGGTTAGAGTACGCGTCTGGGGGGCGTGGGGTCGGAAGTTCGAATCTTCTCACCCCGACAAAATGAAAAGCTTGTTTGCCTGCCGCCTGTTGGTGGCAGGCAAATTTCTTTGGTATATGCCACAACTTCGCAGCTCCCTGAACCGTTACTATCATGTGTCCCGTATCAGCCACGCCGCTTATGCCACAACGTCTGTTATTATTCATCATGGCCATATGTGCCGGCATCTATGCCTCGGCGCAGGCGTCTATGTCGGTATCATACGTGGGCAACAGCGACTTGCGCGATCATGGCGGCGATAAGGTGGGCGAAGGGGGGATGACTCTGACGCGCCTCAGCGCCACCTATCCGGTGGTCATGAAGCATGATTCGTTGAAGCGCATGACTTTCTGTGGTATCGGTATCGAGGGAGCTTATGCCGCTCTCCACAACAGCCATGGCGCCCAGCGCTACAATTCCGGCCAGATACTTGATGCGGCCCTGCGGGTGACCCATCTCCGCCCTCTCAAAGGCAAGTGGAGCCTTCTTGCCACACTCGGAGTCGGGGTATATTGCGAGCCGTCGCGTATTATGTGGGATTGTGTGCTTGCATCGGGAGGCGCCGGAGTGTCGTATAAGTTCAGCGAAGAGCTGAGCGCCGGTTTCGGTGCCGGGCTCACCAATTCCTATGGAATCCCCATGGTGCTTCCAATGGCTTATTTCAGCTGGAAACGTAAGGGAAAATTTGAATTCGACATCAATTTCCTTGGTCATCTTAAAGCCGATGTCGCCACATATCTGGCTCCGAAGGTCAAGCTGAGTCTCACGGCCATAGAGATGGGGGCGGTTTCAGCTGTGGTGGAGTCCGAGGGTAAGAAAAAGTTTTATTCGGCCCAGCTTATCACTTCCGGATTGAAAATCAATTATGAGCCGTTGCCTCGTCTGAATCTTTATTTCAGTGCCGGTGTGGCGTATGGGCGCACCACGAGGCTATGCGACCGTAAAATCAAAGAAATGTTCGGAAATTTCTTCAACTCCGGTGACAAAAAGAAATTCTCCCCCGCTCCGATAATTAGCATCGGAGCCACCTACGGTATATAATCAATGATTCTCTAAAAAGCTGACTAAGGATTTTACGGACGGATTTTGTATGCCGGATAATTGGGATTTACGATAAAAAACCTTACTTTTGCAGCGATTCTGTGAAAATACCGGGGATCTTGGAACTCCGGATTATCTGATATCATTGGAAATTAGAAGGCTTATACATTAGAAAAGAAATAATCTTACATTTAAATTTTTAATCAATTATTAATCATTCATTCTTATCAATGAAAAAACTTTCTAAGCTCTTTGTGGCTGGGTTGATGGGTATGGCAGGTCTGTCTGCATCCGCCGCTACTTTCATCGGTGACCGCGCCGACTTCCGCGACGAAACCATCTACTTTGCCATGACCACGCGATTCTATGATGGCGATGTGTCGAACAATGTCTACTGTTGGGATGGCAAACTTAACGTAAACGATCCCGAATGGCGAGGCGACTTCAAAGGTCTTATAGAAAAACTCGATTACATCAAGGCGCTGGGTTTCACCGCTGTGTGGATCACTCCCGTTGTAGAAAACGCCTCCGGCCTTGACTACCACGGCTACCACGCCATCAATTTCTCCAAGGTAGATCCCCGTTATGAGTCTACCGACTGCAAGTTTCAGGATCTTATCGACGCCGCCCACTCACGCGGCATGAAGATCATTCTCGACATCGTGCTCCAGCACACCGGCAACTTCGGTGAGGAACATCTTTGCCCCATGTTCGCCAAGGATTATACCCAAAACCTCGGCGACATAAACGCGTCGATGAAACTCCATCCGCAGTCCAAGCTGCCCGCAAACTATTTCTCTCTTCAGGCCAAGCAGCAGTATGAGTCACGCCTCGGCCTGATGAAGAATACCCGTGGCAAAAACGAGGATGTCCATAACTACTGGCATCACTATGCCCATTTCAATTGGGACGATCCTTCACGCTGGTGGGGCCAGATAGCCGGTGACTGTGTCGATCTCAACACCGAGAACGCAGCTGTGACCAATTATCTCGTCGACTGCTACACGACATTCATCAACATGGGTGTCGACGGCTTCCGCATCGACACCGGTGGCCATATTTCCCGACTGACTTTCAATAAGATGTTCATACCGCAGCTCCACGCCGCAGCCGACGCTCCCGCAGCAAAAGCCAAACGTGGAGGAACTCCTTTCTTCATGTACACCGAGGTGTGCTCTCGTGCCGAGGAGGTGATTTACCGCGGTGAGAACTACAACTGCTCCCCCTGCTATTATACTTGGAAAGAGTCAAAGGACTACGCATGGGACATGAGCGAGACCTCCTGGGACAATTATGTGGTGATGGAAGGCGAGTATGGCGACCATGTCAACGCCAAGTCAGTGCTTCAGGCCGGTGAGGACGATCTGGGCCATACCAATATGCTTAAATCCAACAACGCATGGCTCAACGGCAACGAATACCGCACCGAGGATTATTCGAAATATTCCGGACTGAATGTGATAGACTTCCCGATGCACTGGCGTTTCAAGGACGCCCGCAACGCTTTCGGAGTGCGCAGCGAGGACAATCTGTATAATGATTCCCGCTACAACGTGGTTTACGTCGACTCGCACGACTACGGTCCAAATGGAAACGACGGATGCCGCTTCTCATGGGGAGCCGATGCGCTTGCCGAAAACTTCTCGCTGATGTTTACATGGCGCGGTATTCCCTGCGTATATTATGGAACCGAGATTGAATTCCAGGCGGGCAAACCAATCGACAAGGGTCCGGATCTCGCTCTCAAGGATGGTGGCCGCGCTTACTTCGGCGGTTACATCACAGGTTCGGTCAACGTGAGTGACTTCGCCACTTACACCGGCGCTACCGGCAATATGGCCGCGACTCTTACACATCCCATCGCCCTGCATCTCCAGCGACTCAACAAGATCCGTGCAGCCGTGCCCGCACTCCGTAAAGGCCAGTACTCTACTGACGGATGCTCCGGCCCGATGTCGTTCAAGCGCCGCTATGTCGATGCAAACACTGACTCATACGTGCTCGTGACCATAAGCGGAAACTCCACATTCACCGGTGTACTCAACGGAACATATACCGATGTGGTGACCGGCGATGTCAAGACAGTGACCGACGGAAAACTCACAGCCACCTGCTCAGGCAAAGGTAATCTCCGTGCCTATGTGCTCTCTACGACAAAGACCCCCGCACCCGGCAAGATAGGTCAGGATGGCAAATATCTTTATGGATCCTCGCCTGTAAATGTGCCTCAGGGCGGATATGACGGCAATGAGGAAGCTCCCGAAACGACTACTGTCAAGCCCAACGGCGGTGGCGGTGGCGGTGGCGGCGGCACCATCGAAGAACCCGAAGTGCCCGTTGCTCCCTCCATGAGCGAAGGCGAACAGGCTGTATTCTTTGAAAACACTGCTGATTGGGGCGGGTATATCAACTGCTACGCTTGGAGCGGCGGTACCGAATATTTCGGTGCATGGGGAGGTACGGCAATGACATATCTCGGCAACAAGATATGGAAGATCACCTATACCGGATCGGCCGTGATACCTGAAACAGCCGGTGTCATATTCAACAACGGCGGCTCGCAGACCGATGATTTCAAATGGAAAAACGGCGGTTACTACAATGCCGGCGGATATGTCAAGACCATACCCGGTGCCGGTGAGATTGTAACACCTCCGGTAATTCCCGGAACGGATACAGATTACAAGGTATACTTCTCCGATAACGGCGGTACCCCCTGGGCTACAGTATACACATGGATATGGACTTCATCGAAGAATTATACCGGTGGAAACTGGCCCGGAACAGCAATGACACGTGCCACAGTCGACGGAAATTCAATGTGGTCATATTCGTTCACAACTGCCGATGACATGACCGGTGCCCAGATTATTTTCAACAACGGCAATGGCGGTTCCGGCAACCAGACCGAGAATCTTGAGTTTGTCAACAACGGTATCTATAACCGTGAAGGCCTGATTGGAACCGGAATATCCGACATTACATTCGTTTCCGGAATGAAGGTCTACACTATGGGCGGCGTGCTTTACATCAATGCTCCCCGTGCAATGCAGGTAGCTGTTTACGACTCCATGGGACGCTTCACGGTGCGTCATGTCAACGAAGGCCTCAACGCCATCAATGATCTGCCCCGCGGATTCTATATAGTCAACAACACCAAAGTGATTCTCTGATAGAATCCCGTTACTGAAATAAACCCGAGGGGGAACCGGCTGCCGGTTCCCCCTCGTAGTATTTTTATATATTGGATTTTATGGTAGCTTGTGCCGCTGTAGACACCGCTTTTTCAGCAGCGCGTTATTGAGGCTCCAAGGCGGTTGAGGCGTGCGTCGATATCCTCGTAGCCACGGTCAATTTGCTCTATGTTGCCTATCACGCTCGTGCCTTTGGCGCTCATGGCAGCCAGAAGCATGGCTATGCCGGCACGTATGTCGGGCGAGCTCATCTTGTTGCCGCGTAGCTCCACTTTGTGGTCATGGCCTATCACCACGGCACGGTGCGGGTCGCACAGTATTATCTGCGCACCCATGTCTATGAGCCTGTCAACAAAGAACAGACGGCTTTCGAACATTTTCTGATGTATCAGCACGCTTCCGGCGCATTGGGTGGCCACCACCAACAGCACACTCAGGAGGTCAGGTGTAAGGCCGGGCCATGGGGCGTCGGCAAGGGTCAGTATCTGTCCGTCAAGCGCGCGGTCCACCGTATAGCTTTCCTTTCCGGGTATGAATATGTCGTCGCCCTGCTGTTCAACAGTTATGCCCAACCGCCGGAAGCAGTCGGGGATTATGCCGAGATTGGAGTACGACACATCCTTGATTGTTATGGATGAACGGGTCAGCGCCGCCATTCCAATGAAGCTGCCCACCTCTATCATATCGGGCAGGCACCGGTGTGATGTTCCGCCAAGCGGTTTTCCTCCTGTGCCGTGAATGGTGACTAAGTTGGATCCTGTTCCCTCTATTTTCACCCCCATGCCTGAAAGCATGCGGCAAAGCTGCTGGAGATAAGGTTCGCATGCGGCATTGTATATGGTAGTTGTGCCGTGGGCCATTGAAGCAGCCATCATTATGTTGGCAGTCCCTGTTACGGAGGCTTCGTCAAGCAGCATATAGCAACCCTGAAGCCCTTTTGCTGGCGCGTTTATAAGGAACGCCCCGCGCCCGGCGTCATATTCGGTCTCGGCCCCTAAACGTGTGAATCCGAGTATATGTGTGTCAACTTTCCGGCGCCCTATCTTGTCGCCCCCGGGCTTGGCAAACCATGCTTTTGATATGCGGGCCAGCAGCGGGCCTACAACGAGTACTGACCCGCGCAGGGCCGCGCAACGCGCTATGAAGTCGGGCGAGTCGATATACTCCGTGTCTATCGTTGCGGCACAGAATGTATAGTCGCCTCTGTCATGGCGTGTCACCCTTACTCCCATGGCTTCGAGCAGGGATATCAGGTTACGGACATCGCGTATTTCGGGAATGTTGGTTATCCTTACTTCTTCAGGTGTAAGCAGGGTGGCGGCGATTACCTGTAACGCCTCGTTTTTGGCCCCCTGGGGGGTTATGTCGCCTTGAAGGGTGTGTCCCCCTTCTATCACGAATGAACTCATGTGCTGTATGATGGATTTTATTATCCGGTGAATTATATATGCATTACCTCCGGTGTGAGGGTTATGCCGAAGCGGTCTCTCACGGCGCGTATTATAAGCTGTTCAAGCCCTGTTATGTCGGCGCCTGTGGCTGTTCCCCGCGTGTTGATTATCACGAGCGGCTGACGGGGCCACACGGAAGCGCCTCCGCATGCAAGGTTTTTCCCTCCGGCCCGGTCTATCAGCCATGCAGCCGAGAGTTTCACATTGCCGTCGGGCAATGTGTGGAACGGTGCGTCCGCCATATCAATCCCTTCTGTGGCTGCGATGTTGCGGGCTGTTGTTGCGTCCGTCACGGGGTTTTTGAAGAAACTTCCGGCACTTCCTGTCACCGCAGGGTCGGGAAGTTTTGCCTGCCGCATGGCTATTACAGCCCGGCGCACATCGGCCGGGGTAGGGGTGCCCCGCATTGCCTCAAGTTCGCGTTTCAGAGCTGTGTAGCTTGTGCTCGGCTCTCCGTTGGCGCATAGTGTGAAAGTTACGGCGGTAACTATATAGCGTCCCGCTGTGTCAGGCTGTTTGAACACCGAGTGACGGTAGCCGTATTCCAGTTCGCCGGGGCTGAAAGTGCGTATCTCTCCGGTCGACATGTCGAATGCCTCCACCCGGCTTATAGTGTCGGCCGCCTCGGTGCCGTAGGCCCCCACGTTCTGCACTGCTGCCCCTCCGGTCTCGCCCGGTATCAGCGACAGGTTTTCAAGGCCCCATAATCCACGCTCCACGCTCATAGCCACAACTTCGTCGAGCACGGCTCCGGCTTCCGCGCGCACGCTGACCTTGCCGTCAGGATCCTTTGGCCCCACGGTCACTTCCTTCATGCCGCAGTGGATCAAAGTCGGCTCCACCGTTTTTTGAGTGAACAGCATGTTGCTTCCGCCCCCTATGGCTATGGCTCCGATGAGTTCGCCCGCGGCATGAAGCTGCCGCAGGTCGTCTATGGAACGGAACTCTATCAGCCGCCGTGCCACGGCGTCCACCCCGAATGTGTGGCGCTTCTTTAGAGGGGCATTCTCATATATCCTCGCCATAGCGCGCTGCGATATAATCCTTTATTATCTTGACTATGGCGCTGAAGCTGAGTTTCGAGGAGTCGAATGTGAGGTCGTAGCTCCGGGAGTCGCCCCAGGTCTTGTCAGTGTAGAAGTTATAGAAAGAGGCGCGGCTACGGTCGGTCTTCTCGGCTAAGGCCATGGCCCGCGAATGCGACTCCGCGTCGCACCGGCGAATAATGCGGTCGGTCCGCACCGACAGCGGCGCGTGTATGAAGATGTTGACACACCTCTGCATGTCGCGCAGCACATAGTCGGCCGAACGCCCCACTATCACACATGATTCCTTCGAGGCTATCAGCCTTATGTATTCAGCCGTGACCCGGTAGAGATCCTCGCGTCCCATTTGTGGCGAACCGCTCCAGAAACTCATGGCCGTGTGGCCCATCGACAATGGCATAAGCCCGTTGAGCAGCCCGGGTGTCTGTTCGTCGTTGCCCGCAAGCACTTCCGGAGCTATGCCCGAATGTTCGGCTGCTTCAAGTATCAGACGCGCGTCATAGAACGCCATTCCTAATTCTTCGGCCAGCATCCGGCCTATCTGGCGTCCTCCGCTGCCGAATTCGCGGCCTATCGTTATGACAAGGTTTTCTTTCATCTACATTGACATATAAATTTCTGTAAAATTAACCATTTCCCCACACTCCTCCAAAAATAGTTTGTCCCACCGCTCAAAAATATGTTATGGTTCTTATTTATGGTTTGATTCGGGAATAATATCGATTAGCTCTTGATTAAAATAAGTTAATTATGCCACCATATCGGATGCCATATGTTATATTTGTAACATAGAATTAAAAGTTGTTGATTATGGAAATTGTAAGTGCAAGAGAATTTAGAAGCAATCAGGGCAGATTCCTTACAGCGGCCAGGGCTGGGCGGTCGGTCATGTTGACTTCCCGTTATGGAAATTTCAAGATTATTCCCGTGTCGGACAAGGACGAGATCGTGGAGCGTGGTATACGGGAAGCTTATTCTGAAGTCAAGGCACATATGGAAGGCAAAACTGACCTTCCATTAGCTAAAGATGTTGTTTTCTGATGGAAGTTATTGCTACTAAGACGTTTATAAGGAGTGCCAAAGCTATTGCCAAGAGATACCGCAGTTTCAACGCCGACTATCAGAATCTTGTCAGCGAATTATCATTAAATCCCAATATGGGGGTGGATCTTGGAAACGGATATCGTAAAGTAAGGATGGCTATTTCTTCCAAAGGTAAGGGAAAATCAGGAGGATGCCGCGTCATTACCCTTGATCTGGTTGAAAGAAACGGTTGCCTGTATCTGATATATGTTTACGATAAATCCGATTATGACAATATTGATATTTCTGTAATAAAGGAGATTGTAGCAACGCTGGATTTATAGACCGTTTTGGATAGACTCGCTCAAAAATAATTTGTTTACGGTGTCACACATATGCTAAATTCGCGTCATATAATCAAACAGTTCGTGAAAACCGCTTTGACAGATGGACGCATTGGCATTCAAAAACGAGATACTTCCCTGCTACGGCACCATGGTGGCTCTGGCCCAAAGGATGCTCGGTGACAGGGACGATGCACGCGACACCGTTCAGGATACAATGCGTAAGCTGTGGGAACGGCACGAGGCAATTGACATAAAAGCGGGTGCGCAGGCGTTTTGTCTCACAGCAGTGAGAAACGCCTGTCTCTCGCACCTGCGCTGCCGCGGAAAAGTGGCGGTGGTGGATATTGAAAGCGCACCTTCGCTGGCCGACGGCTCCGCACCTGATCTTGACATGATAGCCGCGCAGCAGGCCGACATGGTCCGCCGTGCCGTGGATATGCTTTCGGAGCAGCGGCGCCGCATACTCCGTATGAGTCTCGGAGGGATGTCAAATAAGGAGATAGCTTTGACCGACGGGCTCACGGAAGCCAATGTGCGCCAGCTTCTGTCCCGTGCAAGATCACAGATAAGGGAAGTTATTGACAGATATAATGGAGAACATCGATGAAAACGACATTTGACATAAAGGAAGTGCGCGACGCGCTCGGGCGGTGGTACGACGGCGATTCGTCGCCTGCCGATCTGGAAATGCTTATAGCGTTTTTCAGCACATCATCTCCCATACCGGAAGATATGGAGAGCGATGCGGTCTTTTTCCGCTCATTGGTGCCGGAGGAGAATGCCGATCCGTTGGCCGACATGCCTGAGCTTGTCGACGAGATCAACACGGCTGTGGTCCGTGAACGTGTTGACGGCACACGGATCAGGCGCCGTGCGTGGTGGATGCTTCCGGTTGCGGCCTCCGTTGCCTTGGCTATTGTGTTTGCCGGGCGGCATAGTGAAGCTCCTCGCCTTGCCGTTAACGATCATATTGAGGTCCGTCAGCAGGATTCAGTGCAAGTGACAGAGGCTTTGGTAGCAGATTCGGTTGCTGTGTCGGAAGAAGGGTTACGCGGGCCGGTACGTCAACCTGTGGCTTCTCGCCGACGCTCGCCTCGGCCATCCCGCAATAACGCTGCCGCTTCGGCGGTTGCTGAACAGCAGGCTGCCGAGATAGACGCTCTGTTTGCACTCGCCGATGCCAAACTCCGTAAAGGAATGGAGGCCGTCAATGAATCGGTGCGCGAAAACCGGAAGCGTATCGATTGCAAGATAGAAAATATTAACTCTAAAATATCAGAATTGTTATGAAACTCCGAACTATTGTTTTTGCATTATTTGCCGCGGTGGCTGTCACCATTTCAGTTTCATGCACCGGTCAGCGTCTTTTCTCGGGACTCGATGACCTCAATGGGGTAGAGATCACCTATGTAAGCCCGGCTCTGATGAAGTTGGCACGACTTAGTCCCGGCTCCGGAGGAAATCTACGCAAATCGGCCACGAGCCTTGAAGTAGTTGAGATATCATCAAAATCCGCCAAGGAAGCCCGCAAAAAAGTTATGGCTGTTGTCGACTCTCTGAAACTGGAAGCCCTTATCGAGCAAGTCGATGAAGACGAAAAAGTCCGTATCCTCGTAAAGCCTGGAGCAAAAGAGGACACCTTCACCAAACTCGTGGTTGTGGACGACGACAAAGAGGACGGCCTTACAATCCTTGTAATGGACGGCGAATTCACCCTCAAGGACATTTACTCCCAGTACCCCATGACCTTCTGACCGCACCCATCCACACCTCCTCCCTCCCCGTCAATACACGCAAGCCCCCTTGCGTGTATTTCTATTAAGAATTTATGATCTCTATGATCAAGGCTATTTGGATTTTATCAAAGTGTTGAGTATTTTTGCAGTCGAATTTGATTAATTCCCGTTTGTAGCTTAGGGAATTGATGATACGTGTTGGGTTATATTGAGGAGGAGAAAAATAAAACCAATTAATGTTGCAATATAAATGATTAAGAATCAGTAAATTACCCCCCCCATATGCCATGCTCGTCCGCACGGAAGGCTGAGGAGGTGTGATGTACCGGCTTGGTACTCTTCTGCAGTTGTTTATGCGATATTCGCGGTCGCTGCTGTGTTTTGTTTTTGCAGAAGCTATTTTTATGAGCCAATAAGTGATGACCTGATTTATGGTTTCTTTCTTGACGAGGAATTCGGCTCGAAATATTATTCAGAAAGGATAGAGGGAATAGGTGATGTGCTGCGCTCGCAGTATAATGAATGGTTCAATCACTCAGGGCGTTTTCTGATACATACTATAACACAGATGTTTGCCGGTGTGTGGGGACGCACATGGTTCAGCATATTCAATGCCATTGTGTTTTTTCTCACTGCATTTTGTTTTTATCAATATATCCCGGCACGTGATGGTGGCCGTGGATTGTTGCCTGCAATAATTATTGTAATTGTATTATTGTATTTGTGTCCCGCACATGGAATATGGATTATTGCGGTATCTTTGAACTACTTATGGCCAATGCCGGTAGTGATTTGTTATTTAATGGTTCTAAAGAAACAAATAAGGGGGGATGTAGAATCCACAACAAAACCATGGGTAAAACTCTTATACGCAGTGTTGGGATTCATAACCGGTTTCACGCAGGAGGTATTCATACTGCCTTTGTGTATTGCCACATTCATCATATTTGTAAGGCGTATGGTCAAGCGGCGCCGTATTGGTTCATCATTGCTTGTCCTAATATTTGGCCTTTGGTTAGGAAGTGCATTGGTAGGTTTGGCTCCCGGTACATTATTGCGTGGAGGCGGATTGATGCACAATCCGGTTCTTATGGTATATGTGGGGTTGAAAATGCTTTTGTCCCAGGAAATATTCTGGTGTGCGGTAATTGTTGTTTTGATATCATGTGTCAGAAAGGTATGGCGCGAGAGACTTATTGAGACTTGTCGGCTTGAGTTGGTATGTATCGCTGTTGCTGTAGCGTTTGCAGTTATAGCCCACACTACTAACAATTCATTTATAGGTGTTCAGTTTTATTCGTTTTTGTTGCTGCTCATTTTGCCTTCTGTATTTTGGCAGAAAAGAAATCCTTTGCTCCCCCAAAAAGCTGTAAATTTCCTGACTTACGTTCTGTTTTTTGTTTTTGTAGTACATCAGGTTCTACTGGTTCGTGAATATGCCCGTTTCCGCGATCATAATCATTCTGTGATTGAGAAATATATTACTTCACCCGATGGGATAGTTGTCGCTGAACAATTGACGAGCCATTGGATTTTGCGGCCGTATCTGAGGGATTTTGTATATAATCTCACTAAAGGTCAGTATGGTTGGTGGGAAGCTTACACTATTCAGGTGGCTTATGGCAGCGAGGATAAGAAAATAAGGATTTTCAGCCCGGAGGCGGTCAAGAATCTGAAGGAGGGACTTACACGGCCATCTATTCCGAAAATTTCAGGCAGTGCAGTCTTCAGTCGTGTCGATGGGTTTTATGTAGCGTCTGACAGCTCATTGCGTACCCGAGGTTCTGCTATTGTGGTGAAATATGTCCGGGAAGATATCAGCCCTGACACTTTGGCCGTGGACTCTGTGGAGCTTATGTCCACACGTTGGGGCGATTTTAGGATTCTCCCTGATAATAATTATAAAAAGATAACCTCTGTGGATATGATAAAATGATGGGACAAGAAATATCAATGGAGCATTCAGTTAAGAACGATCGTCGTAAGGTGTCCGTACTGATCCCTTTTTACAATGAGCAGGAAGTGCTTCCGGTTCTCTTTGACCGTTTAGGCCGGTTCATGAACGGGCGTATGGATGTCGACTGGGAAGTGCTTATGGTCAATGACGGCAGCACTGACCGTAGCCTTGAACTCGTAAAGGCAAAACATTGTGAGGATAAAAAGTGGCGTTATGTCGACCTGTCGCGCAACTTCGGCAAAGAAATTGCCATGATGGCGGGATTCGATTATGTCACAGGTGATTGTGTGGTGGTAATGGACGCTGATCTTCAGGATCCTCCGGAGGTCATGGACGAGATGATAACCCTATGGCAGCAGGGGTATGATGATGTCTATGGACGAAGGCTCACACGTGGAAAAGAGCCTTGGCTCAGAAAATTCCTTACCATGCGCTATTATCATATGCTTCAGCGCGTCACACGTATCCCGGTGTTGCAGAATACTGGCGATTTCCGGCTGCTTGACCGTATCTGTATTGATGCGTTATGTTCCATGCGCGAGACGCAGCGTTACACCAAGGGTCTCTATTGTTGGATAGGATTCAGGAAAGCCGAGGTGGTATTTGATCGTGGCGACCGTGCCGCCGGCACGACAAAATGGAATTTTTTCAAACTTCTCGCCTTGGCTATAGAGGGTATCACGAGCTATACTGTGGCGCCGCTAAGGTTTGCTACCGTCGTAGGGCTTTGCTCGGCAGTCGGATCGTTTGTCTATATGCTTTATTTCCTTATAAAGAGTTTCATATGGGGTGACCCCGTGCAGGGTTTCCCCACAATGATCACAGTTTTGCTCTTCATGGGTGGAATGATACTGTTGTCGCTCGGAGTGCTTGGCGAATACATAGGCCGTATCTTCAACGAGGCCAAAGGCCGTCCACCTTATTTCGTACGTGAAGTGGACGGGATGCGTCCTCCCCGCTCTCAATGCCTCCGCTCTTGAGTTGTCGCGGGTTTCTGTGGAATGAGGTGAATTGTCACATTCTTGTCACATGGGGTGGTGCTGAGGGTGGGAGTTCATGAAAAATAATTCTTATCTTTGTGATTTAAAAGATAAGAAAATGAAAGAGGACGCTCTGAGTCAATTATATCTGAAAGACACTGCATTCCAGGATCTTATGCAGCGGCGCATTTTCAATGTGCTGTTGGTGGCCTCCCCTTACGACGCTTTCATAATGGAGGAGGACGGCCGTGTGGAGGAACAGCTCTACTTCGAATACGTGTCGCTCAATCTGAGTTCGCCTCCCCGTGTTACGCGCGTCAAGAATATCCGGGAGGCCAAAGAGATCCTCGCTCTCAAGAGTTTCGACCTCATAATCATGATGCCGGGAAGCGATATTTCCGAAACGTTTACCGGCGCCCGTGAGATAAAGCTCATGCACCCGTCCACCCCTATAGTGGTGCTCACGCCGTTCTCCAAAGAGGTGTCGCGCCGACTGGCCCATGAGGACTTCTCGGGCATTGACTATGTGTTCAGCTGGCTCGGCAATGTTGACCTGCTCCTCGCCATAATAAAGCTTCTTGAGGACAAGCTCAACGCTGAAAACGACATAAATCAGGTAGGTGTGCAGATGATCCTGCTGGTGGAGGACTCCGTGCGCTTCTATTCCTCAGCCCTTCCGCTGCTCTACAAATTCCTGTTGAAGCAGAGTCAGATATTCTCCACCGAGGCCCTCAACGAGCATGAACAGATGCTGCGCATGCGCGGACGCCCCAAGGTGATGCTGGCGCGTGACTTCGAGGAGGCAGTGGACATATATTCACGCTACCGTGAGAATGTGCTCGGTGTTATCAGCGACGTATCGTTCAAGCACCGTGGCGAGAAGGACCGTCAGGCTGGTGTAAAGTTTGCCCGTTACCTGCGGGCCCGCGATCCCTATCTGCCCATTATACTTGAGTCAAGCGAACCGGAAAACCGTATGCGTGTGGCCGAGTTCGACGGGGTGTTCATCGACAAGAATTCCAAGAAATTCCCTGTGGATCTCGGCGAAGCCATCACCAAGATGTTCGGTTTCGGCGACTTCATAATCAAGGAACCCTCGACGGGGCGCGACCTCATGCGCATAGGCTCGCTTAAAGAGCTTCAGTACAACATATTCAATATACCTGCCGAGTCGCTTTATTATCATTCGTCGCGCAACGATCTTTCGCGTTGGCTCTATTCCCGGGCAATGTTCCCGATTGCCGATATACTGAAATATCACCGTTTCGACAAACTCGAGGAAGCGCCAGCCGTGCGTCAGCTTTTCTTCGACCTCATAGTCAAATACCGCAAGATGAAAAACCGCGGTGTTGTGGCTATATTCGAGAAAGGGCGCTTCGACCGTTACAGCAATTTCGCACGCATCGGCCAGGGTTCGCTTGGCGGTAAAGGACGCGGCTTGGCTTTTATCGATTCGATCATAAAAAAGAACCCCGTGTGCGACAATTTCGACGGAATAACCATCAGCATTCCGCGCACAGTGGTGCTATGTACCGATATTTTCGATGAATTTATGGCCGACAACGGCCTTTATCCTGTGGCACTCAGTGACGCGCCCGACGCCGATATACTCCGTGAGTTTCTGAAAGCACGTCTTCCGGAGCATGTCATAGAGGATCTGCTTGCGCTCGCCGATGTTATCGACGGCCCTATGGCCATACGCAGTTCAAGCCTGCTTGAAGATTCCCATTATCAGCCGTTTGCAGGGGTATATTCCACATATATGATACCCCATGCCACCGACCGCCGCGAAATGCTCACCATTCTCACCGATGCCATAAAAGGGGTCTATGCCTCGGTGTTCTTTGCCGATTCAAAGGCCTATATGACCGCCACATCCAATGTCATAGACCAGGAGAAAATGGCCGTCATCATACAGGAAGTGGTGGGTGAGAACCATGACGGATATTTCTATCCGTCGTTCTCCGGTGTGGGACGCTCGCTCAACTATTATCCCATCAACGACGAGAAGCCCGAGGATGGTGTGGCCGAAGTGGCCGTGGGTCTCGGCAAATATATAGTCGACGGAGGTCAGGGGCTGCGTTTCTCACCCCGTCATCCCGACCATGTGTTGCAGACCTCCGAGCTGTCATTGGCCCTGCGTGACACCCAGCGTCAGCTTTATGCCCTTCGCACGGGCCGTCAGGATGTCCCATTCGAGGTGGACGACAGCTTCAATCTCGTCAGGCTCAAAGTGCAGGACGCCGCAGCCACAGGCGCACTGAAATATATGGTGTCCACTTACGACATCCGCGACAATATGCTGCGTGACAACGACGAGGGTCCCGGACGGAAAGTTGTTACATTCAATAATATATTGAAACACGGTGTCTTCCCACTTGCCGATGCGCTTACGTTTATGCTCACCACCGGAGCAGCCGAAATGGACCGTCCTGTGGAGATAGAGTTTGCCGGTATCATCAACCGCGATCGCTCTGTGGCAGGGAAAGGGCACCTCTATTGGCTTCAGATACGCCCCATTGTGGACCGCAAGGAAGTTGTGGACGAAAGCCTTATGGAACTTCCCGACGAATCCTTGCTGATGCGCAGCTTCATGGCATTGGGTCACGGAAATGTGGATGGGGTGGCGACGGTGGTCTATGTGCGTCCTGACACATTCTCCTCCTTATCCACACCCCGTATAGCCGAAGAGCTTGAACGCCTCAACCGCAGCCTTGTTGAGGAGGGCCGCGGATATGTGCTTATCGGCCCGGGACGGTGGGGATCGAGTGATCCTGCCCTCGGAGTGCCTGTGAAATGGCCTGCGATATCCGGTGCACGGCTTATAGTGGAATCGGCATTGAAAAATTACCGCATAGAACCGTCGCAAGGCACCCATTTCTTCCAGAACCTTACTTCGCTCGGAGTGGGATACTTCACTATAGATCCGGCTTCGGGCAACGGATTCTGCGACATGGCCTATCTCGATTCCTTACCGGCCGAGTATGAATCGGAGTTTCTGCGTGTGATCCGTTTCGACGCTCCACTTGCCATAGGCATAAACGGCCTGAAAGGCACAGGTGTGGTGGTGAAACCCGGCATTCTTTCAACATTAACAAATAAATATTAGCCTTATGTCAGTGGTAAGCAATATCAAGCGGGCTTTCGGTTTCTCCGTTGTCGACGAGGATGAGGATTACGATTCCGTCATGACTCCGGGTGAGGAGAATCTTGCCGTGTCGGGAATAGTAAATCCATTCCGCCGTGCCTCTCAGCCACGTAGCGTTGAAACTGCCGTGGAGCATCCCGAGCTTCCCGAAGGGCAGCCGGACATACCTTATCACGACAATAAGCTTCCGGGCCAGATATTCGATTCGGTCATAAAGCTCTTTAACCGCACAATGCCCGATTTCGTAAAGCGCTGTCTCGATACCGATTCGCAACGGCAGTATATCTTCAATTCCATTGACAGCGCCGTGCGCAACCATCTCGACTGTGTGTGCGAGGAGGCCCGCCGTTACGGCCTGCGCTGCCGCGAGGAGGAGCATTCGCGTCTGGCCGAAGAGGTAGGGCGGCTTACCGGCGCCACGGTAGGGCTTGAGGAAGAGCGGCGCGAGGCCACTCGTGTGCGTGCATCGCTTGAGAGGCGTGCGTCGGCACTTGAAAAGCGTGTCAATGATTTGGAGGAAATGCTCATGGAGGCGCAGGAGCAGAATGAGAAACTCACCCATAGAGTGCAGTCGCTCCAGAGGCGGTTGCGTAAATCACGCACCCGTCCCGACGACACCGACGGACAGATGAGCCTTTTTGAAGAAGAATCAGCAGAATAATATATTTAAAGAGCTACATAGCATCAAGCATCTCAATATGAAACGAATCATACTCTCAGCAGTATCGGCGGCAGCCGTGGTCATTACATCCGCACAAAGTGTGGCCGGCATGACGGACCTTGCCAAATATGTATATCCCGGCAATACGCCTGCGGAAGCTCCGGAAATGCAGTTTATGCCCGACGGAGCTTCATATCTTGAACTGAGCGACGATGGACGCCGCATAATCAGGCGCGAAACCGCCTCCGGCAAGGAGGTGGAGACGGTGTTGGACCTTTCGACCGCACGCGAAACAAAACTTGACCGCATAGAGGGGTTCGTGATGAGTCCCGACGGTTCTAAAATAATGGTTAATACGGCTGTGGAGATGATATACCGCAGGTCAAGCCGCGCCTCACATTATATATACGAGATACGCAGCCGTCTTCTTACACCTCTTTCCACTGCACACTCCACACAGCAGTCGCCTCTGTTCTCGCCCGACGGCCGCATGGTGGCATTCGTCGACTCATGCAATGTGTTCATAAAAAAACTTGATTACGGCACAGAAGTGCGCGTTACCTCCGACGGCGCCCACGGCCATGTTATCAACGGTGTGCCTGACTGGACCTATGAGGAGGAATTTGCCACCACCTGCTCCATGACATGGGCGCCCGACAATCTCACCCTATGCTATCTCCGTTACGACGAATCCGCAGTTCCGGAATATTCCTTACCCCTTTACGGAGGCGGATGTGACGGCAATAAGGATTACACCTGCTATCCCGGTGCGATGACATTCAAATATCCCGTGGCAGGCCGTCCGAATTCCGTGGTCACACTCCACAGCTATGATATAGAGACTCGTAAGACAAAACATATTCCCCTCAATGCTCCGGGCATAGAGTATATTCCGCGCATAGCCTATGCCTATAGCCCCGAGCGTGTTATTGTCACCGTACTCAACCGCGAGCAGAACCGGATGGAGCTTTTTGCCGTGAATCCACGCACCACAACCTCGCGTTCGCTGCTGGTAGAGCAGTCAAAAGCATGGCTTACCCCTTGCACTTACGAGAATCTTGCCCTCCTTCCCGAAGGATTTGTAATAAATTCCTCACGCTCAGGATTCAATCATCTCTATCTCTATAATTATTCCGGGGCACAGCTCCGTCAGCTTACTTCGGGACAGTTCGATGTCACAGCCTATTACGGCCATGACTCTGTAAAGGATCTGCATTACTATCAGTCCACCTCGGCCGGTCCTGTCAATCGTGTGGTGTCGCGTGTCGATGCAAAGGGGCGTGTCACTGCAATCTCCGGCACCGACGGACTTTCATCGGCACGTTTCTCACCGGCCATGAATTTCTATGCCCTGACCCACAGTTCCGCTGTGTCGGCACCGCTCACCACACTCTTTTCCGCTCCTGCCGACAAAAAGCTGCGTATCCTTGTCGACAACTCCGCATATGCCAAGACGTATGCTTCGGCCCCCGTCACTGAGTTTACAACCGTAGATGCGGGTGGTGTGGAACTTAACATGTCGGTGGTTAAACCTCTTGGGTTCGACGCTTCGAAACGTTATCCGGTTATCATGTATCAGTACAGCGGCCCCGGTTCGCAGGAGGTCCTTAACCGCTGGCATGCTTGAGAACGCCTACGCGCTTGAAGAAGGCGCCGCCATGCTC